>ERZ772945.1278-NODE-1278-length-17993-cov-10.156706_pt1 | contig 17993 bp, 17 predicted proteins | sample MGYA00511681_ERZ772945 | MGnify/ENA primary metagenome ERZ772945 (study PRJEB29015, sample SAMEA2737943) | human oral metagenome | biome: human oral; feature: human-associated habitat; material: dental | place: China | collected 2143 ...
GTCCCTTCCACTAAACGATGTAAAGGTCTTTCAGCTTCACTATCTTCTATATTGGCATCCATTCCTCTATTTAATAATACTTCAATAGCAAGACTATCACCATGTTCAGCTGCTATATGTAATAGAGATGATTGAAGATCATCTTTTTCTTCTATATCAGCAGTTCTATAATATTCTAAAACTTCTTCTCTACTTTCTGGCTCATCTTTTAATTTCCAATATAAATCATCTAAATCATATGATATCACAAATTTTCAACTCCTTTTGATTTTATCTTTTACATTTTTATAATTTTTATTTTTTTGCTATATTTATGCAATTCTTTATTAAATTATCCTATTTCTTCAACTATTTCTTCCAAAATTTCTTTTCCTTCCCTAATGGCTTCTTTTAAAGTAATTTCATAAGGATCATAACCTTCAAAACGCTCCATACCTTGTGGAGTAATTGCCAACGCAAGAATAATTGCATCTGATTCCGCTATATCTTTCTTTGTAAGTTCATTCTGAATTCCATCTGCTCCCTGTGTTTCTATTTTAATTTCTACATCCAGTTCTTTTGCCGCCTTTTCTAAAGAATCTGCCGCCATGAATGTATGTGCCAGTCCCATCGGACATGCACAGACTGCTACAATTTTTTTCATAATAATTCTTCTCCTTATATCAGTTTATTTTTTACTTTCATTTACTCAATAATAATTTTTAATAATTCTTCCTTGTCATCTGTTATTTCCAATTTTTCCCTAAATTTTTCCTCCAGTATCTTTTTTGAAAGTTTCATTAAAATTTTTATATGTTCCCCTGCTGATTCTGAAGGAACCCCAAGAAGAAATATATATTTCACCTTTTCATCCGGATCTCCCCAGAAAATTTCCTTTTTTAATTTTGCAAATACTATCTGAGGAGAATTTATAAATTCTGATTTTCCATGAGGAATTGCTACTTTAAATCCCACAACGGTATTTTCCATTTTTTCCCTTTTCAGAACATCTTCAAAAAATTTTTCCTTATCAACTAATTTTTCATTAGATATTGTATCTATCATTTTATTAATTATTTCTTTCTTATTTTCTGTTTCCAAATCTAAAATAATATTATCCTTATTAATAAAATTCTCCATTTTTCTATCTCCTGTATTTAATAAATTTAGTCAACTCCATTTTTCAGAAATAACTTCTATAATATTCAAATATCAGCCATTTCTAGAAATTTCAAATAATCTATCAGTTCTTCGGGATTCTTTTTATTTAACAGTTCATTCTCAAAATCAGGATTTTCGCAAAAAATATTCTCAAAATTTTTGCACAAAAAATGATCAACATACATATCCGATACAATCCCTTTAAAAATTCCAAATTTTTCTTGCAAAAATTCATTTAAAAAATTTTCTTTTCTATCAGAAATTTTATCAATTAATCTATGTAAAATTATTCCGCTTTTTAAATCTTCCTGCAAATCAATTTTTTCGATTCTTCCTTTATAAAAATCTCCAGTAAAATTTCCATAAAGTGTATTTTTATTTGTTTTTTCATCAATTTCAAGCGATATGACAGAATGTGCTAAATAGTTCATTTTGACTCCTACTTTTTATTTTTTTAGTGTAAAACTTAATTTTAAAAAGTTTTTAGAATTTCAGAAAAACTCTCAAATTCTCTAAAATTAATTCCATTTTCACTGCAAAACTTCACGGCTCTCGTTCCTTTTCTTACCAAGACAAAGTCAGCCACTTCCATCGCTCTGTAGTCTGAAGGACCATCTCCTACATAAATTACTTCGTAACCTTGCTTTTTAAATTTTTCTACCGCTTCTTTCTTATCCACCCCATAAATTTTTTCTTTGTCTAAAAACAGATTTTCTACAGTAATTTTATTCCCATCAAATTTTAAATCGTTTGAAATTATTTTTTCATCAGGTAAATCTATTCCATACCCTAAAAGAGAGCCTTGCACATTAAGTCTTGAGCCAGCGCTCACAATTCTAAATTCTAGCCCACTTTTCACAAAATCTTTAAAACTTTCATCTATTGTAACTTTTTCTTGTAATGTTTTAATATACTCGTCTTTTGTAATATTTAGCGAACTCAGTCCTTCTTTTATAAACTGTCTTATTGTTACTTTTCCTGCTTTGTATCTCTTTCGTAAATCCTTTTTAAATTCTGGATTGTGAGTTTCCAACAAAACGTCAGTAGAATCTTCATTACTTATTGTCCTGTCAAAATCTATTAAAAAAATTCTTTTTTTATTCATCAATTTCTCCTACAGCCCTTTTAAATATTTTATTTCATCTTCAGTTAAAGCTCGGTATTCTCCGACTCCCAAGTGTCCCAGCGTAAGTTCTCCCACTTTTACTCTTTTAAGCGCCTCAACTGTATATCCCAAAGTCTCAAACATCTTTCTTATTTGTCTATTTTTTCCTTCAAAAATTGCGATTCTAATTTCTCTTCTATCAAGTTTTTTCACTTTTGCAGGAGCTGTCCTTCTTCCATCAATTACAACTCCATGTTGCAATGCTTCAATGTCTTTTTCTTCAATATCACGATTTACTTTTGCAATATAGCTTTTATACAATTTTTTTCTTGGATGCATGACATGGTTATAAATATCGCCGTCATTACTTATAATAATAAGTCCTTCTGTCATAAAATCCAGTCTTCCATATGTAAAAAGTCTTGCTTTTGATTTTATCAAATCTATTGCCAATTTTCTGCCAAATTTATCTTCATTGGAACAAAGCACTCTTTTTGGCTTATTTAAAATATAATATTCATATTTTGTATTTAATCGCACTCTTTCGCCGTCAATTCTTACAATATCTTCAGGTTTTACATCCATTCCGATAATTGCTTCTTGCTTATTTACCGAAACTCTTCCTTCGTTTATCAATTCATCAGCTTTTCTACGAGAGCAAAATCCCGTTTCAGCTATAAATTTATTCAATCTCATTATTTTCTTTACCTCGTTTATTTGTTTTATTTTATTTTATCTTAATTTATTTTACTTTCTATCTATCTATGACTAAAATTTTAAATTTTAAATTTTGATAATTTAATCATATCTTTTTATTTTTATATTTTTTTATTTTTATTTTTCATTCAATTTTTCAGATTTTTTTTAATTTTTTATTTTTTTGTTTTATCACTTTCACTTTCAATAATTTTGCTTTCATCGCCATAAAGTAATTTTATCTTTTCAAATTGTTCAAATCCAGGAAGCTGAGATTTTTTTTGAATGTTTAAATAACTATAAAATTCTTCGCTCACTTCATACAAATTTGGTGTTCCTATAGCTTTCTTTTTTCCTGAAATGTAAATCAATTTTTTTTCTTGAAGAGCAGCCAAACTTTTTTCAGCACTGACTCCTCTTATCTGCTCTATTTCCAATTTTGTGACAGGACCTTTATATGCAATAATTGCCAATGTTTCCATCGCTGACTTGGACAATTTTTTTAATTTTACTTCTGGATTAAAAAAATTTTTTATATCAAGTCCAAATAGTGGATTTGATACAAAATACACAACATCGTTTTCAATTTTTAAATTTATTCCGCTATCTTTTCTTTTTTCTTTTAAATTCAACAATATTTTTTCAAGCTCTTTTTTTTCTATATTATAAAATGAAGCAAGTTTATCGATTTTTAACATTTCTTTTGATAAAAATATTATTGCTTCTAACTTTTCTTCTATTTTAAAATTTTTATTTTGAGTGTTTTCCTCTTTCACATTTTCACATCCAAATTTTTTTCAAAAACTAAAATTATTAGGGATTGCCTTTAAATAAGACAAACCCCTTTTTTATTTTTAATATTCAATTGTTGGAGAAATAATTACATTTTTGTAATCATCAAAATCATCTAAAACTTTTGCAATACCATTTATAACAGCATGAATTGCATCATCTCCAACAGTTACTTTTAATTTCAATTCTTCTTCTATTCTTTCTTTTAAAAGTCTAATTGTAGCTCCTCCACCAGACAAATAAATTCCAGTTTCATAAATATCAGCTGCTACTTCTGGTTCAATTTCTTCAATTGTTATTCTGACTTCGTCAATTATCATGTCAATATGTCTTTCAATCGCTCCTTCAATTTCAGAAGCTTTAATTTTCATACTTTTCGGAAGTCCAACACCTAATTCCCGACCTCTTATTTCATATTCTTTATTTGGATCATCTTGGCTAATTGTATTTATTTTCAACTCTTCAGCTGTTTTTTCGCCAATTAATAAATTATGTTCATCTTTTACATATTCTACAATATCGTCGTTCAAGTGATCTCCAGCAACTTTTACTGATCTTGAAAGTGCAGGTCCTCCTGATACGATAAATGCGATTTCAGTAGTTCCTCCTCCTATATCGACAATAAGATGTCCTTTTGGCTCAAATAAATCAATTCCAACTCCAATTGCAGCTGCAACAGGTTCTTCAATTAAATATACATCTTTTGCTCCAGCATCTTTCACAACTTCCACAACTGCTCTTCTCTCAACTTGTGTTACTCCACTAGGTACACAAATAATAACTCTTGCGCTATTAAATTTATCTTTTTTTAATTTACCCAAAAATTCCTCTATCATTTTTTCTGTTATTTCGTAATTAGAAATTACTCCGTTTTTAAGTGGTCTAATTATTTCTGTATGTTTTGCAGTTCTTCCAATTATTTCTTTAGCTTTTGATCCGATGAACTCCACATCTTCTGTCTTTATATTAATCGCTACATAAGTTGGCTCATCTACTTGAATTCCCTCTCCTTTTACATAGACAACAGTATTTGCTGTTCCCAGATCAATCGCTACATCACGCATTGATCTATTTGAAATATTTGTTTTAAAAAAATCTAAAAATTTCATCTAATTTCTCCTTTTCTCACATATTTTTTACTTATTTTAAATCAAATAATAGAAGATTTCTATCTCTTATTTTCAATTTTGTATTCATAGTGTATTTTACCATTTTTTTCAAATAATCTCAATTGCATTACAAAAATTTTTTTAATCATCCAGATCTTCATTTAATATTTGACCGTCATCACTAATTATTCCATTATCTTTTAACTGATTATAAATTCTTGAAGCTCTATTAAATCCTGTTTTTAATTTTCTCTGAAGCAACGAAATTGACACTCTTTGTTCCTGTCTCACCACTTTTACTGCATTGTCAAAGTATGGGTCAAGTTCATTTTCTTCTTCATCTTCATTTTCAGATAAAATTTCACTTTGATATTGTACTTTTTTGGTTCTTTTTAGTGTATCGGTCAAATTTTTAACTTCTTCATCCGAAATGTAAGCTCCTTGTATTCTCTCCAATTTAGATGAACCGTTTGCAAGTAAAAGCATATCACCCTGACCCAGCAATTTTTCTGCTCCCGATGTATCAAGAATAGTTCTTGAATCAATTTGAGAACGAAGTGCAAAAGAAATTCTGCTTGGAAGATTTGCCTTTATCATACCAGTGATTATGTCTGTTGATGGTCTTTGAGTTGCAACTACCAAGTGAATCCCAACTGCTCTTGCCTTTTGTGCAATTCTTGCGATAGATTCTTCCACACTGTTTGCAGCAACCATCATCAAATCTGCAAGTTCATCAATAATTATGACGATATATGGCATTTTTTCAACAAAATTCAAAGAATTGTAGCTTACAATATTTCTAACTCCATTTTCCATCAATTTTTTATATCTGTTTTCCATTTCATTAACTGCCCATTTTAATGCAATTGCTGCTTTTTGTGGATCAATTACAACTGGAACAAGCAAGTGTGGAATGTCGTTATATGGCATAAGTTCCACCATTTTTGGATCAATCATTATAAATCTCACTTCTTTTTCTGATTTTTTAGAAATTAAAGTTGAAATTATTGTATTTACCGCAACCGATTTCCCTGAACCAGTTTGTCCAGCAATAAGTAAATGTGGCATTTTTGCAATGTCTATAAATTTATCTCTCCCAATAATATTTTTTCCCAAAATTACTTTTAACTCACCTTTATCAAGCTCACTATTTTTTATAATATTGGCAAAATAAACACTTTCTTTTATTTTATTTGGAGTTTCAATTCCAATTGTATTTTTTCCAGGAATTGGAGCTTCTATCCTAATGCTCTCAGCAGCTAAGTTCATCGCAATGTCATCCGCTAAATTTGTAACTTTGCTCACTTTAATTCCTTTTGGAATTACAATTTCATATCTTGTTATTGTAGGCCCATATTCATAATTTACAACTTTTGCATCAATTCCAAATTCTTTTAACACACTTTCCAAATGACTCACATTATCTCGAATGCTTTTTTCAATCTTTCTTTTTGTGTCATAATCCATCGGTTTTGATTTAAAAATCTTTTCAATTGACTTTTTAACAACTTCATCATATCCTTGTTTTTTCTCAAACAAATTATTAGCTTCTTTTAATTTTTCTTCCAATTTTTTTTCTTTTTCAATTACTTCTTTATTTTCAAAAGCTGAAAGTTTTGGAAACGGTTGAAAATCTAAATTTTCGTCCAACTCTTTTTTTATTTTTTCATTTTTAATTGGCGACAAGATTTCAAGTTTCATCTCCTTTTTTGAATCCGAATTTTTATTTAAAGATTTTTTTTCAGTTTCAGAACTGATCGATTTTACTTCACTTTTAAGATTGCTCTCAACAACCGACTTCTCTTTTTTTTCAGTTTTACTTCCTTTAGCTTCTTGTGCGTCTTTTGCTTCCCCCGTTTCTTTTTCTTCTTTTTTGTCCTCATTTTCTTTTTTCTCTAAAATTTCCATCCACTCTTTTTCTTTTTCTTTCAATTCTTCATCAGAATAAACTTGCGTTTTTTGTAAAAAATTTTCCTTTGGTTTTTTCGAAATTTCAAAACTCAGCTTCTCACTTCTTGAATTTCTAATTTTTTCTTTTAACATCTGTTTTTGATATTCTTTATAATTAGTTTTCTTTAATTTCTCAGCATATTTTTTAGCTGCCAATTTTCTTTTTTTCTCTTTATATTCATCACTTTTCGAATATCTAATCCACTCTTTTACAAGCTCATATCCCAACTCTATCAAATCCTTAAAAACGAAAAAAATGGATATAATCATAAGAATAATAAGAAAAATTCCCATTTCAGATGAACTAATTATTTGATAAAACGGCATACTCACAATTCCGCCGATAACTCCTCCGCTCTGCTTATTAAACCCATAACTAAGCAACTCTCTTCCAGCTTCAATAAATGTCTTGCTAAGCGGACTTCCCTTTAAGACAGAACTTCTAATTAAAATTAGTGACAAACTCAAAAACCATCCAATAAAAGCTATTATTTTCCAACGAGTGACACTCACTTTTTCCAAAAAAAATACAAAAGTTCCATAAACAATCGCACTAAATCCCAAAAACCAAGTCATTTTTCCAAAAAATAGCAAAATAAGCGAGAATAGATTATCACTGGAAGTTTTATCTGGCAAATTAACAGCTAAAAGCAAAAGAAGTATTATTCCAGCTACAATCCAGGCAAATCCTTCTATTTTTTCCTTTCTATTCATTTATTTTAATTCTCCTTTCTTTGCAATTTTCTATATAAATAAATTCAACGATAAAATTTTTATATTTTAAGAATTTACTTTATTATACAATATTTTTTAAAGTTTGTCATTTTTAAAATTTTACAAAATAAAAAATGCACTATTTATGTTAAACTTTTTAACATTTTTATGCATTTATTATTTTAAATTTTCTTTTTTTATGAAATTAGTAGTGGTAATAATAAAGCTATTAATGCTAAAATTGCTGGAACTCCCTGTAACATAAATATTTTTTTAGATGCGGTAACTGAGCCATAAAACGCTGCACATATGATACAAACAATAAAAAATACTGCTATTTGAACTTGATATTCAGTTGCTTCAATCAAGCTCCAAACTAGTCCAGAAGCTAAAAATCCATTGTATAATCCTTGATTTGCAAGAATTTTTTTTACTCTTTCATCTTTTAAAAATTCCAAATCTAAATTAAATGTTTTTTGTGCAGTTTTACTTTCAGTTCCATACATTTCGAGATATAAAATATAAAAATGCTCCAACGCCACTAAAAATATTAAAAATTTTGCTAGTATACTCAAAATTATAATTTTTCCTTTCTAAAAATAATATATATTTTTTTACTGTTTACAAACTTTAGCTAAATTAATCTTTTAAACTTAAAATAACAGGTTTTCCATCAATAATAGCAAGGCTGTGTTCATATTGAGCAGATCTTTTTTTATCCCTTGTCACAGCTGTCCACATATCAGACAATATTTTTACTTTATGAGTTCCCACATTTACCATAGGTTCTACTGTAATTACCATACCATTTTCAATTTTTGCACCAGTTCCAGCTCGACCATAATTTGGAATCATTGGATCTTCGTGCATTTCTTTTCCAACCCCATGTCCAGCAAAATCTCTGACCAAAGAAAATCCATATTTTTCAACATATTCTTGAATTGCAGCTCCTATATCTCCAATTCTATTTCCAGCTCTTGCAGCTTCAATCCCAATTTCACGAGCTTTTTCGGTAACTTCCATCAATTTTTTAGAAGTTGCGTCAATTTCTCCGACAGCATAAGTAGTCGCCGCATCTCCAAAATATCCGTCCAAAACTGTAACTGTGTCAACTGTTAAAATATCCCCTTCTTTTAAAATTTTATCTTTACTTGGGATTCCGTGAACAACAACTTCATTTACAGAAATACAAGTTGCAGCTGGATATGGCGGATATGGTCTTCCTATATCATAGCCTTTTGTTCCTGGAATTGCACCTTGACTTCTTATGTAATCTTCTGCAATTTTGTCCAATTCATAAGTACTAACCCCAGCTTTTACATATTTTGGCAAAACATCTTCCAAAAGTCTTGCAATTATTTCATTAGCTTTTTTTATTTTTTTTATTTCTTCTAATGTTTTGTAAATAATCATTTCAATTCTTCTTTCTTTTTTCTCTTTTTTTCTTTTTTTTCTTTTTTTTCTTTTTTCTTCTTTGATTTTTAATTTTTATTTATTTTTATTTTTTTCTCTTTTTAAAATATTTTTTTTATTTTAATTTTATGTTTTTTAATTTTTTAATTTATTTTTCCAAAATTTCAACAATAGCTTTTGTAATTTCTTCCATTTTTTCTTTATGTCCGCCAACGCTGTAAACTTTATTTTGAGCTTTGTAAAAATCTAAAACTGGCGCTGTCTGTTCTTTATAAACTTTTAGTCTGTTTCTAACTGTTTCTTCGTTATCATCTGGTCTTTGGTATAAATCTTCAGGATTTTCATCAACTGGCGGATTGTATTTTATATGATAAATTTTTCCTGTTTTTTTCGACACTCTTCTTCCAGTTATTCTTTCAATAATTTCTTCGTCACTAACTTTAAGTGCGATAACTTTATCAATCTGTTTTCCAAGTCTAGCTAAAATCTTGTCCAACTCTTGCGCCTGTGCTACAGTTCTAGGAAATCCGTCTAAGATAAATCCTTCTTCGCAGTCTTTTTCGGCAAGTCTTTTTTCCACAAGTCCATTTACAATTTCATCTGAAACTAATTTTCCTTGATCCATAAGTTCTTTAGCTTGTAATCCAAGTGGAGTTTTATTAGCGATTGCCGCTCTTAAAATATCTCCTGTCGAAATTTGTGGAATTCCATATTTTTTAACTAATTGTTTTGCTTGAGTTCCTTTTCCAGCACCTGGTGCTCCAAATAATACTATATTCATAATTTTTTCCTTTCCTTTCTTTTCTTTGATTGCTGTTTTTTGTTTTAATTTTTTTCTTTTTTTATTTAACTTAACTAAATTTATAATAATATAATAACATTTTACAAAATTTTTTTCAATGGCGACACAACAAAAAATTTTCAATTGTTTTTTTTTCATATAAATGTTATTATTAAAACATAAATATATAAAAATAATTAAAATTAAGGAGGTTTTTTTATGCTATATCCGTTAAAATTTAAAAAAGTTTTTATTGAAAAAATTTGGGGAGGAAAAAATTTAGAAAAAAAACTGGATATTGAACTTCCGAAAGATAAAAATATCGGGGAATCTTGGGAAATTTCTGCTCATCCAAATGGAATGGGAATTGCGCTAAATGGAAAACTAAAAGGCAAAACTTTGAAAGAAATTTATTCTGAATATAAAGATAAACTGGTTGGAAAAAAAGTTTTTGAAAAATACCCAGATAAATTTCCACTTCTTATAAAATTTTTAGATGTAAACGACAGACTTTCCATCCAAGTTCATCCAAGCGATGAAGTTGCAATGAAAAAACACAATGAATTTGGAAAAAGCGAGTCTTGGTACATCGTTTACGCAAGTGATGACGCCACTTTGATTTTAGGAACAAAACCTGGTGTCACAAAGGAAAAATTTTTAGAAAAAGTTAAAAATAATGATTTTAGCGACTTATTTGAAGAAAGATCGGTAAAAACTGGAGATTTTATTGACGTAACTCCTGGAACTGTTCATGCAAGTTTAAAAGGAAGCGTCATTTTTGCAGAAATTCAGCAAAGTTCTGATATCACTTACAGAATTTATGACTTTGACAGGATCGATAAAGATGGAAAAAAAAGGGAATTGCATTTGGATAACGCCGCTGATGTTATTGATTTTGGAAAAAAAGTGGAAATTAAAAATACAAATTTTAAAAATGGAGAAACTGAAAAAAACATAATAAAAAATAAATTTTATTCAATTGATAAAATAAAAATTTTAAATTCTTATGAAGACTCTTGCTCTGAAAGCATGATAATTTATACTGTTTTAGACGGAAACGGGAAAATTTTCTGGAATGAAAATGAATTTTTGGAACTAAAAAAAGGAGAAAATATTTTAATCCCAGTTAATTTAAAAGTACAGCTTGAAGGAAACTTTGAGATTTTGAGAACAACAATTGAAGAATAGAAAAATTTTTAAAATAAAAAATAATAATTTAAATTACTTAATAGAAAGGCAGGAAATTTTATGAAATACAACTTTGATGAAATTATCGACAGAAAAAATAATCACTCTGTAAAATATTGTGAAATTGACAAAAAATTTGGAGTTGATAAAGATAGCGACATTATTCCTCTTTGGATTGCCGATATGGACTTTAAAACAGCACAACCTATAATTGACGCCATTCAAAAAAAGGCTGAACACGGGGTTTTTGGCTATGTCTACCGTCCTAATGAATATTTTGAATCGTTTATCAACTGGCAAAAGAGAAGATACAACTGGGAACCAAAAAAAGAACTTGTAAGTTTTAGTATCGGTGTCGTACCAACGCTTGGCTCTCTTGTTCAAATTTTTTCAAAACCAAATGACAAGATTTTGATTCAAACACCAGTTTATTCAGAATTTTACGATATTAACGAAGATAACAAAAGAATTGTAATTGAAAATCGTTTTATTGAAAAAGATGGAAAATATTCACTAGACTTAGTTGATTTGGAAAATAAATTAAAAGAAAAGCCAAAATTTCTTATCTTTTGCAATCCACATAATCCGCTTGGAAAAGTTTGGACTTACGACGAATTAAAAACAATTGGGGATTTATGCATAAAATACGGTGTTACTGTCATTTCTGATGAAATTCACTCAGACTTGACTTTATGGGACAACAAACACATTCCAATGGCAAGTGTTTCTGAAGAAATAAGACAAAACACAATTACTTGCACTTCGACTGGAAAAGCGTTTAATGTAGCTGGACTGCAATGTGCAACAATCGTTTTCAACAACTTGGAAACAAAAGAAAAATTTTACAGATTTTGGAAAGACTTGGAAGTCCACAGAAATAATCCATTTAACTTGGTTGCCACAATAGCAGCTTACTCTGACGGCGGAGAAGAATATTTGAACCAATTAATCGAATATTTGCAAAATAATATTTTATTTTTAAATGATTTTTTCAAAAAATATATTCCAGAAATTAAGCCAAATGTGCCACAAGCGACTTACTTAGTTTGGCTTGACTGCCGAAAATTATGTGAAAAATTTGGATTCAATCAAGAACAATTGGAAGAATTTATGATAAAAGAAGCAAAAATTGGACTAAATCCTGGACGAAGTTTTCAAAAGGGACTGGAAGGATTTATGAGATTAAATACAGCTTGTCCTAGAAGCGTTCTGGAAAAAGCATTAAACCAATTAAAAGATGCGATTGAAAATTTCAAGCATAAATAAAATTAATACTTAACATTAAAATTACATATAAATTTGAATGAAATAACAACAGTACTGATGTTTACTGTAGTCCATACATAATGCACTTTCTCTTCTCATAAAATTAAAAGATTATAATAATCTTTTTCTATTTAACTATTTATATAATGTATAGATATTAAATAATAAAAAAGAATTAGAGGAGGTGTATTTTGATATGGAAAAAGAAATATATTTAGCTGGAGGATGCTTTTGGGGAGTACAGCACTTTTTTAAAAAAGCTCCTGGCGTTTTGAGTACAACTGTTGGCTACGCAAATGGTCAAACTTTGGAAACTAGCTATGATATTTTAAAGATGACTGACCATGTCGAAAATGTTTACATAAAATATGATTCTAACATAGTTTCACTGGAACAATTATTGACTTATTATTTTTCAATAATCGATCCCACAAGTTTAAATCGCCAAGGATATGACGAAGGTCGACAGTACAGAACTGGAATCTATTACAAAGATAGAGAAGATCTAAATGTTATCACAAAAAAAATGGAAGAAGAACAAAAAAAATATTCTACAGATATAAAAGTCGAAGTCAAAAAAATAAATCATTTCATCCCAGCTGAAGATTATCATCAAAATTATTTAGAAAAACATCCAGACAAGGAATGCCATATTGACATGGAAAACGCCATAAAAATTTTTAAAAAAGAAAAAAAAGAAGAATATTAAAAGAAGCTTAAGTTTTTTAAGTTTCTTTTTTTATATTTGTTTAATCTTGACAACAACAATTTTTGAGATACAATTATAATAGAAAAAGAAAAAAATAATTAATATTTCTATAATAAATAATAAAAGGAAGTGACTTGTTATGGTAAACCGTATCATTTTAAATGAAGTATCTTATCATGGATTTGGAGCAATTGAATCTATTCCAGGTGAAGTGGAAAAAAATAAATTCAAAAAGGCTTTCATTTGTACAGATCCTGGATTAATTAAGGCTGGAGCAGCTAAAAAAATTACTGATGTGCTTGATAAATCTAATTTGGAATATTTAATATTTTCTGATGTTCAACAAAATCCTACAATTGAAAATGTAAAAGCTGGAGTTGAAAAATTTAAAGAAAGTGGTGCCGATTATATTATTGCAATTGGTGGAGGTTCTGCTATGGATTGTGCCAAAGCTGTAGCAATTATTATAAATAATCCTGAATTTTCTGATGTTCGAAGTCTTGAAGGAGTTGCAGATACAAAAAATAAATGCGTTCCAATAATCGCAGTTGCAACTACAGCTGGAACAGCTGCCGAAGTTACAATCAATTATGTTATAACTGATGTTGAAAAAAACAGAAAATTTGTCTGTGTTGACCCACACGATATGCCAATAGTTGCAATAGTTGACCCAGGAATGATGATGACAATGCCAAAAGAATTGACAGCTGCAACTGGACTTGATGCACTAACTCATGCAATCGAAGGATTTACAACAAAAGCTGCTTGGGAAATGACTGACATGTTTCATTTAAAAGCAATTGAATTAATAGCAAAATATTTGAGAAAAGCTGTGGAAAATGACGAAGAAGCTAAAGAAAAAATGGCTCTTGCCTCATATTTAGCAGGAATGGGATTCTCAAATGTAGGACTTGGAATCGTGCACTCAATGGCTCATCCTCTAGGAGCATTTTACGGAACTCCGCACGGTGTTGCAAACGCTATAATTTTACCAACTGTAATGGAATACAATGCTGAATATACAGGGGAAAAATTTAGAGAAATAGCAAAAGCTTTTGGAATAAAACATACTAAAAGAATAGCTCCCGAAGAATATAGAAAAGCAGCAGTAGAGGCTGTAAGACAATTGGCACATGACGTAAATATTCCTGAAAATTTAAAGGGAATAATGGATATAAAAGATTTAGATTTTATCGCTGAATCAGCTTTGAATGATGTTTGTACTGGCGGAAATCCACGAGATACAAACTTGGAAGAAATAAAAGAACTTTATAAAAAGTTATTGTAATTTATAAAAAAAATCTCCTAAGAATTTTTCTCAAAGGAGATTTTTTATTTTTATATTTAATTTTTATCTTTTCCAATAACTTTCCACAATGTTGGAAGTAAAAGTGTAGTTGTTGTTGATTTTATCGCATCTCCAGGAAGGAAAGGCAATACTCCAACCATAAACGCATTTTTACCAGGTACAAATAACGATAACACTATTGATCCAAGTGTTAAAATAATAGCACTTGAAAGTAATAATGATAAAAATGTTTTTACATAAGATTTTGTAACACCTTTGTCAGATAAGTATCCTAAAATTATTGTAGCTACAATGTATCCTAAAATATATCCTCCTGTTGGTGAAAATAACGATCCTGATTTAAATCCAGCAAAAATAGGAGCTCCCAAGCTACCTGCTGCAACATATGAAAGTATAGTTGCTGTTCCCAATTTTCTCCCGTATAATAATGCCATCAATGTAACTCCGAATGTTCCAAGTGAGATTGGCACTGGAGTGAAAGGAAGCGGAATTATAACTTGTGACATTAACGATAAAAATGCAACTCCACCTAACACTAAAAGAATATTTTTTAAAGTTTCTTTTTCTTTTGTTTCAAAATTTGCAATATTACTAATTAAAGTATTTTCTTTCATAAAAAACCTCCGTTAATTTTATTTTATAGTATTGTAACATCTGTTATCTAAAAAGTCAATAAATCTATTTTTTTAGAAGTTTACTCTCACTCCTGTTGTAAATACATTGTTATGTCCTTTTCCTTTTTTACCGCTGTCAACTGAACCGTCGTAATTTGCATACCAGCCAAAGTTTTTATTCACTTCTGTCAATGCTCCAACTCCTACCCAAGTTCTATTTTTAGGTAATCCAATTCCTTTTACTTTGAATTTTGCATTAGACAGTCCTGTATAACTTGCATCAAAACTTAAATCTTCGTTGTTAAGAGCAGTTTGGTGAGTTACATAACCTTGGAATGTCGATTTGCTTCCACCTTTCCAGTCAACTGATTTTCCAACTCTTAATCCAACTAATCCTGAAGTTTGAGCGTATGTTTTTTTATCAGCTTTTAGACCAAATTGACTATTGTCTTCTGAAAAAGAACCTCGTCTTACCGTATCATGTGAAAGTCCAACAAATGGTGTCACAACAAAGTCACCTTTTTTATTTTTAAAGTCATATCCTGTTTCTAAGTACCCTGAAATTACTTTGTCATTATGATTAATTTTAGCTCTTGAAACATCAGTTGAACTTAAAATAATATCTCTTTCAACATCACTGTCGACAAATCCAATTCCTGCACGACCCTGTAAATATAAAGGATTTTCTTTATTTCCTAATCTTCCATACAATGAAACACCAAAGTTATTTGCATCAGATTCTCCACCATATCTGTTAAATTTGACATTCGCTTTAGAATAAGATAGTGCAGTTCCTAAAATCAAATTGTCGCCAAATTGTTTGTCAACTCCGACTTGTCCACCATAAACTTTAGTTTTTCCTTCACCGTAACCATCTTGTTTCAATTTTCCATTTGCTCCAAGTCCTGTTATCCAAAGTCCGAATTTATCTCCAACATTGTCAAGTGTTCCAAGCATTACAAGACGATTTGATAAATCTTTATTCACTGTCTGTGATTGCTGGAAAGTTAGTGCTTGTGCTGAAGCGTAAATTTGTCCAGACAAACTGTCTAGTACCGCTGCACTTGAAGCACTTTTTGTAGAAAGTCCTTGCAATACTGCTGCTTTTCTCTCAAAGTTTTCCACATTTTGTGTATTTCCATTTTCAACTTCTTCGTCTAATTTTTGAAATGCTGTTTCTATGTTTGCTGCCGTATTTTGCTGCATTTCATCAGAATTTTCAGAGTCTTTTACATATGTTTCAATATTTTTACGACTAAGATTGGCTGTAACTTTGTTTCCGTTTCTTTGAACATCTACATTTACTAAATCTCTTTCATTTTCACCTTTTACAGTTCCTTCAACTATTCCGTCTGAAGTGATTACATCATTTGTAATACCTTTGGCTGTGACATATTTATCCTGTCCATTTTGGTCTTTTGCCGCAACTTCTACTGTCACATTATTTAATTTGACATCTCCAGCTACATGTAATGTGGAATTTGTATCTGTCTTAATTCTCGAATTTTCAAGTGAAATATATTTTCCAGCAAATGTTGTTCTACCAGTATTTTCAACTGTTCCAGCATTTGTCACATCATTTTGTATAACTGCGTTTCTAGTTGCAAGTGTTGCTTGCGGTCTCACATTAAGCGAAGATGTATAAACTCCGTTTACTTGAACTTTTCCTGCATTTACTGTTGTATTTCCTGTAAATGTACTGTTTCCTGATAAAATTAAAATTCCTGCTCCATTTTTAATTAGACCAGCATCTCCTGAAATATCATTTGAAAATGTGTAAGTTCCACTTGGAATATCAACTACAACATTTTCATCCAACGCAAGTTCCTTACTAAATTTAGAAGGTCCATTTAGAGCTTTGTCAATATTTATAAGACCCCATCCGTAAGTTGAATCCACTCCTGGATCTCCTATATCAGTTGCTGTTGATAAAATAGTTTGTCTTATAAGACTTCCGTCCATCCAAGGATATTTTTCTTTAAGTAATGCCGCTGTACCTGTAACAACCGGTGCTGCATAAGAAGATCCTGAACCTACATATCTTTGTCCTTTTATTTCAAAAATCTGGTCTCCCACAACTGTAACTGTCCAGTTTTTTGCAACTCCCGCTGGTGTCAATGCAGTAAGATTATCCCAAGAAGTATTTCCTAAATCCGAATCTTTTTTCGAAGTCAAAGAAACTACATTTATCCAACCTTTTTGCAATGTATTTTCAAAATAAGGTAAACTTGCTTCAAGCGAAGGGTTTTTATCAGTCGAGTCATTTCCTGCTGACCAGACAAATAAAGAGCCGTTAGCCACAGCATTTTTGTAAAATGTTAAAACATCAGTTCCAATTTGAGTTCCATAATAATTGACATCAGTTGAAAACGGACTGAATTTAGTGACATCACTGTCAACTCCAAAAGACTGATTATAAATTTTTACTCCATTATTTTGTAGCGCTTGGTACATACTAAGACTTATTTCTGGATATGTTTTTCCTTCGTTATTTTGTTTTGCTGCGTCAATTGCATAAATTTCAACATTTTTTGCTGTTCCTTCAGTTGCACTTCCTAAAAATGAAGCAACTACAACTCCATGATCATCACTTTGAGTAGGTGTAGCTGTAAATCCTGAAACTGTCAACTTATGAAGTCTGCTCCCAAATTTTGAACTTAAATCAGATGCTAGAGAAGAATTTTCAAAACCGACATCAATAATCCCTACTTTTGCTCCGCTTCCAGTATAAGTTGTATCTGAATGGCTATGCTGATTATTTTTGTCATAACTTACCGAAGAATCGTTCCAAGCAATTGGTCCTGAAGCTGGTACTGCCGGTGTAGTTGTTTGTGAAGGACCACTTGATGGTGGAATTACCGGCTTTGCTATTGGATTTGAAGGTGTAACTGGTGTTGAAGAACCTGTTGTACTTCCACCTCCTCCACCTCCTCCGCAGCTTACAATTGAAAAGGCAAGTATCGCTACTGCTGTATATTTTGTAAAATTATTTTTTTTCTTAAAGTTATTTTTTAAATTTTTAAGCATAATTAACTTCGCCTCCATATTTATTTAATTTAATTTATTTTATTTATTTTTCTAAATAACTGTATTTTCCACAATTTATTTTACCATATTTTTAGTGCTTTTTCTATAATGGCAAATAAACTTTTTATTTTTTTATAAAAAAATATTTTTTTATTGCTATTTTGTATAGTAAAATGTTAT
>ERZ772945.1284-NODE-1284-length-17946-cov-4.862389_pt1 | contig 17946 bp, 18 predicted proteins | sample MGYA00511681_ERZ772945 | MGnify/ENA primary metagenome ERZ772945 (study PRJEB29015, sample SAMEA2737943) | human oral metagenome | biome: human oral; feature: human-associated habitat; material: dental | place: China | collected 2143 ...
GCGCGCCGCCGTCCCGTGCGTCATGCCGGCGGTGGGCCCGGGGAGACTCCCGGGCCCACCGCCGTTTAGACTTGACCGGTGAGCGAATTCTCCTGTGTCGACCTGCCCTTGGACGTCGAAGGCGGCGAGCTCCGGCTCGTCGACGACGGCGCGCTCGTCCGCCGGTCGATCCTGCCCGGCGGCGTCAGAGTCCTCACCGAGCGCGTGCCCCACGCGCGCACGGCGTCCGTGGGGATGTGGGTGGGCGCCGGATCGGCCGACGAAGGCGTGGACCGCCTCGGCTCGACCCATTTCCTCGAACACCTCCTTTTCAAGGGAACGAGGGGACGCAGTGCCCAGCAGATCGCCGAGCGGATCGACTATCTCGGCGGCACCGTCAACGCCGCCACGGGCAAACAGGTCACCTATTACTACGGGCAGGTCGTCGAGGAGGACCTGCCCGGCGCCGTCGACCTCCTCGCCGACATGGTGGCGGCCTCCCGTCTGGCGGAGGCCGACATGGAGCTGGAGCGGGGCGTCATCCTCGAAGAGCTGGCCATGTACGACGACGACGCGGGCGAGGTCGCTCACGAGCGCATCGCCGCGCTCGTCTTCGGCCCGCATCCGCTGGGCCGCCCGATCGGGGGCACGCGCGAAAGCGTCTCTGGCCTGGCCCATTCGAGCCTGACGGCGCACTACCGGGACGCCTACCGTCCCCGCGAACTGGTCGTGGCGGCCGCGGGCGCGGTCGACCACGACGTCCTGTGCTCCCTCGTGCTCGGCTCCCTCGCCCGGGCCGGATGGGACTGCGCGGACGGCGCACCGCCCGCCCCGCGCCGCCGTCGCGCGGACATCGTCTACGGTGCGCCGCAGGACGCGGCGATCGGGCGGAGCGTCGAGCAGGCGGCCGTCATCGTGGCGATGCCGGCCATCACCGACGAGGATCCGCGCCGCTACGCCCTTTTCGCGTTGAACTCGATTCTGGGGGGCGGCACGTCCTCCCGCCTCTTCCAGGAGGTCCGCGACAAACGCGGGCTGGCCTACTCGACCTACTCCTTTCCCGGCCTCTACCACGAGGGCGGGCTCTTCGGCATGTACGCCGGGTGCTCGCCCGCCGACGCCGCGAACGTGACGGCCCTCATGGAGGAATGCCTCGAGGCGATGGCCGGGGGCGGCGTCGGCTCCGCCGAAGTGGAGACCGCCTATCGGAGGGTTCGGGCGGACGTCGCCTTCGGCGCCGAATCCATGGGGTCGAGGATGAGCGCGCTCGGTCGGGCCGAACTCGTCCGCGGGTCGCTCGTCTCACGCGAGGAGTCGATCCGCCGGGCGCGGGTGGTCACCGCCGAGGACGTGGCGGACCTGGCAGCCGACCTCGCCCGGGCGCCCCGATACCGGATCGTAGTCGGCCCCGAAGCGGCCTTCTCGAGGTGATGGCGCGCCCTTGAGGCCTGCGCACCCCTGAGGCCCCTCTCATCAGTCCGAGCTGGAGGCTCCGGGGCGGTTCGGCGAGGCGCGACGGGGCTGTCACGGCCTGCATCCGGTTTCGAAGCGCAGGGAGAATCCGGCTCCGAAGGTCTTGCCGATGCTGATGTAGCCGCCCTCCCGCACGTTGTACAGGTAGGTGACCGTGCGTTCGTCGAAGTCCGCGTAGCTCCTGTGGGTGAATCCCAGGGGCGTGGCGATCTCGGTGACGATCCTCACCGCGGCCGCGTAGTCGGCGTCGGGCATGCCGAGGGCGACTCCCTGCATGCGCGAGATCGAAAGGCCCTCGTTCCCCTCGTGGTCCACGGCGGCGGTGAAGTCCTTCGGCTCGATGGCGTCGTCCACGTCCGTCCACTCGAAGGGGCCGAGGTCCTCGGATATTTCGAAGCGCGCCTCCGCCAGGGCGCCGACGAGCTGCTCTGCGACGACCGACGCCTCGGTGCGCTCTTCGAAGGGTGCGGTTCCGTCGTAGAAAATGATTGCCTCCCGTCGCGTCGCGCGTCTGTCTCGCCTCAACCTCCGGTGACCACGTCGACGACGTGTCCGCGGGCCTGCGCCTGGTCGTCGAGATAGTCGTTGTGCGCCGCGGGATCCTGCCACGCCCACCGCGGTTCGGCCATCCCGGGGTTGAGCGTGGTGAATCCGGCGGTGAAAGCCAGATCGCAATCGTACGGCATATCGGCTTGGCCGGCATCCCCGGCGCCGTACCGGAGAGCGTAGGTGTGCCCCTCCGGCACGTTGACGTCCCGCGTGTCCTGCAGTCCGCGGGACGAGCCGCAGACGATGAAGTCGCCGACCACTCCCGGGCGTATGCTCCCCAGCGCCCGGCCGGCGGTGGCCGACCCGTAGGAGGAATAGCCCAGCACCGAGATGTGCGGGGGAGAGCTTCCGCCGAGGCGGCAGCGGGAGTCGTATATCCCCTCGTGGAAGGACCGCAGGTCGCTTCCGCCGCGTTCCACCATGTTCGTCAAGGGGGCGCTTCCGGCCGTCGACGGTATGTCGTAGCCCTGCCACACGATCGTGGCCACGTTCGACCCGCCGTGTTCGCGGAGCTTCTGGATGCTCTGATCGCGCAGGTTCGCCATGTCGTTCGCGTAGGCGACGATGCTGTCCCGGACGTTGATCGTCATGCCCGGGACGAACGTCGAGATGTGGGCGGCCGTGTCCACGTCTCCGATCGACACGGCGACGTGGAGGGTCATGCGCCCGGGCCTGCCGGTCGACGGATCGTACAGGAGGAGCTGGCGGGGAGGGTTGGCGTCCGCGTCCCCGATGGATTTGGCGAGTTCCTCCAGCTCCTCGCGCTGGGCCAGGAGCGCGTTGAACCGTCCGACGTCGGCCTGGGAGTAGGGCAGGCCCGAGTCGAGGAGCTTCTGGTGCTCGACGTCGATCAGCTTCTGGACGTTTTCGATGTCGTTCGTCAGCCGGGCTCGGTTCGCCGTGTCGCGGTCCCTGCCGGATACTCCGTCCAGGGTCCCGATCACGCTGGCGTGCCTGTTGATCTGCAGGCGCCTCTCCTCCTCGGTCAGCGAATCCCACCAGGCCGCGACCTCCCGCGTGTTCACGCCCCGGTCGGAGTGCTTGGGCCCGGGAGGCCGGGTTCGGGAGAGCCGTCCGCGGCCGATCCGAGTCAGCGACGAGCGGTAGGCGTCGTCGGCGATGCGCGCCTTGGTCAGCGCCTGCGAGACGAGCGTCTTCGCGCTGGCCAGCGCCTCCTGCCGGTCCGGCCGCCCGGGGCCGTCCGCCCCCGGATCCGCCTCGGGCTCCGCGGGAGAGTCGGCCTCCTGCGGGCGGGGGTCGGTCACGGTGCCGTCGTCGGCGATCGCGAATTCGTGGTGAGATGTCAGGGAGAGGATTTCCAGGACGAGGACTTCGACTTCGCCCATCCGGTTCTGCATGGCCGTCGTGACGGTGAGCAGTTCGCCCAGACTGGCCAGAAGCAGAGTGGACGTGTCCTCCAGCGAGGAGAACCACGTGCCGGCCGCCGCCGCGCCGTCCCCCGACCATTCGACGCCGGCGTCCAGATCGAGCATCGACGCGCTGACGCGAGCGGCCTGCTGGCGGTAATAGACCAGGTCGTCAACCACGGGCTGCAGGCTTGAGAATGTCCACTCCTGTATGTCGCTCCAGGTCGGCATTCGCTCACTCCTCGCGCATCACGCCGATGAACTTGTCGAGCCTGGCCTGGATGAGCTGGTCTGTCTGGGAGTAGCCGTCGGCGACGTCGCGCAGGGTGGCCTCGTAAGCCCGCAGTCCGTCGCTGTTCCTCTCGGCGAGCGCGTCGATGAAGCACCCCGCTTCGACGGCCGGGGGTCCGCAAGCGGTGCCGGTGATCGCCGAGGCGATCCTCTCCATGACCGAGCCCACGTTCGCTATGAGCGACGCGCTGTCGTGGGAGCTCCTGGCATGATCGGCTGCTATCACCAAACTTCGCGGGTCAACCTTGAGTTCAGACATTCTGCCCCTCAATCTTCTGAACTTCCGTGTGTGTGATATCCGAACAGGATACTTGTCTGTCAAGGGCGTCTCGATGGGGACTCATCCCCGCAGCCTCGGGTTTTCGGCGCGCTGGCGCCGTTTCATCCGGCGGGACACGCCCGGGGTGCGGCACTCGCCGGCGCTCATTCTCAGGGCGGCGCCCGATCCCTCCTCGGCGTCCGGAATTCGCCTCGTCGACGCTCGGAGCGTCCGCGGCCGTCCCGACTGCGGGCCGTCGCCGAAGGCGCAGGCCCGTCTGCCGATAGGCTTGGCCGCATGAGCATTCGAGTTGCAGTAGTGGGCGCCGCGGGGCGCATGGGGCGGACGGTGTGCGAGGCGGTCGGCGCCGCCGAGGACATGGAGCTGGTCGCCGAGCTCGACGCGGGCGACGCCATCACCCGGGAGAGCCTCGGGGGAGCCGAGGTGGCCGTCGAGTTCTCCGTCCCGGGGGCCGCCGAGGCCAACGCGCTGGCGATCCTCGATTCGGGGGCCGACGCCGTCGTGGGGACCACCGGCTGGACGGACGAGGCGCTGGAGCGGGTGCGCGCGCGGGCCGAGAAGACCGGACGCAGCGCCGTCATCGCGCCGAACTACGCCCTCTCCGCCGTCCTGGCCATGAGCTTCGCCGAGAGGGCCGCCCCCTTCTTCGAGTCCGTCGAAGTCATCGAGATGCACCACCCGGACAAGGCGGACGCGCCCTCGGGGACGGCGATCTCCACCGCCTCGCGCATCGCCCGGGCCCGAGCCGCGGCTGGGGTCTCGCCCGGCCCCGACGCGACCGAGACCGACCCCTTCGGCGCACGCGGCGCCGACTACGACGGCGTGCGCGTGCACGCCGTGCGCCTGCGCGGGCTCAACGCGCACGAGCAGATCCTCCTGGGCAACCCCGGCGAGCAGCTGGTCGTCCGGCAAGACTCCTTCGACCGCGCGAGCTTCATGCCCGGCGTCCTGTTGGCCGTGCGGTCCGTGCGAGGACGCGGAGGCCTCACCTGGGGGCTCGAGGCCCTCATGGGACTGTGAGCGACGCCGCGCGTCCCCGACGCCGGCCTTCGCGGCCCCGTCCGGGACGCGCGGCCGTCTTGCCGGCCGCGCTCAGATCGCCGTGTGCCAGCAGTGCTCGGTGACGATCGTCTGCCCGACCTCGATCTTCCTGCGGGCCCCCGCCGGTCCGAAGCCGGCGGCAGAGAGGAAGGCCGTGCGCGCCTCGTCCTCGGCCAGGGCCCACGTCTGGACCCGATGCGCACCGCGTTCGCGAGCGGCGTCGACGAGGGCGGACAGAAGGCGTGAGCCGTGCCCGTGCCTCTGAAAGCCGGCCGAGATCTCCAACGCCGTCATCTCCATGACCTCGGCGCCCCCGGCGGCCTCGCCTCCCTCCGATCCGCGGACCGTGGGGGAGAGCGCCGCGAAGCCGACCACCACGCCGTCCTCCACCGCGGCGAACACCTGCGGGGAGGCGTCTGGAGGGGCGCTGATGGCGTGCCTCCACGCAGGGACGAACGCGCTGGGGCTGATCCGGGCCAGAACGGCCGCGTCGAGAGCCTTGCCCCCCGCCATCGTGAGGGAGGCGCGCATGTTCCGCGCGTGGATGTCGCCGATCGGCGCGGCGTCCGCCGAAGTCGCCGGACGGACGAACACGTGAGTATCGCTCATGTCACAATGTTATTCGTCTTTCAGGCAAGTGCCGAATGGCGGAACAGGGGAGCATCACCCCGCCGCGGCGGCTATCGTCTTCTCTATGATTCAGACTCTGCCCAAGCGCATATTCGGATCCGTCGCCGTCGCCATGGTCACGCCCTTCGCGGAGGACGGCTCCCTCGACGTCGACTCGGCCGCGGCCTTGGCCGCGAAGCTGGTCGACGACGGCTGCGACTGCGTCCTGCTGTCCGGGACCACCGGCGAGTCCCCCACGACGCATCAACCGGAGAAGGACGCCCTGGTCCGCGAGGTCGGCCGGGCCGTGGGCGACCGCGCCATGATCCTGGCCGGCGCGGGCTCCAACGACACAGCGCACGCCGTGCGCATCGCCAAGGGGGCTCAGGCCTCGGGCGCCGACGCCCTCCTCGTGGTGCCCCCCTACTACAACCGGCCCTCCCAGGAGGGGGTCGTCCAGCACGTCCTCGCCGTGACCGAGGCGAGCGACCTGCCCGTCATGCTCTACGACATCCCCGGGCGCACCGGGGTCAGGCTCGAGCTCGACACGCTCAAGCGCCTGGCCGAACACCCCCGGATCCTGGGGGTCAAGGACGCCACCGGCGACGTCGCCGGCGGCTTCGTCAAGATGGACGCCACCGGGCTCGAGTACTACTCGGGGGACGACTCCCTCAACTTCGCCTGGCTCGCCCACGGGGCGTCCGGCGTCGTGTCGGTGGTCGGCCACGTCATCGCCTCCGGCCTGCGCGCACTGGTCACCGAGGTCGATTCGGGCGACCTGCCCGCCGCCCGCGCCGAGGCCGCGAGCCAGCGGCGCATCGTCGAGGCGATCATGGGCGGGGGCCAGGGGGCCGTGATGGCCAAGGAGGCGCTCAAGCTCATGGGCGTGCTGCCCAACGCCACGCTGCGGCTTCCGCTCGTCGGGGCCTCCAGCTCCCAGATCTCCGCTCTGGCGGCGACGCTTCGCGCCGAGGGTCTCGTGTAGTCTTTCATCTCGCCGGGGCAGTCCGCCTCGGCGCGGGCGTTCGCAACGCCCCTCATGGACGGCGACGGTCCGCACGCCGGAAGTCCGACGCCGATAGCGAAGAGAGCACAGACGTGAGTGAAATCCAGACCCCCCCGGCGCTCGCCGAAGACGTCGTCCGCATCGTCCCGCTGGGCGGCCTGGGCGAGGTGGGCCGCAACTGCAACGTCCTGGAATACCGAGGGAAGCTGGTGGTCGTCGACTGCGGCGTGCTCTTCCCCGAGGAGAACCAGCCGGGCGTCGACCTCATCCTGCCCGACCTCGACTACCTCGAGGAGAGGATCGACGACATCGAGGCCGTCGTGCTCACGCACGGCCACGAGGACCACATAGGCGCGGTCCCCTACCTCCTCAAGCTGCGCAACGACATCAGACTCGTGGGGAGCCGGCTGACGATCTCCTTCGTCGAGGCCAAACTGGCCGAGCACCGGATCAAGCCCAACGCTTTGGTCGTGGCCGAGGGGGACTCCGAGCGGGTCGGCCCCTTCGAGATGGAGTTCATCTCGGTCAACCATTCGATCCCCGATGCGCTGGCCGTCTTCGTCCGCACGCCCGAGGGCAACATCCTCATCACCGGCGACTTCAAGATGGACCAGCTCCCCCTGGACGGGCGCCTGACGGACCTGCGGTCCTTCGCCCGGGCGGGGGAGGAGGGAGTCGACCTTTTCATGTGCGACTCGACCAACGCCGAGGTGCCCGGCTTCGTGCCCTCCGAGTCCGAGATCGGGCCGGTCATCGACGACGTCTTCGCCCGGGCCGTCGGCCAGATCGTCGTCGCCTCCTTCTCGTCCCACGTCCACAGGGTCCAGCAGGTGCTCAACGCCGCGGCGCACCACGGGCGCAGAGTCGCCTTCGTGGGACGGTCGATGGTCCGCAACATGGGCATCGCCTCCGACCTGGGATACCTCGACGTCCCGGAGGGCGTCCTCATCGACCTGGGCGACATGCCCTCCGTCCCCGAGAACCGGCGCGTCTTCATGTCCACGGGGTCCCAGGGCGAGCCCATGGCGGTCCTCGCGCGCATAGCGGCGAAGTCCCACGCCAAGGTGGGCGTCAGCCCGGGGGACACGGTCCTGTTCGCCTCCTCCCTCATCCCGGGCAACGAGAACTCCGTCTACCGGCTCATCAACAACCTCATGAAGCTCGGCGCGCGGGTGGTCCACCAGGGCAACGCCAAGGTGCACGTGTCCGGGCACGCCGCCCAGGGCGAGCTCCTGTACTGCTACAACATCCTCGAACCCGCCTACGCCATGCCCATCCACGGAGAGGTCCGCCACCAGGTGGCCAACGGGGGCATCGCCGTCAAAACCGGCGTGGAGCCGGAGAACGTCATCCTCGCGGAGAACGGGTCGGTGGTCGACATGTCCGACGGCGTCGTCCGGCTCGTCGGCCAGATCCCGTTCCACGACATCTACGTCGACGGCTCGTCCATCGGCGACATCACCGACGCCGAGCTGAAGGACCGTCGGATCCTGGCCGAGGAGGGCTTCGTGGCCATCTTCGCCGCCGTCAACCCCCAGACCAAGGGCATCGTGACCGGGCCGCACATCCAGGCGCGGGCCGTGGCCGAGGACGAGTCGGTCTTCGACGACATCCTCCCCGACGTGACCCAGGCCCTGCGCGAGGCCCTGGAGCGCGGCGCCGACCCGTACCAGATGCAGCAGGCGATGCGTCGCACGATCGGACGGTGGATCTCGCGCAAGCTGCGCCGCGCGCCGATCATCATCCCGACGGTCGTCGAGGTCTGACGGCCGCGGCCTCCGGCCCGAAGCCGGCTGCCGAGGGAAGGGCCGTGCGCGCTGAGTGCGGTCCGGCTTCCGGCTCGGCGCCTGTGTGGCCGAACGCTCGCGCGTCAGGAAGGGACAAGGTGCCCGCGAAGCACTAGGGTTCGATATGTGAGTCCACGAGTCCCCCAGCGCGGCGCGAAGAAGAAGCCCGCGGCCAAGAAGGCGCCGGCCGCCAAGCCCGAGCCCGCAGCACCGGACGAGGGTGCCTCCAGCGTGCGCCGCGACGGCATAGCGTTCGCCTTCCTGGCGATCGCGGTGGTCGTCGCACTGCGGGAGTGGTTCGGCCTGTCCGGCATCCTGGGCGGCCTCATCCATCGCCTGACCGCGGGCACCGTCGGGCTCATCTCGATACTCGCCCCGGTGCTCTTCACCGCGCTGGCGATCAAATACTTCCGCGCCTCCACCCGGGCTACCAACCGGCGCTTCACCGTCGGCCTGGGACTCATCGTCGTCTGCCTGACGGGCCTGATCCACATCGTCCGCTCGCCGGTGAGCCCGCTGAAGGACTTCGCCCCCACGGAGTCGGCGGGCGGGCTGCTCGGATGGGCGTCGGGCGGCTCGCTGTCGGCCCTCCTCTCCCCGTTCGGAGCGGTTCCCGTCCTGCTCCTCGTCCTCCTCTTCGACGCCGTCTACATGACGGACACGCCGCTGCGCGACGTCGTGGCCAAGGTGCGCGAGCGCCGGGCCGGGCGCAAGGACGCCGACTCCGACGTCCCCAACCACGGCTCGTCGGCTTCGGTCCCCTACGACCAGGCCGCCGAGATAGGCGAGGAGGTGCCCAAGACGCGGCTGCTTCCCCGCAGGAGGCGCGAGGCGACCCCGCCGACCGAGGCCCTCGACGACGCCTCCGCCTCCGTCCCGGCCCCCGAGGGGGAGCGGCCCGCCCGACGCCCCGACGCCGGCGGGAAGGCGAGTCGCCCGGCGTCCGGGGGAGCGCGGCCGTCGGGCTCGCCGACGCCGGCCCAGGAGACCGAACGGATCGCCCTTCCGGCGCCCGACGCCGGATTCGAGCCGCCTGAGGGCCAGCAGCTCGCCCTCGACCCGTCGATCGTCTACCAGCTGCCGTCCCCGAGCGAGCTCAGGGCGGGCGCCCCCCACAAGGAGCGCACCGAGGCCAACGAGCTCGTCGTCTCCCAGCTCACCCAGGTGTTCACCGACTTCGGCATCGACGCCCGCGTCGTCGGCTTCTCCCGGGGCCCGACGGTTACCCAGTACGAGATCGAACTCGGCCCCGGCGTCAAAGTCGAGCGCATCACCGCCCTGTCCAACAACATCGCCTACGCCGTGGCCTCCGCCGACGTGCGCATCCTCTCGCCCATCCCCGGCAAGTCGGCCATCGGCATCGAGATCCCCAACACGGACCGCGAGACCGTCATGCTCGGCGACGTCCTGCGCTCCCAGGTCGCGCAGAAGGCCGACCACCCCCTGACGGTCGGGGTCGGCAAGAACGTGCGCGGCCAGTACGTCGTCGCCAACCTGGCGAAGATGCCGCACCTCCTCGTGGCCGGCGCCACGGGCGCCGGAAAGTCCTCCTTCATCAACTCGATGATCACGTCGATCATGATGCGGGCCACTCCCGACCAGGTGAGGATGATCCTCGTCGACCCGAAGCGCGTCGAGCTGACCATTTACGCCGGCATCCCGCACCTGATCACGCCCATCATCACCAACCCGAAGAAGGCCGCCGAAGCGCTCGAGTGGGTGGTCAAGGAGATGGACGCCCGCTACGACGACATGGCGGCCTATCACTTCAAGAACATCGTGGACTTCAACGCCGCGGTGCGCGAGGGGAGCCTCGCGTCGCACGACCCGCACCGCAAGCTCGCGCCCTACCCGTACCTGCTCGTCGTGGTCGACGAGCTCGCCGACCTCATGATGGTCGCCCCGCGCGACGTCGAGGCCTCGATCCAGCGCATCACCCAGCTCGCCCGCGCCGCGGGGATACACCTCGTGCTCGCCACGCAGCGCCCCTCCGTCGACGTCGTGACGGGCCTGATCAAGGCGAACATCCCCTCCCGGCTGGCCTTCATGACCTCGGCTCTGGCCGACTCCCGCACGATCCTCGACCAGTCGGGCGCGGAGAAGCTCATCGGGCAGGGCGACGCCCTCTTCATGCCCGCCGGAGTCTCCAAGCCGATCCGCCTCCAGGGGGCCTGGGTCGACGAGGAGGAGATCGAGCGGGTCGTCACCCACGTCAAGGACCAGCTCTCCCCGCGCTACCGCGAGGACTTCGAGGACGCCCAGGAGGCCAAGAAGCAGCGCGAGGAGATCGGGGAGGACCTGGAGATCCTGCTCCAGGCGGCCGACCTGGTCGTCACGAGCCAGTTCGGCTCGACGTCCATGCTCCAGCGCAAGCTGCGCATCGGCTTCGCCAAGGCGGGCCGCATGATGGACCTTCTCGAGCAGTACGAGATCGTCGGCCCCTCGGAAGGCTCCAAGGCGCGCGACGTGCTCGTCAGCCCGGAGCACCTGGACAACGCCCTGGCGATGCTCCGCGGCGAGCGCCAGAGCGTCTTCGACGACGACCCGGCCGACTCCGCCTCGGGCGCCGCCCAGGCTGCGGACGGACCGCAAGAGGGCGCCGCGGGCGCCGCCGCCCAGGAGCCGGCGACCGAGCGCATCGAGCTCCCCCGCCGCTGCGAAGCGCTCGGTTCCCAAGCGTCCGGCGCCGGAGGGGACGAGGGCCTCGGCTGGTACGACGACGAGTCGCCCGAGGGGGAGAGCGGCGAGGACGCCTGGCAGCTGACCGGGCGGTGACGCACCGGGCGGTGACGCTACTTGAGCTCTCGGCCGATGAGCTGCGCCCTGGGGGTCGGGGGAGTGACCCGCTCCTTCGACCCGTCGGCGCCCATGACCGGATAGGTCGCGTTGGCCCGTGAGGCGATCTCGGCCGGCGAGAGCGTCATCGACGCCGGGCGCTCGCCCGACGTCAGCCTGGACAGCTGGAAGACCCGGTCGGTCCGCTCGTCCTGGGCGATGGCCGTCCACTCCAGGTTCGAGACCCGTGCGGGGCCCTTCGCCGGGACGTCGACGGTCGCGGTCGTCATCAGCCCCGCCATCACGCGGTATCCGTGGTTTTGGACGGTCTGCCCGGAGATTGTGTTCCCCATCGACCAGACGACCCACATACCCCTGCCGCCGGGGCCTCCGGCGAGCTTGGCCACGGGTTCGGGTACATGCGAGTGGTTTCCGAAGACGAGGTCGATCTGACCCGATTTGGCGAGTTGGTCGCCGACGGCCGTCTGCTCGGCGGTCGGCTGGGAGACGTATTCCGTGCCCCAGTGCATGGAGACGACGACGATGTCCGCCCCCTGCCTCCGCGCGCGCCTGGCGTCCTCGACGAGGTCGCCCACGCTGCGCCTGCCGAGGGACCCCACGACGTTCCAGGACCACTCGGCCCCCTTGGGAAGGGGGATGCCGTTGGTCAGGGTGGTCGCCGACAGGTGCGCGACGACGACGTCCCGCCCGCCGGAGCGCACCTTGTAGTACTGGATCCTCGTGGATTCCTCGCCGGTGCGGGCCGTCCCGTGGCGGCCCAGCCCGACCCGGTCGAAGTTGTCGACCGTGGAGACGACCCCCGGGAACCCGCGGTCCATCGAATGGTTGGTGGCCAGCGCGCATCCGTCCCACCCGAGCGCCTTCAGGGAGTCGGCGATCTGCGGCGGGGAGCCGAACGCCGGGTAGTTCGAGGGCTTTTCGCCCGGCGGGACTATCGGCACCTCCAGCGCGCACAGCGCCAGGTCCGCTCCCTCGATCCACGGCTGGATGCCGGCGAGCAGCTGCGTGTAGTCGTAGCCGGAACCCGCCCGTGCCGCCTGGTTGACGGACATGTGCAGGAGGATGTCGCCGCCGGAGACGATTGTGAAGCTCGACGCAGCCTGGGGCGCGCCTGTGGCCGTCGTGGGAGCGGGCGAGGCGGTACGGGTCGTCGGGCTGCGCGGCGGGTCGGCTCCGCGGCCGCCGGCGCACGCCGACGCGGCGACGAACAGAGCCGCGGCCGCCAGGGTCCGGGTCGCCTTCATTCGCTGACGCATGTCCCTCTCCGTTCCTCATCGATACGGACACCTGATTCTATCCTCCGTTCGCCCGACGGGCACGGGCGCGCTAGCCTGGGGGGATGAGCATCGGTGAGAACGACGGCGCGAAGGCGCCTCTCCTCAACGTCGCCAACGTCTTGACGGTTCTGCGGCTCATCCTCGTCCCCGTGTTCGTCGCGGTGTACTGGAGCGACACCCCGGTGCGGTCGGCGCTGGCGTGGTTCGTCTTCGCGCTGGCGGCCGCAACGGACAAGGCCGACGGATACCTCGCCCGCAGCCGCGGCCTCATCACCGACTTCGGGAAGATGGCCGACTCCCTGGCCGACAAGGCCCTCGTCTCCGCCGCCCTCATCCTGCTGTCGTGGCACGGCCACCTGTGGTGGTGGGTGACGGCGGTCATGATCGGCCGCGAGCTCGCCATCACCGCCGTCCGCATGACGGTCGTGAAGAAGGCGGTCATGGCCGCCGGGCGCGGCGGCAAGATGAAGATGTTCTTCCAGTCCATGGGCATCGCCGGGATCCTCATCCCCTGGGCGTCCTTCCTCCCCGCGGCCCTTGCGGCGGCCCTCCTGTGGCTGAGCTACGGACTCCTCGCCGTGGCCCTGTACTTCTCGCTCGTCTCGGCCGCCGGGTACGTCCGCGACGCCAGGGCCATCGCGCGCGCCGGCTGAATCGGAGGCGGGATGGACGAACGGATCGGAGCCGAGGCGATGGCGGCGATCGTCGCCGAGCTGGCCGCGCGGAGGATGACCGTGGCATGCGCCGAGTCCCTGACCGGGGGCCTGCTGGCCGACGCCTTCGTCCGGGTGCCGGGGGCCTCGCAGGTCTTCAGGGGAGGTGTGTGCGCCTACGCCGCGGACGCCAAGGCGAGCGTCCTGGGAGTCGACGCGGATCGGCTCGCCTCGACGGGGCCTGTGGACGAGGGCGTCGCCCTCGAGATGGCCCGCGGCGTGCGCCGGATGTTCGGGGCGGACGTCGCACTGGCCACGACGGGCGTGGCCGGCCCCGGCCCCGCCGACGGACACGAGGCCGGCACGGTGTGGGTGGCCGTCGACTCCGCGCGGGGGAGCAGGGCGGCGCTCGCCAGATTCCCCGGGGGCAGGGAGGACGTCAGACGCGCCGCCGTCCGGCGGGCGGTGGACCTGCTGCAAGGGGAACTCGAGCGGATGCGGTGACCGCTCGCGAGAAGCCGTCGACGGCCTTTCAGTGAAAATTCAGAAAACGTTGGTAAACGTATAGTCACAGTCCGGTCGTGGAAGGATAGCGGGCGGGTAAAGCCAGCGAAGCGGTCGGGAACAAAATCGACTTCCATGCGTTGTAAAGGATGATGAGAATGGAGCTACGAACCGGCGTCAACCGGAAATTCGACCAGACGATCCGACCCGTGAACCAGCCGGCCTCCGGAGAGCAGGCGCTTCTGCGCCGCGAACTCGGCGAGGTCCTCAGAGAGTACCGCCAGCGCCAGGGACGCACCCTCCGGGAGGTCTCCTCGGATGCGCGCGTCTCGCTCGGATACCTGTCCGAGGTCGAGCGCGGTCAGAAGGAGGCTTCCTCCGAGCTGCTGTCTTCGATCTGCAAGGCCCTCAACGTGCCGTTGAGCCACGTCCTGCGGCTCGTAGCCGATCGCGTGGACTTCGCCGAAGGACGCGTCCCCGCCCGCATGAGGGTTCCCGATTCCCCGGAGTCGCTCATGCGTTCCGAGATGCAGCGTGCGCGAGTCTGAGTTCTGGGCGAATCTCGACAGAGCGTTCCCCCGCAGGGGCCGCAGCCTGGCTCAGGACCTCGTCCTGGGCGAGCTCGGGGGTCTGAGTCCGGCGGAGGCCCTCGGCAGTGGGATGCCGGCTCGGAGAGTGTGGGAGGCGGTCTGCTCGGCCATGGACCTCCCCGAGTCATACCGCTTTCTGCATCGGGTCAGACCGGACCGGGACGTGTGAGCGGACGCCGCCGCGGACTCGCCCACGGGGTCCTTTTATCGAACGCTTGTGCGGTGTAGAATGGTCAACAGGTCATGCGAGCGGCCTACTTTTCACGAAGGTGGGAAGTGGGTCGTTTTTTTGTCGGAGGTCGGGCATAGCGTAGACCTCGGAAGGCCGCTCGGCGAGGGCGGAGTCCGGAAAGACCTGTTCTGCACGATCCGCGAGTAGAAGGAACACACGATGCCAGCAAAGCCCGAAGACCGCGCCAAGGCGCTCGACGCGGCCCTCTCCCAGATCGACCGCCAGTTCGGCAAAGGCTCGGTCATGCGCCTGGGCGACCGCGTCCAGTCCAAAGTCCAAGTCATCCCCACGGGGGCCACGTCCCTCGACATCGCCCTGGGCATCGGCGGCCTGCCTCGCGGACGCGTCGTGGAAGTCTACGGCCCCGAGTCCTCGGGGAAGACCACCGTCGCCCTCCACGCCGTGGCGAACGCCCAGCGCAACGGGGGCATCGCCGCCTTCGTCGACGCCGAGCACGCCCTGGACCCCGAGTACGCCAAGAAGCTCGGCGTGGACACCGACGCGCTCATCGTCTCCCAGCCGGACACCGGCGAGCAGGCCCTGGAGATCACCGACATGCTCATCCGGTCGGGGGCGCTGGACATCATCGTGATCGACTCGGTCGCCGCCCTCGTCCCCAAGGCCGAGATCGAGGGGGAGATGGGCGATTCCCACGTCGGCCTCCAAGCGCGTCTGATGAGCCAGGCGCTGCGCAAAATCACCGGCGCGCTGTCGGCCTCGGGGACGACGGCCATATTCATCAACCAGCTCCGGGAGAAGATCGGCGTCTTCTTCGGAAGCCCCGAGACCACCACCGGGGGCAAGGCCCTCAAGTTCTACGCCTCGGTCCGGTTGGACGTCCGGCGCACCGAGACGCTCAAGGAGGGATCCGAGCCGGTCGGCAACCGCACCCGCGTCAAAGTCGTCAAGAACAAGATGGCTCCGCCGTTCAAACAGGCCGAATTCGACATCCTCTACGGCCAGGGGATCTCCCGCGAGGGGTGCATCATCGACATGGGCGTGGACGCCGGGATCGTGCGCAAGTCCGGCGCCTGGTACACCTACGACGGCGACCAGCTCGGCCAGGGCAAGGAGAAGGTGCGCAGGTTCCTCAAGGACAACCCCGAGATGGCCGATGAGATCGAAGGCAAGATCCTCGTCAAGGTGGGAGTCGCCCCCGACCCCGCTGCCCCCGCGGCTCCCGAGCCCCCCGCGGATCCGGAGAGCTGATGGGCGGGCAGGCTGCGCCGCCCCGAAGCGGCGGCCGGGAACCGGACCGCGAGGAATGGCGGGAGCGCGGCCGCCGGATCGTCATACGCCAGCTGTCCATGATGGACCGGTCGCGCCGGCAGCTGTCCGAGGCCATGGAGCGCAGGGACGTCCCCGCCGACGTCCGCGAGGAGGTGCTCGATCATTTCACGAGCATCGGCCTGATCGACGACGCGCACTTCGCCCGGGCCCTCGTGTGGACGAGGCTCTCCGAGACGGGCGCTTCCCGCAAGGCGATGTGCGAGGAGCTGCGGCGAAAGGGGGTCGACCGCGGCATCGTCGACGCCGTGATCGAGTCGGTCGGCGACGAGGCGGAACTCGAAGCCGCCGTTGCGGTGGCGGAGAAGCGCCTGTCGCGCGGCGGGGGCGACCCCCGGACGCTCGACCGGCGCGTGTACGCCGCCCTCGCCAGACGCGGGTATCCGCCCGAGACGTGCTCTCGGGCCCTGCGCGAGGCCCACGAGCGCCTGCTGGGCTAGACTGGCTCGCGATGTCACCACAGCTTCCCCGGACCTACGCCATCCGCACCCTCGGATGCCAGATGAACGTCCACGACTCCGAACGCCTGGCGGGCCTCCTGGAGGAGGCGGGCGTCGTTGCCCGGGTGAGCTACGCCTTCGACGACTGGATGGGAGCCCTCGGGCTGCAGGGCAAGGTCATCATGCCCTTCATGATGAGCCTGGGCTGCACCATGGCGGGGGTCACGGGCACCCGCGTGGTCGACTCCTGGGGCCAACGCCTCTTGGCGACCATGCTCACCTGGGCCGTTCCCTGCGGCGCGACCTTCTCCATCATCCCCACCATCGCCATGGTCTTCTTCGGGCCGGGGGGCATGGCCCTCGTCATGGTGGGCATCTTCGTCGTCATGATGCTGGTGATGCTGGTCATATCGAAGGCCTACGGACATCGCCTCAACCCCGAGGGCGAGCGCTCCGGCCTGGTCATGGAGCTGCCTCCGTATCACCGCCCCAAGATCGGCGCCCTGCTGGTCTCGTCGCTCAGGCACGGCGTCGGGGTGTTCAGGCGCGCGCTCACGATCGTGTTCCTCTCGTCCACCCTGTTCTGGGTCCTGTCGTGGTCGCCTACGGGAGACGTGTCGGGCTCGGCGCTCTATGCCATGGGCCACGCTATAGAGCCCGTGACCCGCGTGTTCGGGATGGGATGGAAGACCTTCGTCTCGTTCCTGGCATCGATGTTCGCCAAGGAGGCTTCGCTGGGCGTCCTCTCGGCGCTGTGTCAGGCCGATTCTGCGGGCAGCCTGTATGCCGCCGCGTCGGCGGCCAAGGCGTCGGGCGCTGTCAGCGCGTCGGGCCTCGCGGCGGGAATCCAGCCGGCGGAGGCGCTCGCCTACATGTTCGCGGTTACCTTCAACGTCCCGTGCGCCATGGCGCTCTCCACCACGTACTCCGAGACCCACTCCGCGAAGTGGACCGCGATCATCGGGGCGACCTACTTCGCGCTGGCGCTCGCCATCGCGTTCGTGGTGTATCACGTGGCGGTGCTGTTCGTGTGACGTTGCCACGCCGGGGCCCCACGACGAGGCCCCGGCGCTTCGCGATTGGCGCCATGGCCTCGCGCCGCGACGGGGTTTCGGCGCCACAACGGGGCCCGCGACGGGCCCCGGCGCCCGATCTTGCAGACGTGGACGCATTTCTCGCCGTTCGGGGGCAATTCTGTCCACAGTTGCAAGATCGGGCGAGCTGGCGTCCCGCACCACAAGATCGGGCGAGCCGGCGCCCCCTTGGGCGAGCCGGCGCCCTCGCAAACTTCCTATCTCGGCTTGCGGGCCACCATGTGCAGGTGCCAGACCTTGTCGTTCACGAAGGTCTCGATGCCGAGGCCGGCCTTCGAGCACATCGACTCGAGCTCCTTGCGCGAGTAGATGCGCACGTCGCCCTTGTGGGTGAGGTTCGCGAGGGGCAGCTCGATGTGGTTCACCACCCACAGCAGGAGCGCGTTTCCCGTGCTGTCGTTGAGCACGAGCCTGCCACCCGGGCGCAGCACGCGGAACACGCTGTCGAAGAAGTCCTGCGGCGTGGGGTAGTGGTGGAAGCTCATGGAGCAGATGACGACGTCGAAGGACTCCGCGTCAGGGGGGTGCGTTTGCAGTCTCTTACCACGAACCCTCCTCGTGCGAGGAGTACCGGGCCCTGTGGTCGCTGTCCGCGCGCACGGACGACTGGACGGTCAGGGGCGGGGAGGCGCAGCGCGTCACCATCGCCCGCGCCATCCTGAAGGACGCGCCCATAGTCATCCTGGACGAG
>ERZ772945.1291-NODE-1291-length-17906-cov-11.393031_pt1 | contig 17906 bp, 11 predicted proteins | sample MGYA00511681_ERZ772945 | MGnify/ENA primary metagenome ERZ772945 (study PRJEB29015, sample SAMEA2737943) | human oral metagenome | biome: human oral; feature: human-associated habitat; material: dental | place: China | collected 2143 ...
GGCGTGCTCGAGGGCGGACCTGCCTCCTTGTCTTAATGCACCTTATGGCGCTAGGTGCTTTCTGACTGCACAGCTCCGGTCTTACCTCCATCCCCGCTCTGTGTCTTAATGCACCTTATGGCGCTAGGTGCTTTCTGACATCGCAACTACGAGCGAGTTAAGGCTTGTCAAGACAATGCGTCTTAATGCACCTTATGGCGCTAGGTGCTTTCTGACTTCACTTTCCGCGAGGTCGAGTGCGTCGCACAAGCGCTCGGTCTTAATGCACCTTATGGCGCTCGGTGCTTTCTGACGGACTTCATCAACGCGCCTCTCCGAGCTCTACCTCATCTGGTCTTAATGCGCCTTGTGGCGCTAGGTGCTTTCTGACTCTGAGCGCGAGGTTGCGATGACGCGGGCGTCTATCCTCATGTCTTAATGCACCTTATGGTGCTAGGTGCTTTCTGACACGCCGACCCTGACCCTCGCGGCCCTGAACAAGCTCGAGTCTTAATGCACCTTATGGCGCTAGGTGCTTTCTGACCGGCCCTCCCCGTCTGCGCAGGGACTATTTCGTTACTGTCTTAATGCACCTTATGGCGCTAGGTGCTTTCTGACGTTGGGCCAGGTTGGAGCCGAAAAGCTGCGGCGCCTAAGTCTTAATGCACCTTATGGCGCTAGGTGCTTTCTGACAGGAGGCGTTCTGTGAGAAGGTCGAGGCGGACCCCGAGATGTCTTAATGCACCTTATGGCGCTAGGTGCTTTCTGACCGGTTTAGGAGGACAATGTGACAACCCCTCTTACCCCCGTCTTAATGCACCTTATGGCGCTAGGTGCTTTCTGACGAGCGCTGGCCGCCACGCCTTCACGCCGATCACGACGCAGGGTCTTAATGCACCTTATGGCGCTAGGTGCTTTCTGACGCACACTGTAGAGTTCAAGGATATCGCGACAATGTCTTAATGCACCTTATGGCGCTAGGTGCTTTCTGACCCGCGCTGCAACGCCTCGTCGACGAAAACGTGATCCCCCGTCTTAATGCACCTTATGGCGCTAGGTGCTTTCTGACTATACCTATGGGAGATCAAGAAGCTTAGGTGCGTGCCTAGTCTTAATGCAACTTATGGCGCTAGGTGCTTTCTGACGCGCGAGGGAGGCAATCCTAACAGCCCGGCAGTGGGCGGGTCTTAATGCACCTTATGGCGCTAGGTGCTTTCTGACTCGGGAGCCGTCGACGCCGGCGGCACCAACGTTTGTCTTAATGCACCTTATGGCGCTAGGTGCTTTCTGACGCGGCGAACCTGGCGCCGGGTGCGGTGAAAGTGAGTGGGTCTTAATGCGCCTTATGGCGCTAGGTGCTTTCTGACTGATACCCCTTACATCGAATGAGCTTGCGCATTTCGGCAGTCTTAATGCACCTTATGGCGCTAGGTGCTTTCTGACAGCAATGATTGGAGACTAATGACGAAAGACTTTCTTTGTCTTAATGCACCTTATGGCGCTAGGTGCTTTCTGACACTGCATTCTGAAACGTTTCAGAATTAGAAAGAGGTCTTAATGCACCTTATGGCGCTCGGTGCTTTCTGACGAAGAGGACGAGTTTCCCACGCTCGGCTATGACGTCGCGTCTTAATGCACCTTATGGCGCTCGGTGCTTTCTGACCCTGAACGGCCAGGCCATTACCAGCTGGACGAATTACATCGTCTTAATGCACCTTATGGCGCTAGGTGCTTTCTGACAAGAAACACAATGCAAGGCACAGATTGGAGATGTCTTGTCTTAATGCACCTTATGGCGCTAGGTGCTTTCTGACCCTGCCCCGCCTGGTCTTGCTCGCTCTTTTCCTCGGTCTTAATGCACCTTATGGCGCTAGGTGCTTTCTGACATAATGCATCTGGAGGACTGTCTCGATTTAGTGATGCGTCTTAATGCACCTTATGGCGCTAGGTGCTTTCTGACAACAGCGTGGACGTCGGCACCAGCGCATAGATGGAGTCTTAATGCACCTTATGGCGCTAGGTGCTTTCTGACTGCCCGGCGTGTCGCACCCCCTGTGACCAGCAGAAACGCCACCCCGGATCGCCAGGGGCCGAGAAAGCACCCGCCCGACCCGCAAGCACACGGCCAGAATAGCAGGGTTTTCGTTGCAAATCCTCACATCGCCACGGACACGCCAAGAAGCCGAACCCGCCCCGGAAAAGCCGATCAACATCGGCGTGTCGCGGCTCGGACGACCCAAATGCTTGTACGGTAACCCTAAAGTTGATGCTCCGGAAGGTATGACAATGACGCAACCTGCCACGGCCTCGTTCATGAGGGACGCAAGCACCCCCGAAGCGCTCACCCGCGCACGCCGACGCCTTCTCACCAACAGCCCGGGAGACGCCGACCAGCACGCTCTCACCGACGAAGAACTCCGCGAACTAGCCGATCCCGATTGGACCCCGCCCCACATCGATCGCCTCGACGCCCCATCCATCAAGCGCGCAGCCCCGCCCCTCCGGGCGCTCCTCGCCGAAGCCGTCACCGATGCGCTCGGCCGCCTCCTCGCCCTCGAACGCCCGCACGGCAGCTACGACGACACACCCGACGGCCACGAGGCCTTCACCCGGCGCGTCACCGCCGACTACGACCACGGCAACCACCACCTCGCCCGCGCCACCATCCGCCACCCACACCCCGAGCAGGCGACGCGTGCGGGACTGGAATGCCTTGGACTGCCCGCAGACGCCCTCCCGATCATCGGCGAGCTCGCCCATGCCTCGGACCCCGCCGATCCCATCACCCGCACACTCACCGACGCGGCGCTCCTCGACCTCGACAGGCACGCCACCGGACGAGGCATCCTCTACTCGCGCGTCGCATCCACCCTCATCCTCGCCGCGCCCAACGAAGGGCGCCTGGGCGAGGCCATCGATGCCGTGGCAGGCGCGGCCGTCGCCCTCGGGGTGCGGATCTGCGACCCCGCGACCCAGCACGTCGACGCCGACGCGACCCTCGCCAGCATCGGCATCGACCACGTGCCCCCGCCCGAGAAGACCCAGCCCTCGGACCTGGCCGACCGCATCGTCTACGTCGGACGCGACGGGGCGCGCATCCACGTCAAAGCCGGGAGACTCCTCGTCGACGGACCCGCAGGCATCCCCGCCACGAGCCTGCCGAAAAACAACGTCAGTAGAATCGTCCTGTCCGGAAACGTCGGCCTCTCCGCGGGCGCGCGCTCGTGGGCCATGCGCAGCGGCATCGACGTCGTCTGCCTGTCACGCCGCGGCTCCTACCAGGGCGCCCTCGTCGGAGCGGGAAGGGGAACGCACGCGGCTCGCCTCCTCGCCCAGAGCGACCTCACGCGCGACGAGGAGCGCCGCGTTGGCCTGGCGGCCGCCCTCATTGGCTCGAAGATCCGCGGACAAATCCACGTGCTCACCCGCATCGCCAGGCGCGACCCGGGCCTCCACCTCGCCGACACGACCGCCCACATGCACCACTGGCGGCGCAGCCTCGCAGGCGCACGCACCATCAACGACATCATGGGCATCGAAGGAGCCTGCTCCACCGCCTACTTCGACGCCCTTGCCGCGTGCGTCCCCGCCGACGTCCCCTTCGACGGGCGCAGCCGACGCCCGCCGCGCGACCTGCCCAACGCCGCGCTGTCCTACGGGTACGCGATCCTCCTGGGAGAGTGCGTCGGAGCGCTCCACGCCGCCGGACTCGACCCCTCACTCGGCATCGCCCACGCGCCCACCGACAAACGCCCGAGCCTCGCCCTGGACCTCATGGAGGAGTTCCGCCCCCTCCTCGTCGACCAAACCGTCCTGGCACTCCTGCGCACACGGAAGCTCCGCCCCGAACACGGTGCCATCGAACCCGAGAGTGGGGGAGTGTGGCTGGGCGCGGAAGGAAAGAAGATCCTCGTCGACGCGTACGAGGCCGCCTCCCAGCGCAGCGTCACCGGAGCCCTCCCCGGGTACTCGGGATCGTGGCGCAGACACATCACGCACGAGGCGCAACTCCTGGCCCGCGCCATCACCGAACCCGACTACCAGTGGAAAGGAATCGCGTGGCGATGATCTACATCGTCGCCTACGACATCGCCAACAACCGGCGACGACTCAAAGTCGCCAAGATCCTGGAATCCTGGGGATACCGCATCCAAGAATCCGTGTTCCAGCTGCGCCTCGACGCCGACTCACTGGCTCGCGTGCGACACCTACTCTCCGCCACCATCACAGACTCCGAAGACGTCATCCACATCTACCCGATCTGCGCCTCCTGCGCCGGCCGCGCCGATATACTCGGCGCGGCCATAGCGCTCGACGACGTGGGGTTGTGTCGGGGAGTGTGGTGAGGGGTCATTCATCCAGAGTCGGGAAGCTGTACCGTCCAAACTGGGATTCCGCATCTTCAATCTGTTTTGGTTCCGCATTGGCGTGATCGTAGAGTGAAGCTAATTTGACGCGGTTATCTTCGCGCTTCCGGAACCAGGTCAGTGTTGGATTGTCGGAAGTGCTTGATGAGGCTGCAGACTTCGATTGCTCAGTCGGATAGTCGACAGGTCGTCCATCCTTCCAACCACAGGCCTGCCTACAAAAACACTTGACAGGGAGAGAATCTGTGAACTTCGTAGGAAGGTGCTTGTTAATATGTCCTTGAATCTTGATATTCTTTATCTTCTTCGTTTGACCATTCTCGAGTGCAATCTCACCGAAATGGCCATTTACTCCGTTAAGGGAGGTGTACTGTTGCGCTAAGATTGATCCGCTAACGAGACAGCATGAGATAGCATCTACTCTTACTGTTCCCATGCCGAGTGGTTTCCCGAAGCCGAGATGATGGTATCCTTCGTTGATATTCTTGACGCCTCCAGAGAGCATATTTGGTTTCAATAGCCAGAGGAGGATGGCGAGCTCCCGCTCGGATAGATTGGTGAAGTGAATCCTGCCGAGAAACACGGCCTCTGGTTCGATCCATGAGGTAACCTTTGACGCCATGGCGGTATCTGCTGTGGATTCTGGTAGCGTAACCTTTGCGTCAATCAATTCTCGGTGTGTTGGGTAAACCTTACGAATAAGCGTTTGTCCAGTTAAGAATGCGCGCTCACGGGAAATAGGGTTCTTGCGATCCGCTCCCGGAGATCGTCGTTCCAGATTGTGTCCCTCTGAGTCACGCAAATATGGCACACCAGTTCGCGGCTTCGGGCTTGCAAGTGTGATGAAGTAAGCGGGGTGATGAACCTTCAGTAGTTGTCTATCTCCTTCGGGTGAACCTGAGCTTGATCTGCTGAAGTAAGCGGGTTCCAGCAGGATTCTGCCGCTTAGCCCGCCAGCAGGTGTTTCCCCATTATCTTTGGTTTGAGGGACAAATCCCCACATGCTGTCACCTGGACTTGCTACGTCAAGCGAGCTAGCTGGATCGCGATCCTGATCCTGTACCAGCTTGTAGGCAGACGCTGAGTCCTTCCCAATCATTCTTCCTACTGGTGATATCTTGATCGACGCCAGCTTCCATGTTCCATCGTCCTTATTAATATCAATTGAAATAAAGACAGGAATTCCTGGCGCATTCTTATCGCGAACTTCCTTGAGGTGCTCTTTGAGATATGATTCAATCGCTCCGTCCGTGATGTCAATCCGTTCGAATGGTTCACCTGCCAATAACTGAGGATTGAGATAGTTGTGAACGAGGCGTGGTGTGCTGGATAGTGCGGCGTGTGCGGCTGCGTCCCTGCCATCGCGGGTATTCATTCGAGCGGAGTACCCGAGTCGCTGTGCCTCGTCGAGTGTATTCCGTGCGTAGTCGTGAAGGGTGGATAGGAATTGCTCCATTATCGTTCGGTCTACTTGGAGTCTATAGGCTTCCTTCTCGCTACCCTTTTCTACAAATGGGAATATGAACTCATAGCGTTTACGCTCAGACTCGCTAATAGTATGGTCATCGCTGCGTGTTCGAACGACAAAACCGTGATTCGGGAAGTACTGTTGCTTCTCTTTGGCTCCTTTCAGATCTAAGTCAACTTGTCGATCGGCGCGATCGCGGAAACGAACCTCTGTTGCAATCTCACGAGTAGTGTCCTTCTGGATCTTGACTTTCCTGGATCGGTACTGGACAGCGGTGAGGTGTGGCAAATCGCGACGAAGTTGTGCCACGTCGGAGTATCCGTCCTCACCAGCTGTTGAGTCGATGAGTCCAACGGTCTGAGGACGCTTGTTTCCCGTCCAGAACTGGGCGTCAAAGACCTTTTTCTTGAATGTGAAGACCAATTCCCAACTGTCGCCGTCGCTTGTGAGGAATGCTGGGTAGGTTGATTGCGCCTTTCTCGCCGGAGGACGGTGTGAGAGTGTTCGTGTGTGCTGCTTGTCAAAGATTCGGAGGCGTGACATGGTCACGGCTTCATATGCGCTGGATAGCATCCCTTTAAGGGCTGTCGCAGGAATGAGTGCATCCTGAATACTTGTGGCTCCGTCGGGATTTCCTGATCCGGAAGGAACCGCGATAGCGCCATCTCGTGTCTTGAAGCCAGGAAGAGTTGGTGTCATCGTTGTGATTTCGATGTCGATAAAGCCGGATAGTCTGTCTCGAGCGATATGGTCAAGAGATCTGTATCCGAATGCGTCGGCATCAAAACAAACGGCTTGGCTGTTGTCAACTGTCGGGATTCCGTTGTACGCGTGATGGAATGTGCTCATTTTGTCCATTCTCCCGTGAATAGTTGATCGGTGACTACCATGTTTCCGTATTGCTCTTCTTCTTGGATGAACTCGGCTGCCATCATTTGGCTGTTGTCGACTCTCCCAGTGTCAGAGTCGGCGGGCATGTGCTTCAGATAGCTCATGTTGTGCACCCATCCGCTGACAGAGTTAATTCCATTGCATTCAGTGCCAGCTTCAAGCGTCAAGTCCACGGCACCCACGCCATTGACCCAACGGAACTCACGAGCCAACAAGGTGCCGTCTTCGGGACCGTCAGTATGTGCAACCGGCACCCACAGGCGCAGCTCGAAGAGCTTTTTGTCGTCGAAGGAACGGCCCTCGACTCGAGCTACTGACAGATCCTGTGAATCCTTGGAAGACTTCCGATCGAATCCCAGCACCGGCCACGTCCCGTTCGTCGCGAACGCCAGGCCCTGTAGATCACCGCTCCAACATGAGCAAACGCGCGTCAAGAAATCACCCAGGATAAGCGCGCCTCCGGAGACCGTCCGGATCGGCGTGCACGTCAGCGTTGCTGGCTCAACTTGCTCACTCATGAGTATTCTCCTCGCCCTTTGATCGTGCGCCGCCGTTTGCAGGGGCTTCATCAAGTCGCTCGGACCACTGTTCCGCGCCATCAATCGTCTTCAAGAAGCCAAGGACAGCTCCAGCGAGCCTGCGTTGCGCATCGCATCGCTCTTGCGGCGGGGGACTTGCTGTGGTGCCTGGGTGCTCCAGCGCCTGGTCGCCAAAGTGCTCCTTTGTTGGAATCTTGACACCTTCGTGGGCGCTGCCATGAATATCGATCGATGAGACGACGACCTGGCCAAGGCCTCGCGTTGATCGGCTACCCAAGGGGAGAATGCCCGCGGACAACTCGGCGAGTGCCAACCCAAGCAGTATGAAGGCGGCGTGAGCGTAGTCGGCATCAGTAACCTTCGACTGCTTGCCGTTGCCCGAACCGTTCTTAGCTTCGTCAGAATCGGAAACGTTGTGATTCTTCTGCAGCGCTTCCTTCACGTCGCCGGCATCGGTGGCCTTGTGATTGTCTTCCATCGCCTTCTCCGTCTCGATGTTCTTCAACAGGCGCCGCAGGTCAATGTCGATTGTGATTGGCTCCCATTCGGTGCCCAGATACACAGCCTCGGTGAAGAGCCCGCCGTCGATTACCCCGCCCGTCCAACGATCGATCGCGTTGTGCGTGACCTCGATGCGCGTGCCGAGCTTCGTCGACAGGCAGTCGTGGATGGTGACTGCACCCCGGTACTCGGTACAACCGAACATGTATCGCACGAGGTTCGGCTCATGGGCGATCTGTTCGTGGATGTCGTGCGTCGAGTAGGGGCTCAGCTGCAATCGTGAGGCGAGCACAGTCCGCGCGATGCGCGAGGCCCTCGACCTCAGTGCACCACGAATCGACGTACCCGGGATGAGGAGCTGGGCGTGCTCCCACGGCTGCGACGGGTCCCTGAGCGGCTCAACAACCTCGGGAACCTTCTCCTCGCAGGGATCCTGATCTCTGTGCTGTGCCTTTTTCTTTGCTTCCGCTTCGGCTTTGCGCTGCTTCGTCAGCGTCTCGTCCTCGGCGACGAAAACACCAGTGGGGGACCACCATGTGATCGCGACGCGCACGGGCTTGTCGATAGGCCAGGCCTCGTCTTCGTCGTCTGTGTTCTGTTGCTTGCGGTCCTTGTCCTCCTTGTTTCCCTTGCCTTCTTCGGGCGGATCTTCTTCCTTGCCGACGAGGGCGTCAACCACGCAGGCTATCTCTCGTCGTGCCGCGTCCGCTGTCCCAGCGACAAGTCGACGATCGGAGCTGTGGAGCCTCACGGTCCCCTGTCCCGATCCGGTGCGCCCGCCCAGCGCGACCGCGCCGGAATCCAGGATGGAGACGATCAAACCAAGGAGTTTCTCGACCGCGTCGGTGGACGCCGGGCCGGGGATCCCCTTCGATTGCTCGCGGGTCATCTTCTCGTTGTCGCGGCCCTCCGCGGTGATAACCGCCGTGAACCTGGTTCCCCGGGGGAGGAACTCGTGCTCGTAGAGGGCACCACTTGATGCTGCCCCCGTTGTTCGGTCGATTCCGACACCGTGGCGCGTGGGCAACTCAGCATTTTGGAATCCGGGGAAGGACACCGCGTGGAAGGTCAACGCACGTCGTCGAATAGGCAGGGCGGCGTCCTGAGGGAGGCCTATCTCGCTACGGTTCTTGCCGGTGTGCGCCGTCTTGTCGCCCCACAGGGACTTCCAGACTTCGTTGCCGAGGACCAGCCCCTCCTCAGTCTCAGCGTCGCCCGTCTGGCTCATCTGCTCGCGTACCGCATCACAGGCCGCGCGGATGACGCCCCTGAGAGACCTGCCTGGGATCGTCGGCTCCCCGAGGCCGTTACGACAGAACCTTATGAGAGTTCCCTCCCCGTCGCGTTCGGGAACCTCGTCAACTCCGCCGATGTGTAGCTCCGACGTCAGCTCAAGATCAAGCGTGAGCTTGTAGCGTGTGAAGGTCACTTGTCTTCGCCTCCTTTGCGGATACTCGTAGAAATGAAATGCTTGCGTCTCGCCTTCGTGACCGTCGTGCATGTGGCATTGAGTAGAAGATGATTCACCTCAAAACGGCCATAGCCCTGCGCGGTGAGTTCACCGACGCCCACGCGGCCAAGGTCCCTCAGCGTATCCACGTCCTTCGACTGGATCGTCACCCGGATCACGGATCCCGCCTGGATCGCCAGTCGAGTAGCCCGAGGTGCGTTGTCTGCCGGCGACCACGAGTCCACGCGGCGGTGACGTATCGCGGGGACCCCTTGGGTTCGCAGCGTCACGCCTCGACGCTTGAACGCCTGCAACAGGTCATCAACGGTACCTCCCGGCCCCAGGGCCTCGGAACGCGCGATCATGTCGGAGGTGAACCAGATGGTTGCACCCACCTCAGCATCCGACTCGGCTGATGGAACGGGCCTGGGATGCTCGCCCTCATTGCCCTTGCGAAGCGTGCAACGCGCGGACCCGAAAGTGCCCGTTAGCTTGCGCGAACCCAACCGGGCCTCGCTCTCCTCGTCAAGCAGATCGTCGACCCGGCAGGCCTCCCAGAGTGCGTCCGACATCCAGACGTGCGCGCGCATCCGCATCCCCTCGGGCAGCGCCTCGACCAGGACCAGCTGGCCGCTGCTGGCCGCGCCCGTCTCCGAGTTGATGGCTGTCGTCTGCCGACCGCGCATGGGAGGCGCGCCGTACCAGCCCGAGGAAACAGAATCACCCGAATTGGGCTCGCTCTCGCTTCCCTGTCCTGCATTCAGGAAGACGTAGCCACCGCGGACCGGAATCCGTTGGGTACCGGCAGTAGAATCAGTGCCGAGGCCCCCGTACAGCGTGACGATGTCAGAGCCTGGGGCGGGCGTCTTGTCCCTCGTGAGCGTCAGGGGAACCGGAAGTCCCTCAATCCCGTCGATCACGGGCAGCGCGTCGGAGACGAGCAGGTGCCCGCCGGTCACAGCCTCGGCGAGAAGACTCTTGTCCTTGCTGCCCGCCCTCGCGGCCAGCGTCCGATGCAGCCAAGGAACCAGCACGGTCCCACGCAGGAAGTCCAGGGAGCGGACCTCGTTAGAGAAGGGCACCTCGTAGGAGACGATGGGAGAGTCGAGCACGATGTCGAGGCTCGCCTCGTACCACGTCGTGGCGTCGGCCTCCGCACGGTCGGCCGAGGGCATCGTGACGTCCAGGCATTTGCGCTCCTGCGACTTACGTGGCAGTTGAGGGACCTCCGACAGCTGTCCTCGAACGAGCTCTCGCAGGGCCTTGGCGACTACCTTGACATCCGTCGTCGTGTACGTGAACTTCTGCGAGGAATCGGCGCCCTCGCGCGCAACACTCTCCTTGATCCTCGCGAGAGCTTTAGTAGCTTCGCCACCAAGCTGGCCATCCGCCAAATTGTCTCTATCGATGACCGCGACCGTACACTCGCCGTCGCCCCCGCTGCGCCCTGAGCCGATGCCTCGGACCATGAGGCCAGCGACCCCCAGGAGGAAGTGGGCTGCGTTGATTGCCTTGTCGTCGCCGAGAGGTGCGCCCGCCTCGTCGATGAGCTGGAAGGTTCCAGTGAGGACCCCCGGCGCGGCCCGCTCCGTGAAGCGCAGGAACTGGTCGCGCGCCGTCCCCGTGGTGGGGTCGATGGACAGGGAGACCGTGTCGTGGACGGGGAGGTACGCGATGGGTGAGGCGTCCGTGAAGACGACGTGGCGCGGGTGGGAGTGCGGACCCGGGGAGAGGTCTGGGTGTTGGCCAAACAGCCACTCGGTGAAACACTCCCACGGCCCCTTGGTGTCGTCGGCAGCATCGGGAGCACCGGGTGTGCCGGACGTTCGTGCCGCAGTGTCGAGCGCGCGGGCGGCGATGAAGGCCTGCTCGCGCAGAACACCCGTGATGACGGTGCCGCGCACGACCGGCGCGCCGTCGCGGCCCCGCTCGATCGTTGAGTGGGTGCGGCCCGCCCGGCCGACGCCCGTGGACACGCCCCAGTCGGACGTGAACACGATGGTGACGTGGCCGCTGGGGGCGCGCGAACCCGCCTCAGAGTGGGATGTGGCGCTCACTTGTTTCCTCCTTCGCTGGAGCTGCCGACCGCCTCGTCGTGCCCGCGCCCGGCTTCCTTCGGGGCGTTGTCTTCGGGGACGGGCTCGATGGACGAGGCGATGTATCTGTCGGGGAGGTTTTCGGACAGGTCGATCAGGTCCAGGAGCCACTTCACGTGCTCCGCGTTCTCCTTTGCGCTCAGGTCAATCAGTGCAGACTGGAGCTTTCGCGCAGCTGGGGCGGTATCGAGCGCGAGTTCCCATTCGCTGACTGCCTGCTCGCAATTGCCTTCGGCGAGGAGCTTGACGATGCGGTTCGCGCGTGCGCGCGGGAACGGGTCCGAGCGAGCCACGCTGGGTGAGTTCGGGTCCTTACCGTCGAAGGCCGCGACCGCCTGGAGGATCCGCTTCCACTGGTCCTGCGATTGTGGCGTTCCTTCGGCAGCCGAGGCCGTGGTTGCGTCCCCGATCCGCTCCGGCGCGTAGTGGCCGACCAGGAAGGGGCGCTGCGTGCGGCCCTCGTATTCGTCCAGCGTGTCCTGCGGGTCGAGGACCGTCGTGTCGCGCAGCACGTGGAAGTCGATCGTCGAACAGGGGGAGGCACCCGGCTTCTTGCCGAGCTTCTTTCCTCGCGACACCAGGCCCTCCGCGAGGTCGTAGGCGATGTGGAAGGGGAAGTTACGGCTCACGATGGCCGCCCCCGCCGAAGCCGTGAGCGATCCCGGTTCTGGCGCACCTGCGATGACGGCGAGTTCCTTAAGAAGGTTGTCCTCGCCGGTGAGGCGCTCGTAGTGGCGAATATAGGCCTCAGCGAAGGGAATGGCGTATCGCCCGTCCGTGTAGACCGTGACGTCGTCGCCGCCAACCAAAACGGGAACCACGGGAGGAGCCTTCAGGCGATTGTTGCCAGCGAGTTTGTCGACGGTTGCCCATGCCTCAGCCACCGCTTGATTGACAACTCCGTCAAGGCGGTAGTTGACCTCCATGACGAACCACTGGAAGAGACCGTCATTGGGCTTGCACGGGTTCGTCTTCCTGCGATATGACGGGTCCTCAAGCGCGTCGAGGTGTTGCTTAACCTCCTCGAATGCGCTGCCGAGGTCACGCATGATCGCACCCACGCCATTGCCGTCGATGTGGATGACCCCAACGGATGCTAACTCCGGAATCGTCTTTGCGGCGTCGTCCTCATCGGGCGTTTGCTGGAACGCCTTCTCCAGCTGAAATGGGTCCTCGTTCAGGCTTGCGATTCGATCTGCGACTGCCTCGTCGCTCATGGTCGGGTTCTGGCGCTTGGTGACCTCCCTGAGCTGTAAGCGGCGCGCCGAACGCGACCATGCGCGCTTGACACGCGAGGGGAGCGACAGAGATCGATCCTTGTCTTTTTCGGTTTGAGTTGGGATCTGCCCGTTATCGTCCGAAAGAATCGGAACCATGAGTGAGCAACTCGCGTACTTGCAGATCCTGTCGAGCTCCTCATCCGAGAGTGCTGCTGAGGCGGGGAACGCCGACTCGTCCGCCCTCTTCAGGAACGGGAACTGTGGGAAGCGTGCTAGCGCCGGGCGGCGGTTCAGCGAGTACGCGCTGAACTCGCGATCGAGCCTGTCCAGGTCGGTGGCCACGACCCGCTCCTGGTCCGTGGGGATGAACACCCCCGTCACGTCGAGGCCAGGGGCGTCGGCCAGCGCCCGGAGCGTCACCTCCCTGATCAGGGTCCGCGCAAGGGCTTCGGGGACGCCGTCGTCCTGTGTGAATCGGACGATCACCTTACCCGAGGAATCGGAGACCCAGAAGGTGTTTGGTAGGTCCTCAGCCTTGAGGAGGCACTTTGCTTCCTCCTCGACCCAGCGTGAGAGGAGCGTGATCTCGAAGGAGGCCCCGATCTGCTCGCGCAGGCGAGGCGAGGAGAAGATAAACGGCTGATTGCTGTTCGTCTGCAGCATGACGAGAATGTCGGACATGGCGCATTGTCTCCTAGCCATCATTTCGTGGAGGTAGAGTCGTCAGGAGTGAATGAATATCGCTGAGAATGCGTCCCTGCGCATTCACTACTGTGCTGAAGCGTCGCTTGAAGCAGGTCTTCGTGATCTCCGCTGTTCGATCAAGCGTCCCAAGGGTGAGAACAATGAGCGCTTGTGATTCTGTCAATTCGTTGACGATTCTGTGCAATTCTCTCTCGCCTGCGACAAGTTTATCTGCGACAGGACCATTTTCTGGGCGTGGTCCGGAATACCAATCAAGATCGAGTGAGAGAACAACTAGATCCGAATCGCTTGAAACGGAGTTTTTGTTCGCATCAACCGTGCTTTTGATAAGAGCGGACTTCTTTATGTCTTCTTGTAGCTTGGCGGTTAGGGAATGGTCGCCGATTAACTGTATCTTCCTGCTTGAAAGGCCTTGGGAGAGGCGGTCATTGTAGTTTTCGAGTACCCTGTCTGCAATTGTTGTTCCGACCAGTGCAACGACGATAGCTCCGATTATTGTATAGATGAACGGAAAGATGAATGTCGTTGCCACGTCATGCCAGGTTGGATCGTTGAATTGAGTGAATAGAACTAATGTCATGACGAGGGTCATCGTTAGGGTGATGATGATCCCGATGTAGATGTGCCGTTCTTTGTTCATGACGTTTGCTCTTCCTTATCGCTTTGTTCTGTATCTTCAGTTGCTTCGTTTGCGTCTTGATGAGGAGTTTCCATGATGAGGAAAGTGTACGTCGTTGACGCTTTGCTGTGTGTGCACATGCATGGCGAGAAGATGAAGCCGGCGACAGAAACTGTAATCAGCAGGGCTAGCAGGGGAAACAGAAAGAAGCATGCTATGCCGCGCCAAGTTTGGTTATCAAATTGGATGAACTCGATAATAGTGATCGCTGTGAAAAAAGCGACAACAATACTGGTGGTAATTGAGTGTATGCGTTGATTAGTCATAGAAATCTCCGAATGGTCTTACGCCGCGACCGCGTCTATGACGCCCATGCCGTAGCTGGTGTGTGAGCCGACGTTCGTGTAGGCCGAGAGGGCCATGAGGCGCGAGAAGACGCGGGTGGCCTCGGCCCCCTTGACGCCGCTGATGCGCAGGCGTCCCTCGTGGGCCGGGATCCTGCGGGAGGACAGGCGCCCCTGCTCGGCGCTGCGAGGCATCCCCAGGGCGACCATCGAACTGCGCGTAAAGTCCTGCGTCGCCAGCACGCTCGCCATCTCGTCCCGGTCAATCCGTGGGGGAGCGAGCCTCCTATTCCACGCCCACCACCGCTGCTGCAGGCTCGTCGCAATCGTGGCCGGAGTCAGGCCTGGCACGTGCTGACCCCTCGACGAGAACGTCGTCGGCGTCACTAGGCGCACCTCCCACGCCGTGTCCTCATCATGCCTGGCCAGCTCCTCCCACGAGGCCTGGGTGACGATCTGCCCGTCTGTCGCGATCAGTATCGCGTCCTCATGCGTGCCCGCTCCGATCCGCATGACGCCGCCCCACGACAACCACGCGTCCAGCGTGTCAAGAAGGCGATCGTCCAACAGGCGCACCTCCACCCCAAACGTCGACTCGGAGCAGCTCAGCTCACCCAGCGAATAGGGCTTCGGCATCCCAGCCTCGTGCGCCGGGCGGCACGCCAGGTTTGCGAAGCGCGCCGCGCGCTCGGGGCTCACCCCCGGCGGAAGGTCCAGCACGGACGCCAGGGCGGCGTGCAGGCGGCGCGGCGTCGCTGGCACCCCATCCGGCGCGTCGAAGCTCAGGAAAATGGATGATGGCATCGATGCCTCCCACCACTGGCGTGTGACTGACGTTACTGACCGTAGCACACATGATTCGTTGTTTCATCCGCAAATGTCAAGCTCTGCATCCGGTGTGACGAAGGGAGGAATGCCCATGGTTGCAACGTTGGATAGCGTGACTGCTCTCAGTGACTTTTCAGTTTTGAATTAGTGTCTAATGATCTGGTCGGTAAGTTCCGACACCCGGTGCCACCGCCCGCGAAGCCCCGCCATGACGGCGTTTCGACCGGTGCCGTCGGGGTGCCCCGCGAGTTCGCGTCGCCGTGGCGCCGCCTGGCCGCGGTTGACGGTCAAGCATTTCCGACCCGCGGGTCAAGATTTCTTAAAATGTGAAACCCTCTGGCAGGTTTGTCGCAATCCTTGACACGATAGGCAGACGGCGCACTGTGCGGATCGGCCCAACGGCGCGCCCCTATCAGTACAGAAACGAGGATTGATAATGCATCAACGCTCATGGAAGACCCTCATCGCAGGGGGAGCTGCCCTCGCGGCAGGCCTGACGATGACCGCGCTCGGCGCCCCCGCCCATGCGGCCGGCGTCCCCGGCATCACCTCCGAGGCGCGCGCCCGCGACGAGGTCATGAACTACGCGGTCAACCTGCCAGCCGACGCCTCGCGCTACACCTTCAACGCGGCCGTCTCCAAGGCCTCGGAAAACGGCGTGGTCCTGGCCCAGTACCCCGAATTCAACGCCTTCTTCGTCCAATCCGTGAAGGCATCCTTCGCCCCCGACCTCGGCAAGAGCCTGGTCGACGTCGGCATCTCCTACCACTCCATCGGCCCCACCCGATACAAGACCGTCACCGGCGACGAGGTCCGCACCGAACAGCCGCAGAACACCCCCGCTGAGGTCGCAGCCGTCTCCGAGGCCGCCAGCACTCGCACGACCGGCCTCTCCGCCGACTCCCAGCTCGCCGACTTCACTCCCGACGAGGGCGACGCCAACGCCTGGGGCCTGACCGCCATCGGCTCCATCGAGGCCCAGCAGGTCGACGTGCCCCGCGAGAAAGTCACCGTCGCCGTCATGGATACCGGCCTCGACCCCGACCACAAGGACCTCAAGGACCGCATCGACGCGTCCCTGTCGGTGGGCTGCCAGGTCAACGGCATCCCCAACCAGGACCCCTCGGCCTGGAAGGATGACCACTACCACGGCACCCACGTCGCCGGAACGATCGCCGCCTCCCACAACGCCTACGGTGTGGACGGCGTCGCACCCGACGCCACCCTGGTCGGCATCAAGGTCTCCAACCTCGCCGGCTCCTTCTACCCCGAGTACGTGGCCTGCGGCTTCGACTGGGCGGCCGATCACGGCATCGACGTCACCAACTCCAGCTACTACATGGACCCCTACGCCTTCTGGATGCCCAGCGAGGGCTCCCAGGCCGCGGGACTCGAGGCCGCCTCGCGCGCCATCCGCTACGCGAAGAACCACGGCGTAGTGAACGTCGCCGCCGAAGGTAACGACAACGACGACCACGACAACCCGACCATCGACGCGGCATCCCCCAACGACGTTGAGGGAGCCGCCCACGAGCGCGACGTCCACGGTGGCATCGACGTTCCCGCCATGCTCAACGACTCGGTCGTCTCCGTCGCCGCCCTCGCACTGCCCACCGGCACCAACCCGGCGACCGACCCCCTGGAGCGCTCCAACTTCTCCAACTACGGCAAGAACTCCGTCGACGTGGCCGCCCCGGGCTCGCGCATCTGGTCGACCATTCCCACGTGGAAGAGGGAACCCCCCTTCGCCTACCTGTCGGGAACCTCGATGGCCTCCCCGCATGCCGCCGGTGTCGCCGCGCTGATCAAGGAGATCCACCCGGACTACACGGCCGACGAAACCATCGACCTGCTCAAGAAGCAGGCCGGCTACACCTACGACCGCCTCGCCGCCCCCACGGACGGCAAGGAATACCGCGGTGCGGGCCTCGTGAACGCGCTGGCAGCCGTCCTCAAGGACCAGCCCAAGCCGACCCTCGGAGCGATTGAGTACTCGCGCGACGGCGCCACCGACTGGAAGCCCCTGGCCGACGCGCGCGTGTCCGGCACCATCTACGTGCGCGCCACCGTCACCGGCCCCGTCACCAACGTGACCCTCGACGTGGCCGGCCTGGCCACCGCGCAGGGCAGCGCCGACGGCTCCTTCAACGGCGCCGTCACCGTCGCGACCGGCCCCGTCAACGTCTCCTCCCTGGCCGGGGCCTCCGCCCAGGAGAGCGCCACCCTCACCGCCGAAGGCCGCAACAAGGATCCGCGCGCCGACGACGACGTCACCTCACCCGTCCACTTCCACGTTGACGAGTACGTGCGCGAGGGCGGCGCCTGGTCCAACGGAGCCAACGGCTGGAGCTACTGCTACGCCGACGGCTACTGCGAGCACAGCGGCCACGCCACCATCGGCGACGCCGACTACTACTTCAACGAGGCCGGCATCATGGTCACCGGTTGGGTCCACTACGACGGAGCCTGGCACTGGATGAGCGCCTCCGGCCGCGCCGGAAGCGGCTGGCTCAACGACCGCGGCACCTGGTACTACCTCAACGCCGGCGGCGTCATGGCCACCGGCTGGGTCAACGACGGCACCGCCCGCTACTACCTGGACGACTCCGGCCACATCGTGACCGGATGGGTCAAGGACGGCGGCTCCTGGTACTACCTGAAGGCCAACGGCCAGGCCGCCACCGGCTGGACCTACGTCGGCGGCTGGTACCACCTGGGCGACGACGGTGCGATGACCACCGGCTGGTTCAAGGACGGGGACACCTGGTACTACCTGGACACCGCGTCCGGGAAGATGGCCACCGGATGGGTCCGCATCAACGGATCCTGGTTCCACTTCAGCCCCTCGGGCGCCTGGCTTGGCTGATCGCCACTGATAACCCCGCCCCCGCGCCCAGCG
>ERZ772945.1292-NODE-1292-length-17885-cov-18.184745_pt1 | contig 17885 bp, 15 predicted proteins | sample MGYA00511681_ERZ772945 | MGnify/ENA primary metagenome ERZ772945 (study PRJEB29015, sample SAMEA2737943) | human oral metagenome | biome: human oral; feature: human-associated habitat; material: dental | place: China | collected 2143 ...
TGGCCGACGCGCGCGGGTACACGGCGACGATCCGCGTGCTCACGGGCATCGACGTTGACGGCAAGCGCCGCGATGTCCTCTCGTCGGCCTCGGGCACCGTCATCACCGCCCCCGGGTTCCGCCTGGCCTACGAGGAGGGGCGCGACCAGGGCCGATACGAGGCGGAGAAGAGCGACGCGGAGAAGACCCTGCCCGACGTGGCCGAGGGTGACGCCGCCTCCCTGACCCAGGCGACCCCCGCCGGGCACGAGACGCAGCCCCCGGGGCGCTACACGGAGGCCACGCTGGTCAAGACCATGGAGGAGCTCGGCATCGGACGCCCCTCCACGTACGCGGCCACGATCCAGACGATCGGCGACCGCGGATATGTCACGCACCGCGGCCAGTACCTGGTCCCCACGTGGCTGGCATTCTCGGTGACGCGCCTGCTCGAAGAGAACCTCGCGAACCTCGTGGACTACGACTTCACGGCCTCCATGGAGGGCGACCTGGACCGCATCGCGGCGGGGGAAGAGAACGGAACGGAGTTCCTCTCCGGCTTCTTCTTTGGTCCCGACGGTTCGGGCGAGACGGGAGGCCTGCGACACGACGTGGCCTCCCTGGGAGACGACATCGACGCGCGCGCCGTCAACTCCATCGACCTGGGGCGCGGGGTGACCCTGCGCGTGGGCCGCTACGGCCCCTACATGGAAAAGGCCGACGGCACGCACGCGAACGTTCCGCCGGAGGTGGCTCCGGACGAGCTGACCGACGAGCTCATCGACCAGCTCTTTAGCCGGGCCGCCGACGACGGGCGCGAGCTGGGCGTCGACCCCGGCACCGGCCACACGATCATCGTGAAGGACGGGCGCTACGGTCCCTACGTCACCGAGGTCCTTCCCGAGCCCGAGGGGGATGCCGGCGCGAAGGCCAAGAAGGGCGCGGTCAAGCCCAGGACCGCGTCCCTGTTCAAGACGATGGACATTTCCACCGTGACCCTTGCCGAGGCGCTCCAGCTGCTCTCCCTGCCGCGCGAGGTGGGGGTCGACCCGGCCACGGGTGAGGCGATCACCGCGCAAAATGGCCGCTACGGCCCCTACCTGAAGAAGGGGACGGACTCGCGCACCCTGGCCAGCGAGGACCAGCTCCTGACGATCACGCTCGACGAGGCGCTGGCGGTCTACGCCCAGCCCAAGACGCGGGGCCGAGGCGTGGCCCGGCCGCCGCTGCGCGAGTTCGGCGAGGACCCGATCTCCGGCAAGAAGGTCACCGTCAAGGACGGGCGCTTCGGCCCCTACGTGACCGACGGCGAGACCAATGTGACGGTTCCGCGCGCCGAGACGGTCGAGGACCTCACCGCCGAACGCGCCTACGAGCTCCTGGCCGACAAGCGCGCCAAGGGGCCCGCCCCCAAGCGCGCGCGCAAGACGGCGGCAAAGAAGACGACGACGAAGAAGAAAACGGCGGCGAAGAAACCCGCCGCGAAGAAGACGCGCGCCAAGAAACAGGCGGCGACGAAGGAATGACGATGGCAGCGCGAGGAGTGTTCATCACTTTCGAGGGCGGCGACGGCTCCGGCAAGTCGACGCAGATCCTGGCGGTGCGCGACTGGTTCGCGAGTCGCGGCCGCGAGGTCGTTGTCACCCGCGAGCCGGGCGGCACCGAGCTGGGGGCGGAGATCCGTCGCCTGGTGCAAAACGGGCCCGAGGACGTGGATGCGCGCACCGAGGCGCTCCTGTATGCGGCGGACCGCGCCTACCACGTGACCACGGTCGTGGCCCCCGCCCTCGAGCGCGGCGCGGTCGTGCTGGGGGACCGCTACATCGACTCGTCCCTGGCCTACCAGGGGGCGGCCCGCTCCCTGGGCGTCGACGAGATCTCGTCCCTGTCCGCGTGGGCGACCCGCGGCCTCTACCCCTCGCTCACGTTCCTCCTGGACCTTCCTCCGGAAGTTGGCGCTCGCCGTCGCACCGACGCCCCGGACCGCATGGAGCGCGAGTCCATGGACTTCCACGAGCGCGTCCGCCACGAGTACCTGCGCCTGGCCGACGCGGAGCCGGATCGCATCGTCGTCATCGACGCGGTGGGCACCGTCGAGGAGGTGTTCTCCGAGATCCGCGGGGTCCTCGTCGAACGCTTCGAAGGTGGGGTGGCCACCATTGACGAGGCCGCGGACGTATCCGCGGAAGCCGCGAGGGGCGCGGGGGAGCCGGCACCCGACGCCGGCCGCTCCCCGCGCACGGGAGGCGGCGAGACGCCCTCCTCCCGCAAGCCCGCGACCATGGTTGGCGCCCTCGGGGAATCCCAGGGTGCCCTGTGGGATGAATGATGAGCGTCTGGTCCTCCCTGGTCGGACAGGATGATGCGGTCGCTAAGCTCAGCGAGGCCGCGGCCAGCGCGCGCGCGATCGTGGCTTCCAGGGCGGGTTCGGCCGCCTTGGAAGACGCTCGCTCGATGAGCCACGCGTGGCTCATCACCGGCCCCCCGGGATCCGGACGATCCGTGGCCGCGCGGGCCTTCGCGGCGGCCCTGCAGTGCACCGGCGAGGAGGTCGGCTGCGGAACGTGCCCGGGGTGCCGCACGACCACGGGGCGCACCAATGCGGACGTTCTCTTCGTCGCGACGGAGACCTCGATCATCAACGTTGAGACCGCGCGTTCCCTGGTCCTCCAGGCCCAGTCGTCCCCCTCCCAGGGGCTGTGGCGCGTGATCGTCGTCGAGGACGCGGATCGCCTGGGTGAAGCGGGGGCGAACGCCCTGCTCAAGGCCATTGAAGAACCCCCCGAGCACACGGTCTGGCTCCTGTGCGCCCCCAGCCCGGAGGATATGATCGCCACGATCCGGTCGAGGTGCCGCCACCTCGGCCTGCGCATCCCCACCGCCAACGCGGTCGCGGACCTCCTCGTGCGCGAGGGCGTGGCCACCCCCGAGGTTGCCCTCGAGGCCGCGCGAGCCGCCCAATCCCACATCGGCCTCGCCCGAGCGCTGGCCGCCGACCCCGAGATGCGGGCGCGCAGGCGCGCCATCGTCACCGCTCCCGCCTCGGTGCGAAGCGTCGGAGAGGCGGTGCTCGCCGCCGAACGGCTCCTGGAGACCGCCAAGGCTCAGGCCGACGCGCAGGTCAGCGAACGCAACGCGCGCGAGAAAGCGGAGCTGCTGCGCCAGCTCGGGATGGAGGAAGACGAACGCGCCACCAAGGCCTCGCGCACCCTCATCCGCCAGCTCGAGGAGGATCAGAAGCGCCGCTCCAAGCGCGCGCTCACGGACGCGATCGACCGCGCCCTCATCGACCTGCTCGCCATCTACCGCGACGTCCTCATGACGCAGGTGGGTGGAGACGGAGAACTCATCAACACCGACCTGGCCGACCTGGTCCGTTCGATCGCGGCCGAGTCGACTCCCCGCCAGACGCTGAGCCGCGTCGACCACATCGAGACGGCGCGGCGGCGGCTGAAGTCGAATGGAAACACACTCCTCGTCCTGGAGGACATGGCGATCTCCCTGCGGCCCCAGGCGTAAAACTAACCCCCGCAATCTCCGTTACAATCGGGGCCATGAAGACACGCTCCATCGCGGCCGTCGCCGTCGCGATCCTCGCCGTCGTCGCGATCGTCCTGACAGTCCTCGGCTACTACGGGACTCAGCACAGGGGACCCGTTCCGGCAGCGACGGCCACGTCGTCGGCGCCTCCGATCCCGGTGCAATCCGGATCGACTCAGGCGTACTACGAGCAGACCATCACGTGGGGCGCGTGCGCATCCGGCACCTTCGGCTCCTTCCAGGGGGTGGACTCCTCTGACGCCAGCGAGTACCAGTGCGCCTTCCTGAAGGCGCCCCTCGACTGGGCGCAGCCCGACGGCAACCAGATCTCGTTGGCCCTCGCCGTCCACCGCTCCGGCTCCAAGAACGCCCCCGCCCTGTTTATCAACCCGGGCGGACCCGGCGGGGCGGTCGTCTCCGCTCTTCCCTACTACGCGAGCCAGGGACTGGGTGAGTCCGTCGTCAACGCCTACGACATCATCGCCCTCGACCCGCGCGGGGTGGGCGACTCCACTCCCGTCTTTTGCCTGAGCGACGAGGAGAAGGACAAGCGAAACGCGGGCGAGGACGGCGCGACCGACACCGGGGATGAGTCCCCCCAGTCGGCCATCGAAGCGGCCCAGGAGGACTCGCGCACCCTCGCCGCCGGATGCAAGGAGCGTTCCGGTAGCCTCTTCGAACACATCGACACCGTCAGCGCGGCGCGCGACTTCGACATGGTGCGTGCCGTCCTCGGTCAGGACACCCTCAACCTTCTCGGATACTCCTACGGCACGTTCCTGGGGGCCACCTACGCCGGGCTCTTCCCCGAGCGGGTCGGCCGCTTCGTCCTCGATGGTGCCCTCGATCCCTCCCTCAGCGTCAACGAGGTCGCGGCCCTGCAGATGCGCGGCCTGGACGCTTCCCTCCAACAGTGGATCAGCGACTGCGCCACCCAGGCCTCGTGCCCGATGGGACGCAGCCGCGACGAGGGGATCGAAACGGTCCGTTCCTTCCTGGACTCTCTGCAGGACAAGCCGCTGCGCACGTCGAACCCGGATCGCCCCCTGACGGAGAACCTGGCCGTGACCGCCATGACCGGAGCCATGTACAACACGCAGTGGTGGCCCCAGCTCACCCAGGCCTTTGCCTCCGCGTGGCGCAGCGGGGACGGCAGCGCCATGCTCGCCATCGCCGACACGCTCAACTCGCGCAACGAAGACGGCACCTACGAGGACAACTCCTCCGACGCGATCAATGCGATCAACAACCTCGACTATGCGCCCGAGGGAACCAGCGAGCAGTGGGCCGCCGAGGTGGACTCCCTCAAGAAGGACCTGCGGATCCTCGGCAAGTACGTGGGCTACCCGTCGGCGGCCCTCGAAGCGTGGCCCACGCGCCACGCCCCGCGCTCGCGCATCACCGCGCAGGGGGCGGCGCCCATCGTCGTCATCGGGACGACCCACGACCCGGCCACCCCGTACTCGATGGCTCAGGGGCTCTCCGGTCAGCTGGCCAGCGGCGTCCTCGTGTCGGTCGAAGGCTGGAATCACACGGCATACAGGCGCGGCGCGAACCCGTGCGTCGTGCGGGCGGTCGAAGACTACCTGGTCAAGGGCACCGTCCCCTCCGACGGGCTCATGTGCCAGTAGGTGCGTGACCCACGACATCCCTCAGGGGGGTGTCCTGGTTTGCGCTCGCGGCACACATTCCAGTACAGTTGTGCCGTTGCCTGCGCGCCCCGGAGACGGTGGAACGGCAGGCGCGGCCGCCTTAGCTCAGTCGGCAGAGCGATTCACTCGTAATGAATAGGTCGTGGGTTCGATTCCCACAGGCGGCTCGGATGCGCCCACCCCGCTCGGGGTGGGCGTTTTTGTATACGTTGACGGGCCGGGCTGCTCGATGTGCCCGTGGGCGGCGGCCCGCCCGCTCGCCGTTTGTTCCCGCGTGTTGTTGCTTGTGGCCCCGCTGGTGTTCCGGGCGCCGGAGGGCCCGGCCGCCCGCGAGGCTAGGCGACCTCACTTCGTTCGGTGCCGCGCCTCGAAGCCCGCCCGTGCCCTCCGGACCCTACGGCGCCCTCCACACCGGTGGGGCCTGGTGTGCTGACGTGTGGCTCTGCGCGTCGTCTCGAAGGCTGGCCAGGCCCAGCCGCCGTCCATGGGCACCGCAGCCGGGTTCTCCGGACCCCCAATGTGGTCTGGCTTGTCGTGCTGGGATTTTGGGGCGCTCCGCTGCGTGTTGTTACAAACGTCGTCAATCCAAGGTGTTTTTCGTGTGGCTTTCTGCCCCGTTGTTACAAACGTCGTCAATCCGAGGGCTTTTTCGCTGAAAATAGTGGTTTTTGGGCTTAGATTGACGACGTTTGTAACAGAGGCCCTCGAGAGACGATGTGAATCGCGTTGGTTTGACGACGTTTGTAACATTGGCCGCCCACTGGTCGCCCGGCCAGGCCCTGCCTCCGCCCACGGGCACCGCAGGCTGGCCCTGTCGGCCAGCTGGGCCGGTTGTCTGAAACCCCTGTCGCCTTTGCGGGTGCCGGCCGAGCCTCGACTGAAACCGGCATCGCCTTTGCGGATGCGAAATGGGCTATTTTGGCGCAGTTTTCGGGTGCAGAGGTGATGGTGGTTTCAATGGGTGCTGTTCAGGGGTGCGCAGTGGTGATGGTGGTTTCATGCTGGCCTGCATCAGTGGCTGCAGAGGCGTCATTGGTTGCAAAGTCGCCATGGGCGGGGTCCTGAGCGCGAAAAAGTTCTCCCCGCTTGGTCTGATGGTGGGTGCGAGCGCGAAAAAGTTCGCCCTGCGCACGAAAAATGGCCCAAAATCGACCGTTTGCGGCGCGTAGTGACGCCCTGGTGCCAGCCATGTTCAGCCGGCGAGGGTGACTCCGTAATAGGCGATGGTGGCGACGAGGAGGGTGGAGAGCGCGGCCAGGGCGAAGGGCTTGAGGCCCACCTTGATGAGGTTCCGAATCTTGACGCCGCAGCCGAGTCCGAACATCGCTGCAGCCAGCAACCCTGTCTGCAGCAGCCCGCCGGTCGTCAGCACGAAGTCCGGCAGAGGGATAAAGGAACGCAGGAGCACCATGGCGATGAACCCGATGATGAACAGCGGGACGATGGGCGGCAGCTTCGAACTCGACCTCTGTTGACTGGGTTCGCCTGCCGTACGGCTGAGACGGCGCTCCCGGATGCTGAGGATGGCCACGACCGGGGCGAGCAGCAGCACTCGGGCGAGTTTGACGATGACCGCGACCGTGAGCGCTCCGCCGCCGATGATGCCTCCGGCCGCGACGACTTGCGCGATTTCATGGATGGAACCCCCGGCCCACATCCCGGCCGTCTCGGAGTCCAGGCCAAGCAGGTTCGTGAGCAGTGGGACGAGGGGAATCATCAGCGTTCCGAAGATCACCACGAGGGCGACCGCGGTGATGGTGTCTTCCTCGGCCTCGTCGTCCGGGTCGGTGACCCCTGCCGCGCCCGCCACGGCTGCCGCGCCGCAGATGGAGAATCCGCAGGCAATGAGCAGCGAGAGCCCGGATGGAACCCGCAGCAGCCTCCCCAGGAGAACGGTGCCGAGCAGACCGCCGGCGACAATGCACACGACGACGACCAGCATTGGGGCTCCGAGGTCGAGGATGTCGGTCAGTACCAGCTGGAGTCCGAGGAAGACGATGCCGGCGCGCAGGAGCTTTTTCGCGGAGAAGTCGATGCCGTCGGAGGCCGCTGCTGGCAGCCGGACGACGTTGGCCAGGAGTACGCCAAGCACGATCGCGATAATGAGCGGGCTGACTCCCGGCAGCAGCAGGCTGACCCCGTACGATGCTCCGGCCGCGGCCAGGCAGAGGACAAGCCCGGGCAGGAGCGCGCGGACTCGGGCAAGCAGCGTGTGTTCTGGTCGGGCAGTCGCAATGTCCTGGGTCTGTGTCATGCATCCATTGTTTCATGGGACTCGCTTGCGCGAGTAGAGGCAGATACGGTCCGCTATACAAGTTATGCTTGTGGCTGGGAGGTGGAAGATGCGCTACGAGCCGGACTTGGAGGCACTGCGAGTCTTGGCGCTCGTCGCGAAGGAAAGCAGCATGTCGGCGGCAAGCGCGCAGTTGGGCGTGAGTCAGCAGGCGATATCTCTGCGCATCCGGAACCTGGAAAAAGATCTGCGCATGCGACTGCTGGTGCGTTCCGCACGGGGCTCCCGACTGACTCCGACAGGCGAGCTGGTTGTTGGCTGGGGAACAACGCTGCTGACAGCGGCCGACGAGTTCTCGGATGCTGTCAACTCGCTCCGCACGGATCGCGGGAAGATGATGCGCATCGCCGCGAGCCTCACGATCGCAGAACACCTCCTACCGGATTGGATCGCCCGGTGGCGCATCTCTCACGGCAATGACGGCCCGGTCGTTCAACTCACAGCCGCCAACAGCAGCACGGTCGTCGAGGCCATACGCGAGGGAACCGCAGACCTCGGGCTCGTCGAGACCCCTGTCGTTCCCGCCGGCCTCCGGTCGGTCACCGTCGCTTACGACACCATCGAAGTCGTTGTGCAGCACGGTCACCGATGGGCGAAGACCCGCCGGGTGTCCGTCCGTGAACTGGCGGGCACTGGGTTGGTGCTCCGCGAGACCGGCAGCGGCACCCGACAAGCGCTCGAGAACGCCCTCACCGAGGCGGGCTTTCCCCTCGCAGCCGAGCCCGCAGCCGTGCTGACGACCACGCTCGGCGTTCGCAGCGCGATTATGGCCGGCATAGCCCCCGGCGTGTTGAGCTCCCTCGCCGTGTCCGAGGACGCCCGCGCCGGCCGACTCGTGCGAGTTCGGATCAACAATCTCCAGATCACCCGCCCGCTCACCGCCATCTGGGCCGGGACGACTCCGCCCCCTCACATACGGGACTTCCTGGACGTCATCGCGCGAACTGACCGGTAACGACGGTTTGTGGCGTGCTGGGCGAGTTATTTCGCGGAAGTGCCGCTGGAGGGGCGGTGTTGGGCGAGTTTTTCGCGGACCGGCAGTCGTGGGATCCCACGGGGCGAGTTGTGTTGCGCCGTGGGCCTGGTAGCTGGGCCCTTCTACTGGCAGTGTTAACCCTTCTATGCGCAGCTAAACCCACCTAGTGGAAGCTGGGCACCACCGCCCATGCTCCACTAGGTGGGTTAACGTGCGCGTGAGTGGGCCCAGGTGGTCACCTGCTGGGCCCAGGCTGCCACCTGTCGGGTTAACGTGCGCGTAGGGGGGTTTGGTGAAGCGTCGGTTGCATATCCGCGCCTTGCTTCGTCGTGCTCCTGCAGGTGCGAGGGCCCAAATGTCGGCACCCAACCGCATGAGCCAACCGTGGCCTCGACCAAGATTGGTAAGGCGCTCCTATCCACCTGTCGCGTGCGAGCCAACGGCGGTATAACGCGCGCTTTCGGCGTTTTATTCCCGGAAGTGGCCGCGCCGTGAAACAGGCAACGAACGGCGAGTTAGGACTAGAAAATGCGGGACCAAAGGACCAAGATGGATGTGACCAAGAGGCGGTCCCGCGAGGGTAGGTCCGCCACGTAACAACACGAGCGAAGGAGAATCAACATGACCGTTGAGTCCGCTGGTTTCAAAGCTTCCGACGTCCTCGCAGGCAACCTGCAGAAGGTCCTCACCGACGTGACGGCGCTGTCCCTCGTGGGCAAGCAGCTGCACTGGAACATCACGGGCGACGGATTCCGTTCGCTGCACCTCTTCCTCGACGATGTCGTTAACATCGCGCGCGAGGCCTCCGACGAGGTCGCCGAGCGCATGCGCGCCATGCAGGCCGTCCCCAACGGCCTGCCTGAGGTCGTGGCGCAGCGCAACACCCTGCCCACGGTGCCCGAGACGATCATCAAGACGGACGATGCCGAGGAGCTCGCCGTCGCCGCGATCAACGCCACCGTCGCCACCATGCGCGACGTCCACGAGAAGGTCGACGCCGAGGATTCGGCTTCTGCGGATATCCTCAACGACTACATTCGTCGCCTTGAGCAGCAGGCATGGTTCATCCGTTCGCAAAACGGCCAGGCCTGAGCCTACCCTTCACGGCCGGGGTGTGAGCCTGCCCGGCTCGCCACAGCACCGGGGTGTCCCGCCTAGGAGGCGGGACACCCCGGTCCCGTTGAAGGCTCGGCTCCCGTGGGCCAAACCGGGAGGTCCGGCGTGCCCCGCCCCCGCGCTCGTCCACGCGCTCACCCGAGCTCCACCCGTGGGCGGAGGTGACACCCCGTCAGCGACACGCGGGACCGCGATCACTACGCTGGAGGCGTGATGAACTCCCAGGATCCCGAGGTCGCCGAGGCCTCGCTCGCCGCAGCCGCGCCCTCCCGCCCCGACGACGCCGTCGCCCTCGTCCTGGTTAACCTCGGAACCCCGAGCGCTCCCGAACCCGGACCGGTGCGCGCCTTCCTCCGCGAGTTCCTGTCCGACCGGCGCGTCATCGAGATGAACCCGTTCCTGTGGAAGCCGATCCTCGAAGGAATCATCCTGCGGGTGCGCCCCCGCGAGGTGTCCCGCAAGTACCGCAGCATCTGGCTGGAGCAGGGCTCGCCCCTCATGCACTACACCCGTGAGCAGGCGCGCCTCCTCGGCGAGCGCCTTCCCGACGTGCGGGTGGAGGTTGCCATGCGATACGGTCAGCTCTCGATCGGCGCCGCGTTGGATCGCCTGCACGCCCAGGGCGTGCGCCGCGTGGCCGTGCTTCCCGCCTACCCCCATTATTCGGCGACGACGGTCGCGTCGATCAACGACGCCGTGTGCGCCTGGATCGGACGCAACCGAGACGGATTCGAGATGCGCCTGCACCGCTCGTTCCCAGCCTCGCCCGCCTACATCGACGCGCTCGCCGTCGCGCTGGAGGCCCACTGGGAGCGCGAGGGGCGCCCAAACTTCCTGGCCGGAGAGCGCGTGGTCGTCTCCTTCCACTCGATTCCCGTGGCGATGGATCAGGCGGGCGACCCTTACCGCGCCGAATGCCGTCGAACCGTGGCGGCCCTCGAAGCTCGGCTCGGGCTGCCGATGGGGACGCTCACTGCGACATTCCAGAGCGTCTTCGGCCGCGCCGAGTGGCTGGGACCGCAAACAATCGAGGAAATGGCGAGGCTCGGTGGCGAGCACTGCCCCCGCGTCGACGTCATATGCCCAGGATTTACGGCCGACTGCCTGGAGACGCTGGAGGAGATCGACCAGCTCAACCGCGAGACCTTCACCGAGGCGGGGGGCGGGGACTACCACTACGTGCCGTGGGCGAACGCGTCGGATGGGGCCGTGAGCGCCCTGGAGGAACAGGCGCGCATCGCGCTCGCGGGTTGGATCTAGGGCGTGCGCGCCGACCCTTTGCTGTCACAATCGACCGGCGGACGAACCGATCCGGCGCGGGGGCTGAACGCCTCGTAGCGTGAGGGCATGGACTCCCTCGACTGTCACGACCTTGCAACGCTGGCCATTCACATCGGCTGTGCTCCGGATCCGGTGACCGGCGACGTCGTCCCCCCGATCCACGTCGCCTCCACCTACGTTCAAGACCGGCCCGGGCAGCTGCGCGACGGCTACGAGTACGGCCGCTGCGCTAACCCGACGACCAACGCCTTCGCGGGGGCAATCGCGGCCCTGGAAGGCGCGCGGAACGGCTTCGCTTTCCCGTCCGGAATGAGCGCGGAAGACACGCTCATTCGCCTGCTGGCCAGACCGGGGGATCAGATCGTGCACTCGACCGACGTGTACGGGGGCACGCACAAACTGCTCAGCGTCATCAAACCCGCCGAGGGCATCGCATCGGAGTCGGTGGATCTGACCGACGTGGACGTGGCGGCGCACGCGATTCGGAGGGCTCGCCCCCAGATCGTCTGGGTGGAAACCCCGTCGAACCCGTTTCTCACGGTGACCGACATCGCCGCCATCGCGGAGCTGACTCACGAGGTGGGCGGCCTGCTGGTGGTCGATAACACCTTCGCGACCCCCGTTCTGCAGCGTCCCCTCGACCTGGGAGCGGACGCCGTGGTGCACTCGACCACGAAGTACGTGGCCGGGCACTCGGACGTCGTGGGAGGGGCTTTCGTGCTGCGCGATGACCTGACACTCCCCGCCCACGTCACCCCCTTCTTCGACGAGGCGGATGCGGCCGCCGAGGCGGTCAAGCTGCAGATGACGCTCGGGCACGTGCCCTCCCCGCGGGATACCTACCTGGCGCACCGGGGCCTGAAGACGCTCGCTCTGCGGGTCGAGCGACACTGCGAGAATGCGCAGAGGGTCGCCGAGTACCTGGCCGAGCACCCCAAGGTCACCTCCGTGCACTACCCGGGCCTGGCCTCGGACCCGGGTCACGGGATTGCGCAGCGCCAGAATCCGCGAGGCGTGGGCGGGGTCCTCTCCTTCCAGGTGGCCACCGAGGATGCGGCCATCCGCCTGTCGACGCGTACGCGCCTCTTCGCGCTGGCGGCGTCGCTGGGCGCTCCGGAGTCCCTCATCGAGCATCCTGCGATCATGACGCACTCGACGCGCGCGGGCGGCGTGGGCGGGGTGCCCGGGACGCTGCTGCGCCTGGCGGTGGGCCTGGAGGACGCAGGGGACCTGATCGCGGACCTGGAACAGGCGCTCGCGCAGATATGATCGTGACGAGGGGGAAGCAGCATCGGTCGAATGACGCAGGTCCGCCGGGCCTCCTCACCGCCCGGATTCGTCCGTGAACCGCGGGGATCCAGGTGCTGAGCTCGCGGTGAGACTTCCCCGGGAGTGCCTGCGGGCAAGCCAGCTGGCGGCTGCGGTGGCGCCCCCGACCGCGAGAACCGCGGGCACGAGGATCGTGGCGCCCTCGCCGGTGAACTCGATGACCAGGATGAGGCCGGTGAAGGGGGCCTTCATGGATGCGCCGAGGAAGGCTGCCGCGCCCAGGAACGCGAAGGCCGCAACCTGTGATCCCGGCCATGCGGCGGCCCAGGGCAGTCCGATGACGGCCCCGAGACCCGCCCCCAAGGCAACCGCGGGAGTCAGGACGCCGCCCCAGCCGCCGGAGCGAATCGTCGCGAGGGTTGTGGCGGTCTTGGCAACGAGGACAAGCGCGGCGAGGGCGACGCCGGCTCCTGCTGCCCAGGCGGCGTCGAACTGAGTTTGGGCGCTGGCCTGCCCGTTTCCGAGCACCGAGGGCACCCGGGTCGAGACGAGGCCGACGAGAGTGAAGCAGAGCGGCATGGCGACGAGGAGGCGCCAGTCGCGCGGGCGAGCCGAACCGAGGGAGGCGACCACCCGGCGAAACACCCACCCGGCCGCCCCCAGGAGCGGACCGACGAGCGCCCCAAACACCGTGAGAGACAGGGAAGGGGTGAGGGGGGGAAGCGAGTAGAAGAAGGCGGGCCTGGTGAAACCCGTCGACAGGAGGACTGCGATGGAAGAACTGACGAGGGCGGATGCGACGGCGCGCGCGGATCGGGAGACGAGGAGGACCTCAAGGGTGTAGATGGCTCCCGACAGCGGAATCGAGTAGACGGCCGCCAGTCCCGCGCCCGCTCCGCAGGCGACGATGATCCTGCGGTCCTGCGCGCACAGGCCGAGCCGATCGGCCGCCGCGGCGGCGAGCGCTGCGGCCATCTCTCGGGGGGCGACCTCGCGTCCGACCGAGGCCCCGAGGCCGACGATGACGATCTGGGTGAGGGCGTGCCACACGGCCCGAAGAGGAGGCATCGGCGTGCCCTCCACCGCGGCGCCGACCGACGTGATCGTCTGGTTGCGCCGGAAGAGGAAGAACCAGGACAGCGCGCCGATCACTCCGGCCAGGGCGAGGACTCCGACGCGGCGAGCGGGGGAGGCGGCGCTCACGGCCTGCAGGAGCGTGCCCGAATGCATGTTCCAGGCCAGCGCCTGGATCCAATGCAGCAGGTGAATGCACGCCAGGCCGACGAGGCCGGCAATGATGCCGGTGGCCACGGTGGCTGCAGCGAGGCGGCGGGTGTGGCTCAGCACAGTGAATCCTCGTCAAGGCGCGCGCTGACCCTGGAGAAAAGGGAGGTGAGCATGGACACCTCTTCGGGTGTGATGTCGTCGAGGAACAGGCGGCGGATGACGGCGCGCTGGATGAGCGCAGCCTTGTCGAAGAGAGTCTTTCCGTCGAGCGTGAGGAAGACGAGGCCGCCGCGCCCGTCGCCCTGACAGGGGCGGCGCTCGATGAGTCCGCGTGATTCGAGGCGCTTCATCGTGTGCGTGAGGCGCGAACGTGAGAAGACGACCCGATGGGCCAGCACGGAGGGGCGGATTCCCTCTCCTCCCGCGCGGTCGGTCATGAGCAGGACGGAGTATTCGGGCATGGAGAGTCCGGCCTGACCCTTGAGTGCCGCTTCGATGCGTTCGGTGAGGCGCGCGGTCGCCGTGAAGTAGAGTTCCCAGGCTGCTGCGCGGGGGTGGTGTGCTCGGCTCACTGCTTCTCCTCGTGTCGTGCTCCTCACCGGCGAGGCCGATGACGACCTCGTGGGCGGCTACGAGTATAACTTTCAATTACCCACAGCTAGAAATCAGTGCAGCGTAACTCACGTTCGGTGCGTGAATGGGATGATGAGAAAGATATGGTGAATTGCGTTAATCTGATTTCATTGAATTCCATGTTGATAGGGATCTGGAATTCTTGGAACGCATGAAGGAGTGAGTACATGAAGAAGACGACGAAGATTGTGGAAGTTGTCGATGATTTCGATGGCTCGCCTGCCGATCAGACTGTCCGATTCGCATTCAATGGCGCGTCGTATGAGATCGATCTGAGCCGCGAGCACTTTGAGGAGTTTGCCGAGGCCATCCAGCCCTACATCAAGGCCGGGCGCAAGACCGGTTCCACTCGCCGCCGCGGTAACGCAGGAAACCCGACGCAGCGTCTCGAGAACGCGAAGATTCGTGCGTGGGCTCTCGCCGAGGGGCATCAGGTCTCGGACCGCGGGCGCATCCCTGCCCCGATTGTTGAGGCCTACCGCAAGGCTAACGCCTGAGGAGCCCAACGGATTGGGGCGCGCAGTTTCCTGCGCGCCCCAATCGCTGCACTATCTGGGGGCCGCGCGATGCGCGGCCCCCAGATAGTTTTCGTCAGTTCTTCGTGACGGTGTTATTTGTTCCGGAATCGCTCATGACATGGGGAGCGTTTCCGTTGTCGTATTCGATGACGTTGTTGGAACCCGTGAAGCTCACGTGCTGAACAGAATCCACATCGATGTGGTTGTTGGAACCACTGACGGTGATCTCGGTGACGTCGTCGCCGTCAACCTCGAGGTTGGACCCGTTAATCACCACCTTCGTGGTTCCGTCCGGAATGCGCACCTTGGTGCCGGAATCGTTGATCGTGAAGGGCGTGGAACTGTCCGTCTTCTGGTCGGAACTCGCCGAAGAACCCGATGCCTCGGGCGAGGCGGCGGCTGCGGGGCTGGAGGACTCGGTGGAAGAGGGACTGGAGGAGGGCGAGTTGATGACGCACCCGCTCAGGGCGGCGGACGAGATCGCAACGGCGGCGGCCAGCGGGACGAGGGACTTCAGGGACATGTTGTCTCCGTTTCGTAGGTCGGAATTGGGTTGCTTCGTACCACAGGGTACTAGAAGGCGGGGATGTAGATTTCGACGCGGCGGTTGAGGGCGCGTCCGGCGGGGTTGTCGCTTCCGTCGGGGTTTTCGTTGGGGGCCACGGGTTTGGTTTCGCCGTAGCCGGTGGCGTCGAGGGTTGCGCTGACGCCGTCCTTCTTCAGTTCGTTCTTGACGGCGTTTGCGCGGTCTTCGGAGAGTTTCTGGTTGAAGGCTTCGTCGGAGACGGAGTCGGTGTGTCCGTAGATGTGTGCGGTGGGGACTTTGGCGTTGTTGAGGACGGTGGCGAGTGTGGAGAGGGTTTGGGCGGCGTCGGGTCGGATGTCGGACTTGCCGAAGTCGAAGAGGATGCTGTCCTCGAGGGTGATCACGGTGCCGCAGGACTCCACCGGCTTGAGGGAGGTGACCGGCGGGAACTTGCCGAGCGGGGGAACCTTCTCGACCTTGGGGGCGTCCGTGATCGTCACCCCGTTCACCAATGCCGTCCCATCGCCATTGTTGTTTATTCTGAGGTTATCGCTGATGTACAAGCCGGACCCGTCACCGTTGTTGATGATTGATGCGCTCGTTGTCTTGTAGTTGCCCGAGCCGTCACCCTTGTTGTAAATCTTCTCATCGGTCTCAGAGTTGTCATAGAAGCCGCCTCCGTTGTCGCTCAGGGAAATACTAAGAGTTCTGGATCTGTAGGAACCGGTGCCATCCGAGTTGACGATGAGGTAGATGTAGGCATCGGAGTCGACGTAGGTTCCGCTGCCGTCACCGCCGTAGTTGATGCTGACAGTCCCTTCGCGGATAATCCCTCCGCCGTCGCCGTTGTTGACGACGACTCCGTTTCCTGTCGTGGTTGATGCTGAGCCGTCGCCGCTGAAGACCGTGCTGCCCGAGACGAGGACGTTGCCGTCGCACTTGGCGGGGGAGACCGTGATGCCCGGGACCGACTGGAGGGAGGAGGCGGTTTGGATGACGGCCTTGTCCGCGTTCGAGGCGAACACGTCAATGGAGGGGACGGTGAAGAGGGGGACCGGGGGGATCTCGCCGGGGCGATAGCCCGGCACCGTCGGCACGGTGTCGGTCGAGGCGGACGGGGAGGGGGTGGATGCTGCCGCGCTCGGCGAGGCCGCCGAATCCTGGGGCTTCGAGGCCGTGCAGGCGCCCAGCGTGAGGGTGGTCGCGGCGAGGAGCGTGAGAACTGTCAGGGAGGAGCGCACGGTGTTCATGCCTTCAGTCTAGGGAAAAACAACACGGCTGGATAGTGGTGTAGTAAATGTGTAGAAGCTCTGTATTTCGCTTACGTGGTGCCGCACGAGGCAGGGGTGATGAGGTTAAGCTGAGTGGTTGGGTGAGTATTTCTTGCCAAGCGCTCAGCTATATGTCGATGCTCGGGGTGGATTAGAAGGCGGGGATGTAGATTTCGACGCGGCGGTTGAGGGCGCGTCCGGCGGGGTTGTCGCTTCCGTCGGGGTTTTCGTTGGGGGCCACGGGTTTGGTTTCGCCGTAGCCGGTGGCGTCGAGGGTTGCGCTGACGCCGTCCTTCTTCAGTTCGTTCTTGACGGCGTTTGCGCGGTCTTCGGAGAGTTTCTGGTTGAAGGCTTCGTCGGAGACGGAGTCGGTGTGTCCGTAGATGTGTGCGGTGGGGACTTTGGCGTTGTTGAGGACGGTGGCGAGTGTGGAGAGGGTTTGTGCGGCGTCGGGTCGGATGTCGGACTTGCCGAAGTCGAACAGGAGACCGTCCTCCAGGGTGATGAGCGTCCCGCAGGACTCCACCGGCTTCAGTGACTCCACCGGCGGGAACTTCCCGAGCGCAGGGAGCGGCTCAACCTTGGGTGCGTCCGTGATCGTCACGCCGTTCACCAATGCCGTACCGTCACCATAGTTGATGATCGACAATGTTCCATCGCTATAGCTGCCCGATCCGTCGCCGTTGTTGACGATACTCTCGTCGGTCTCGGAGTTGGAGTAGTTGCCGTAGCCGCGGCTGTCAATGAAGACGCTGACCGGCCCGGCGGAGTATGTTCCCCCACCGTCCGCAAGGATAAACAGGGACACCTGGGTGTCGGAGTTGACGTAGGACCCGCTGCCGTCACCGCCGTAGGTGATGGTGATAGGGCCTTCGACGATCGAGCCTGCGCCGTCTCCGTTGTTGATGACGAGTCCGTCTCCTGTCGAGGTTGATGCTGAGCCGTCGCCGCCGAAGACCGTGCTGCCCGAGATGAGGACGTTGCCGTCGCACTTGGCGGGGGAGACCGTGATGCCCGGGACGGACTGGAGGGATGAGGAGGCGGTCTGGATGACGGCCTTGTCCGCGTTCGAGGCGAACACATCCATGGAAGGGACGGAGAACAGGGGGACCGGGGGAATCTCGCCGGGGCGATACCCCGGCACCGTCGGAACGGTGTCGGTTGAGGCGGACGGGGAGGGGGTGGATGTAGCTGCGCTTTGTGAGGCCGCTGGATCCTGGGGCTTGGAAGCCGCGCAGGCGCCCAGGGTGAGGGTGGTCGCGGCGAGGAGCGTGAGAACTGTCAGGGAGGAGCGCGCAGTATTCATGCCCCTACCGTACGGGAAAAATACACGATGGACAATGATCCGGTAAGTGTCGAAAATGCCGGTATTTCAACGTTCTGAGGTGAAACTAAAGAGGTCAGTTGGGCAGTCGCCGGGAATGTACCTGGGGATCGAGCATGGATCGCGATTCTCCTTCGCGTCCGCGGGGTTGCGGCACCGCGGCCCATTCTGTGGCGTGATCAACGACACGGGGTGTGGGAGTCGAGACGCGCCTGTGGAACAATAGAGACATGAGCTACAAACTGGTGCTGCTCCGCCACGGCGAGAGCGAATGGAATGC
>ERZ772945.1294-NODE-1294-length-17870-cov-3.656694_pt1 | contig 17870 bp, 15 predicted proteins | sample MGYA00511681_ERZ772945 | MGnify/ENA primary metagenome ERZ772945 (study PRJEB29015, sample SAMEA2737943) | human oral metagenome | biome: human oral; feature: human-associated habitat; material: dental | place: China | collected 2143 ...
CGTTGCTCGATAATTGCAATGCCGTTTACGTTATTTCAAGTCCTGTTCACCATTACAATGATATTAAACAGGCTCTGGAGCATGGCTGTAACGTGCTTTGCGAATCGCCTGTAACCATCGATTTAGAGCAGTATAACGAACTACTTGCTTTAGCCCGGGAACAAGGATGCCTGCTTGCCGACGCTCTTAAAACAGCTTATTCAATGGCCTACTATCGTCTTGTGCTGTTGGCAAAAACAGGTATTATTGGCAACATTGTGTCGGTAGATGCCACATATACCAGCCTTTCTAACGTGCAAGAAACCTGGAACAGCATTTGTGCCTGGGGACCAACAGCTATGCTTCCCATCTTCCAGCTACTTGGAACCAACGATTATCAACACCAAATTGTGACGTTGCTCGATAACCATAAAGGCTTTTTCGATGCCTTTACACGTATATCGTTTGTATATCCTCACGCCGTAGCAACGTTAAAAGTAGGGCAGGGTGTGAAGTCGGAGGGAGAGTTAATTATCTCGGGAACTGCTGGTTACATCTACGTTCCAGCACCTTGGTGGAAGACCGATTACTTTGAAATACGTTACGAAAATCCCGCCAACAACAAGCGTTATTTCTATCAGCTCGATGGCGAAGGTATTCTATACGAATTGGTTTCTTTTGTAAAGGCCATACAAATGCAGCGTCCGTACAGCTATATTGATATGTCAGTTTCAAAAGCTATCGTTGAAACCATTGCCGATTTTTACGCCCAACGCAATCTCACCATTATATAATATAATATGCGCATACAAACTTGTATTGGTATGGACATACCGTAGAATTAGTCTATAGATACAGAATTATTTGACATATTAAAAAGTTTTATTAATCTTACTTTTATATCCTTCCTGCTCCAAATTAAAAGTCTCACGCAGCCGTATGGCTTGCGTGAGACGCGAATAGAAAAGAAGAGATGAAAAAAAGTAAAGGGAATTTGTCGTTTGTTTTGTAAAATTGCAGTCTTGGTCTTTATATTTTGCTCTTATTTGTAGAGGTAGCCATTGTTTTTATGATTCACTGCCGTGTCTTTTGTAAGATAATACTACTGTGGTACCTGTATCAGGTTGTTTCCTCCTTTCCTGTCTCCGTATAGCAGAATATTTTCTTTTATCCTTTTGTTTTTATTTAATACTAAATATATCCAATCAGTACAAGTTACCATATTTATAAAACATGTTAATGTTTTTGGAACTTAACAAAGTAATATATACCTTTGCAATGTCTTCGAGAGAAGATACACATAAAGTTTCATTAGGTTAGTAGTTTGATAGATTTTTTAAGGTAAAGATTAGGATTATGTTATTAGATTTTGAATCAGAGATGATGTTGGTGTAGGTTGATTTAACCGATCTAAGTTTTTGCTTAGGTTTGCATCGGCATCTATTAACATTATTCTTACAAGAAGGCAGTGCGAGTGATCGTATTGCCTTTTTGCTTTAATTGTTGAAAATACTTCACAATTCGTAACCCCTAAACAAACTTAAAAAGTTTAGTTGTTATCAATAAATATTATAATAATACGTGAAAACGGCTATCGTTTAAATTATTCTAAGTAAATTTGCACGTAACTTTTTAATATATTGCATGTAATATGACTAAGAAACTATCGTCACTTTTCATCATATCCCTAACCATGCTGGTTATGTCATCATGTTTGGGCACATCTGAGGATAAAACGACATACTACGATGATACGGCCATTACGGCATTCTCTCTGGGTACATTAAACATTACCCGACAGACAAAAACAAAGGATGGATTAAGGGATAGCAGTGTTAAATCGACATACAAAGCCGATTCATATCATTTCAATATTGACCAGATTAATCACTTGATTTACAATACCGATTCACTGCCTTACGGTACCGATGCTGCACACATACTAGCTAAAATTACAAGTAAAAACAGTGGTACGGTAGTATTTATGTTGAAGGATGTGAGTGGAAGAGACAGTGTTGTATATTATAAAGCCAACGATTCTATTAATTTTAAACGGCCCGTTAAACTGCGTGTATATAACATGAAAGCGTCGGCTTATCGTGAATATACAGTAAAAGTGAATATTCATCAGGAGAGTGGAGATGAATTTAAATGGGGGGTAACTTCTGTATATGACCTTGAATTAGCATCACAAAGCAAGTTTATTAATAATAACGGAACAATGTACCTGTTTGCTGGGAATGTTGGTTCGACAGTAGGATATAAGTATAATGGTTCACAATGGCAAATATTAACCTTTAATATTCCACTTAACACGGTAGCTGTAGCTAACTTAATTACCCAGAACGGTGTGATGTATACGCTGCAAAATGGTAATATAATAAGTTCTACTGATGGGGAGAACTGGAATAATGTAGCAAGCTCAGCAAGTTTGAATCGTTTAATAGGAGCTTCGCCAAAAAGTATTTATGCGCTTACAAATAATGGCATATCTATTTCGAAAGACCATGGTATAACGTGGACAAAAGACAGTTTAGACGACGACGTATCAAAGTTGCCTGATACCGATATTAACTTTGTTTGTCGAACAACTAATGCCAACAGCCTCGTATACAACATTGTTCTTATTGGCAATAAAAACAATAAAACCGTAATCTGGAGCAAAGACGAAGAAAATAATAATAACATTAAGGGACAGCCCTGGTCATTCTATACAGAAGATGGTAGCAACAGATTAACGCTCCCATTACTTCATCATTTACAGGTTATTTCGTATGATGGCGGACTTTTTGCCATAGGTGATCAGTTGACAAAATTCTATTACAGCCCGGATAACGGCCTTACATGGACTATAAATAAGGATTATCCACTTCCTGAAGGGTTCAACGGAAGTGCTACGGTTGCTATGGGATGCAATGACAGTAATGTTATTTTTGTCACACAAACTTGGAGCAATAAAGTATACACTGCAAGACGCGCACGCCTTGGATGGGAAACAAGTAAGAAAATATTTACCGAATAAACAAGATGAGAAGTTTTCTTATCATCATGCTAATCAGTTTATGTACCACGACAAATATTCTGGCACAGGACGATCCTGAGTATCGCATGGAGATAGGAGCAGGTGCAGGACTTACTGGCTATCTGGGCGACTTCAACAATAATTTAACCCACAACCTTCAACCTATGCTAACTGTTTTAGGCCGTTATGTGATGAATCCCTATATGGCATTAAGAATGAATGTTAGCTATGGTAAGATGAAAGGTTCGTCGAAAGGGATGAAAACATACTATCCTGCTTATGCAACAACTCCTTACGAATTTAATAATGCAATATACGATGTATGCGTTGGCTACGAGTATAACTTCTGGCCTTATGGTACAGGACGTGATTACAGAGGGGCGAAAAAGCTTACACCATTTATATTTGGCGGGATTGGAACGACGTATGTGAATAAGAAGAATGGTGGCAAACTTGCATTAAACGTTCCCATTGGTATCGGTGCAAAATATAAATTCAGCGACAAAGTGAATCTCGGACTGGAATGGGCCATGCACTTTACTCAAAGTGATGAACTTGATGGAGCCAGGGATCCCTACTTTATTAAGAGCAGTGGATTATTCAAGAACACCGATTGCTATTCGGCACTTCAGTTTACACTTACATACAGTTTTATGGCAAAATGTAAGACCTGTAACAAAGAGTGAGGATAAAATAAAATCAATTGCAGCAGGGCGGTTTCGCCAGTATAAGGAAATAAAAGAATATGTCAGAACTCGATATGACGAAAATACCGCAACATATTGCCATCATCATGGATGGTAATGGACGATGGGCCACAGAGCGCGGGCAAGAACGCAGCTATGGTCATCAGGCGGGCGTCGATACAGTAAGGCGAATTACCTCGGAATGTACGCGTTTAGGAGTAAAATATCTTACCCTTTACACGTTCTCTACTGAGAATTGGGATCGTCCTGTTAGTGAGATTCAGGCACTCATGGGCCTCGTATTGGCAAACCTTGAAGACGAGATTTTCCAGAAAAATAATGTACGCTTCCGCGTTATTGGTGACAGAAAGCGTCTGCCTGAAGTAGTGCAAAAGAAACTATCTGAAACAGAATTGCATACCCAAAATAATACAGCCATGACTATGGTGGTGGCTCTAAGTTATAGCTCACGGTGGGAAATTACGCAGGCTCTCAGGGATATTATTACCGAAAATCAGCAGAATTTAAGAGGAAATGAAAACAAAAGTTTCCTACAACCCGAAAATATCACAGAAGAATTAATTGCTCAACATCTTCAGACCAGCTTTATGCCTGATCCCGATTTGCTCATTCGGACAGGGGGAGAATTGCGTATCAGCAACTACTTGCTTTGGCAGATTGCATACTCAGAGCTTTATTTCTGCGATACTTTTTGGCCCGATTTTAAAGAAACCGACTTGCACAAAGCCATCGAAAGCTACCAAAAACGGCAACGCCGATTTGGTAAAACCGAAAGGCAAATTGAAGAAGGCGAGTCTGAAAACAGAATTGATTAAAGACAAAAACAAAGAAAAATAATATATAAATAATAAGGCAGAGAACAAAAGAATGTAACGAAATAATATACCATTCGATTATTTCTTCCCTGTTCAATGTTCAACGAGTATAAGGATGCATTATAAAAAACGAAAAATAATGGCCGCTATTATAGCATTTTCATGCTGTATTGGCGTTGAAGCACAGGATAAAATCATCCATCCTGACATCACATACGCTGGTTCTCCACGCGATTTAGTGATTGGCGGATTTAAAGTTTCGGGAATGAATGGCTATGAGGATTATATGCTTACTGGTATTTCCGGCCTCACCGTTGGACAGCATATAACCGTGCCTGGTAACGAAATTACCGAGGCTGTAAAGCGTTATTGGAACCACGGATTGTTCTCAGACGTACGGATTTCGGCCGATTCCATTGTTGGAAACAAAATATATTTGCATATTGCGCTTAAGCCACGCCCACGCGTTTCCCAGATTAACTATATTGGTTTAAAGAAGAGTGAGCGCGACGATATGGAACAAAAACTCGGCATTCTCAAAGGTGGGCAGATCACACCTAATATGATTGACCGTGCAAAAATTCTTGCAAAGAAATACTTTGACGACAAAGGCTTTAAGAATGCAGATATTGAAATAAGGCAGCGCGAGGATGTAACGCAGAAGAATCAGGTCATTCTCGATATTGATATTGACAAGAAAGAGAAGATGAAGGTACGTGATATCATCATTGAAGGGAATCGGCAACTGAAGGCTTCTAAAATTAAAGGTGGTCTCTTTAAAAAAGGTGCCTTTGCCAAAACACATGAGGCAGGCAAGCTCTCTTCATTCTTAAAGGCAAAGAAATATACCCCCGAACGCTGGAAAACAGACAAAGAAAAGCTTCTCGAAAAGTACTACGAGCTGGGCTATCGCGATGCAGCCATTGTTAGTGACAGCGTATGGAACGTCGACCCCAGGCATGTAAGCATTCGTATTAAGGTTGATGAGGGACAGAAATATTATATTAGAAACATCCACTGGGTGGGCAATACGGTATACAATTCCGATTATCTCCAGACAGTTCTTGGTATGAAACCACACGACGTTTATAACCAAAAACTTCTGAACAAACGTTTGAAAGAAGATGAGGATGCGGTGGGAAACCTATACTATAACCACGGTTATGTATTCTCTAATATTGAGCCAATAGAACAGAATGTGACGGGCGACTCTATCGATCTCGAAATGCGTGTCCTTGAAGGACCTCAGGCTCATTTGAGCCATGTGCGCATTTATGGGAACACTCGCCTTTATGAGAATGTGGTTCGACGTGAGCTTCGTACCAAACCTGGCGACTTATTCTCGAGAGATGCCCTCATGCGCTCTTATCGAGAAATAGCTTCTATGGGATTCTTTGACCCAGAAAAGATTAATTATGACGTTAAGCCCGACTACGAAAGTGGTACAGTAAATCTTAACTGGAAGCTTGAACAGAAGTCGAATGACCAAATAGAGTTCTCGCTCGGATGGGGGCAAACCGGTATCATCGGGCGCGTAGGACTTACACTTAACAACTTCTCCATGGCCAATTTATTCCGTAAAAATAAGGAGCATAGGGGAATTATGCCAATCGGTGACGGCGAAAAGCTGTCTATCGGCGTTCAGACAAACGGTAAATATTACCAGAGTTACAACGCCAACTACTCTACCAACTGGTTTGGTGGCAAGCGTCCTATCCAGTTCTCGTTTGGCGTATATTTCAGCAAACAGACCGACATTAACAGCAATTACTATAATACAGCCGCGATGAATAACTACTATAACCAATACCTTTATGGTTATAACAGTTATCGATACGGCTACAATAACTATACGAATTACTTAGACCCTGATAAATATGTTGAGCTTGTCGGTGCAAGTCTTGGATGGGGAAAGCGACTGCGTTGGCCTGACGACTTCTTCACTTTGTCCCTAGAGCTGGCCTATACACGCTATATGCTGAAGAACTGGTCGTACTTCTTGATGTCAAACGGCAATGCAAACAACCTGAATCTCAGTATATCTTTGAATCGTTCTTCAACAGATAACCAACTCTTTCCGCGCAGTGGCTCCGAGTTTACAGCTAGTGTTACACTGACGCCACCATGGTCGGCGTGGGATCATAAGGATTACAAGAATCTGGCAAATAATCCTTATTCACCCAGCTATGTGAGAGAACAGCAGGAGAAATTCAGATGGATCGAGTATAATAAATGGAAGTTTAAGGCCCGCACCTTTACAGCTCTTAACAGTGCTCAGAAGTGTTTCGTCCTAATGACACGTGCAGAACTTGGTCTGTTGGGCAGCTATAATAAGTATAAGAAGAGCCCCTTCGAAACCTATTATGTGGGTGGTGACGGTATGAGTGGCTACTCATCGGGCTATGCCGAGGAAACGGTCGGCCTTCGTGGATATGAGAATGGTTCGCTGGCTTATAATGGATATGCCTACGATCGTTTCACACTCGAATTGCGTTATCCGTTTATGTTGGGCAATACTACGATTTATGGTCTTGGCTTCCTCGAAGGAGGTAATGCATGGAATGACGTTAAAAACTTCAATCCCTTTAGCATGAAGCGCAGTGCCGGTATTGGTGTCCGCATCTTTTTACCTATGGTTGGTCTGATGGGTATTGACTGGGGATACGGCTTCGACCGCGATAACGTTAACGGTCGTAAGGGTGGAAGCCAGTTCCACTTTATCTTAGGACAGGAGTTCTAAGAAAGGTAAAGAAGTAAAATAATAAAAAAGTAAAGACGAATTTTTAAATAATTACGATACTAAAAGTAAAGAATTTAAGGTTCATGACATAAGTCTTTAAAGGTATTTAAAACATTGAGGCCCTGTCATTCCCAAATAAGAAAAAACGTATTGTTTTGAAACTTTTTAATCTGAATATAGTCATAGACATAAATGTAAACCATTAACAGAAAGGGTATACAAATGGAAAATATAAAATCAATGAAGAAAACGCGATTCGTTAAAGTGCTTTTTGTTCTCGCTTTATTCGCTATGTTACCAACCTTTGCCAAAGCACAGAAGTTTGCTTTGGTTGATATGGAATATGTTCTCAAAAATATTCCTGCATACGAACGCGCCAACGAGCAGCTCAATCAGGTAAGTAAGAAGTGGCAGGCTGAGGTTGAGGCTCTTAACACTGAGGCCTCTATCATGTATAAAAATTACCAAAACGAGGTTGTATTTCTCTCACAGGAGCAGAAGAAAACCAAACAGGAGCAAATCATGCAGAAAGAAAAGCAGGCTTCCGACTTAAAGAAAAAGTACTTTGGCCCGGAGGGAGAGCTTTTCAAAAAGCGCGAAAGTCTGATGTCGCCCATACAGGAAGAAGTTTACAATGTGGTGAAGGAGATTTCAGAACTGCGCGGTTACAGCCTGGTTCTCGACCGTTCAAGCGATACCGCTATTATCTTTGGCTCGCCAAAGATTGATATTTCAAACGAGGTTTTGGAAAAATTAGGTTATAACAAATAACGGTTGTCATACCTGTAGACCATTGTGAACAAGACGTCTTTTAAGCATCGGTTTTACAGATAGCCGTCCGTTTCCCTCTAACATTATATCGATTATCAATATTAAAAACAATCAAATAGAAAAACAAATGAAAAAGCTTTTATTCATGTTGATGCTGATGGCTCCTCTGTCGGGCTTCGCACAGAAATTTGGAAAAGTAAATACCCAAACCATCATGCAGGCACTTCCTGAAATTGCTAAAATCAACGGCGAGCTCGAAGCACAGTCAAAAACTTACGAAAACGACCTGAAAGGTATGCAGGCAGAGTTCACACGCCAGCAGGAAGCCTATGAGAAAGCCAAGAGCACAATGAACGCAACCGCTCAACAACAGAAAGAGCAGGAGTTGCAAAACATGTATCAAAAGATGCAGCAAACGTACCAGGACAATCAGCAGGCTCTCCAGAAGATGCAGCAAGATAAGATGCAACCTGTTGTAACAAAGGTACGTAACGCTATCAATAACGTTGGTAAGACTGGTGGTTACACCTATATTTTCGAAGACGGTGTAGCAGTTTATACTGGTGCAAACGTTGATGACGTTACGGCAAAAGTTCAGGCCGAAATTGCTAAAATGAAGTAATTGCGCACAGTCCTCTCTGCGTTTAACGGGAGGCGTGGGTGAGGTCTCCCTGTGGTGGCCTCACCTTTATATTATTATTCCACTAAAAACTTTCAAAAGGCAAAGTGCTATGAAACATCTCATATTTCTGTCTCTCTTTAGTACAATGACCATTATGGCTTCTGCCCAGGACGTAGCCTCCGCATCTGAATATGCTGAAACACCCGCGTCTGCGGTGCAAAATACCAAAGTTAAGGCTGGCGATGCTCCTTCATCGCTACGTTTTGGCTATCTGAGCTACTCGTCAGTGCAGAGGCTGATGCCCGATTACGTGGCTGCTCAACGTAGCATTGACGACTTAAGAACGAAATACGACCTCGAAATGAAGCGCGTTGAAAATGAGTTTAATCAAAAATACGAGCAGTTCCTTGCGGGCCAACACGACTTTGCTCCCACCATACTCCAAAAACGACAAGCCGAGCTTCAGGACCTCATGGAAAAGAATATTACTTTCAAACAAAAAGCACAGCAGCTTCTAAAAGATGCTGAAAACAAGGCTTTTGCGCCTGTAAATCAGCGTCTCAATACTGTTATTCAGCGCGTAGGACAGGCTTTGGGTTTAGCCTTTGTTCTCAATACAGACGATAATGCCGTTCCTTTTATCAACACAACTTCGGGTGTTGACGTCACAGCCACGGTTGTTGATGCCGTAAAGTAGGCAGTTTGTCTGCTTACCTCGTTGTGTAATTTTTTCCCATGTCATTCTTTCCCGCTCAATCATAACATCAGCTTGCAGGCGCGTTTTATGAATCAGGACCTTCAATTTCAAGAACATTACGTTGACAATAATTCCACCAACGAACTGTCTTCCGATGCATTAAAAGTTATAAAACAAGGGCCGATAGGTATCTTCGACAGCGGTTACGGCGGACTAACCATATTGCATGGCATTCGTCAACTGCTGCCACAGTATGACTATCTTTACCTTGGCGACAACGCCCGTGCACCTTATGGTCCGCGCTCTTACGAGGTTGTTTACGAGTTTACGCGCCAGGCCGTAAAGAAATTGTTTGATATGGGCTGCCAGCTGGTTATCCTGGGGTGTAACACTGCTTCGGCCAAGGCTTTGCGAAGCATACAGCAAAACGACCTCGAACAATGGGATTCGTCACGCCGTGTGCTCGGTGTTATCCGGCCTACTGCCGAAATTATCGGAAATCTTACGCGCAACGGCCATGTAGGTTTGCTCGCTACCGAAGGCACAGTAAAGAGCCATAGCTATGCTTTAGAGATAGCAAAGCTATGGCCCGGCATCAAGGTTACGGGTCAGGCCTGTCCGTTCTGGGTAGCCCTGGTTGAATATAACGAAGCCGATTCGCCCGGTGCCGACTACTTTGTCAAGAAGCGAATCGACCAGCTTATGCTGAAAGACCCCGACATTGATACCATTATCCTCGGATGTACCCACTTTCCTCTGCTCATGCCAAAGATATTAAAATATACCAGGCCCGGCGTACGCCTCGTGCCTCAGGGCGAGTATGTGGCATCGAGCCTGCGCGATTATCTACGTCGCCATCCTGATATGGAGCAGCGGTTAACCCGTGGAGGAACGGCCCGTTACCTTACATCCGAAAGCCCCGACAAGTTTAAGGCCAGTGCTTCCATATTTCTTCACGAAAACATTGAAGCCGGACATGTTGAGTTAGGTTAAACCATTGTTACGGCTTAAAAGTTCATTTTCCTATCCATTTAAACAAAAACACCAATATGCAAGAGACCAGACAAAACCGTATATCACGCTTACTCCAGAAAGAACTGGCCGAAATCTTTCAGCTTCAAACCCGCCAGATGCACGGCGTTCTGGTTAGTGTTACCCGCGTTCGCATCAGTCCCGACCTTAGTATATGCACTGCTTATCTCAGCATTTTCCCGTCAGAGAAAGGCGAAGAAATACTAAATAACATCACACGCAACGAAAAAAGCGTACGCTATGAGCTGGGAAAACGCGTGCGTAACCAGCTGCGCATCATCCCTGAATTGCGTTTCTTTATTGACGACAGCCTCGATTACATTGACCATATTGACGAACTTCTGAAGAAATAAAACCGTGAATTTCCCCTTTTTTGTTGCACGACGCTATCTCTTTTCAAAGAAAAAGACCCACGTTATCAACGTTATTTCGTTGATTTCAGTCGTGGGAGTGGCAGTGGCTACGATGGCACTGGTTGTCGTTATGTCAGTATTCAACGGCTTTCAGGACCTTGTTGCCAACCTCTTTACCAACTTTGACCCACAGCTTAAGGTTATGCCCGTTATGGGAAAAACCGCTGCAGCCGACGACCCCGTGCTGACAAAGATTCGCCGTTTGCCGCAGGTTGATGTTGCTACTGAGAGTCTTCAGGACATGGCACTGGCTGTTTATCAGGGCAAGCAGGCCATGGTTACCGTGAAAGGCGTTGATGATAACTTCGCCAATCTGACGCATATCACCGAAATTCTCTATGGCGACGGCCAGTTCCAACTGCATACTGCCAACCTCGATTACGGCACACCGGGTATACGTCTCGCCCAAAACCTCGGCACGGGAGCCAACTGGCGGGGATACTTAAAGATATACGCGCCGCGTCGTGAGGGCCAGCTCGACATGAGTAACCCGCAGGATGGGTTCGTCGTCGACTCGCTAATCTCCTCCGGTGTCATCTTTGCCGTCAATCAAGGCAAGTATGATAAGAACTACATTCTGACAAGTATCGGCTTTGCGCGCAGGCTGTTCGACCAGCAGGGACGCCTGTCGGCTCTCGAATTACGCCTGAAACCCGATGCCGATTTCAACGCAACCAAACGTCAGATACAGCAAATTGCAGGCAGCCGTTTTGCCGTAAAGGACCGCTATGAACAGCAGGCCGACACGTTCAAAATTATGCAGATTGAGAAGCTCATGGCTTATATCTTCCTTACGTTTATCCTTATTGTGGCCTGCTTTAATATTATAGGCTCGCTGTCAATGCTCATCATCGATAAGCGTGACGATGTAACAACGCTCCGCAATTTGGGCACAACCGACCGCCAGATAACGCGCATCTTCCTGTTTGAAGGGCGTATGATCAGCGTTTTCGGTGCCCTGTTGGGTATAGGTTTGGGGCTTTTGCTGTGTTTGTTGCAACAGCAGTTCGGGTTTGTAAGGATGGGCAACGCCGACGGTAGTTACATTGTCAATGCCTATCCCGTCAGTGTTCATTATCCCGACGTTCTGATCATTTTCATCACTGTCATCGTTGCCGGATGGCTTTCTGTATGGTATCCTGTCCGCTATCTGAGCAAAAGGCTGCTGTAACAGCCCCTTTTCCTTCAACAAAATAAAACTAACGTCATTGTTCGACGGCTGTCAGCCACGTTGCTGACGGCCGTCGAACACGTTATACGACGGCCGCCGTACGCGCTGCTGACGGCCGTCGAACGATGACCTTTATAGTGTAAAGGGAGAATATGGGTTGAAGAAAGGCAGCTTGGGCGTGTAATAATGGGAGAAGCGTTACGACGTAACGGTATAAACTGTAACGCGGGAGGTAAAACGAAAAATAAAATAGAACCGCAAAAACAACTACTTTTTGCGTATCAGGGTAAGACCGTCACGCAGGGGCAGAATAACCTGTTCTACACGTTCGTCGCGCGCAACATAATCGTTAAACTGCCGTATTCCAACGGTCTGCGCATCGTTATCGTAATCCCTGTCAACCACATGACCGTCCCAAAGTGTATTGTCAGCCAAAACATATCCACCGTGGTTTAGCAGGCCGAGCGTCATTTCGTAGTCGGCAATATAGTCGCGTTTGTTCCCGTCAAGGAAAGCCATGTCAAAGGTCAGGCCCAGCCTGGGTGCCTCAACCTTTGCATCACCAATTATAAAACGTATGTAACGGGCTACGGGCGAGCCTTCAATCCACGAGCGTGTAAAGTCTTCAAGCTCATCGTTAATTTCGAAAGTGTAAACCATCGGCTGCATGGTGCTGTCGGTCAGACAGGCCGAAGCATCTGCCCCATGCCCCGAAAGGGTTTCGGAATAGCTGGTTTTCACCAGTTCGTCCAGGCCTTCGGCCATACATATCGCACTGTAACCGCAAAATGTTCCTATCTCTAAAATGCGGCGTGGACGTATCATTTCGACCAGCATTTTCAGCAGTCGGCCCTCGACATGACCGCTCGACATGCGGCCGTGTATGGTGTGAATGTTCTCCGCCCGCCACAGACGGTAAAGGTAATCGCCCTCTGAAGTGCTGTGCTGTTTGATGTACTGGTGTAAAGCCTCTGTATCAGTCATCGTTTGCTGCCGTCGGTATGCTCCGCAGTTTCTTCGCTACCTTCTGAAATATACGCCAGTATGGCTTCTACGGCCAGCTTGTAGCTGTTCAGTCCGAAGCCGCAAATTACACCCAGACAACCCGCCGAAATCATCGACTTATGGCGAAATTCCTCGCGCTTGTGCACGTTTGTGATGTGCACTTCAACCACCGGACAGGCAATTGAACGGATGCAATCGAGCAACGCTATCGATGTATGTGTGTAGGCTCCTGCATTGAGAATAATGCCGTCGCAGGCAAAACCGGCTTCCTGTATCTTATTAATCAGTTCGCCCTCTGCGTTGCTTTGATAACAGCTTAACTTCACATCGGGGAAATCGGCACGAAGCTGTGGAAGATAGTTTTCGAACGAATTGCGTCCGTAAACGGCCGGCTCGCGAACACCCAGCAGGTTTAAATTTGGCCCGTTGACAATTAAAATCTTCTTCATTTTATATTTTGCAGTTTCTAAGTTTTTCAGTTAACTTTGTATCAGTTTCGTATTATCGTGCGTGCTTATCAGCCATAAACCGTTGCTTTTTCAGCATCCCCGATAGGGTTGCAGCCTTGTACGGAGCAGCCCGTAAAGCTGCATGCACCATATATACCATTGTTGCAAAGATACGTAAAAAGAGCTATATGCAAACGAAAAAGCTATATAAATCCCCCGATATTGCCGACATCGTAAGGCGTTACATCCGCTATCTGCATTTGGAACGCAGCTATTCGGTCAACACGCTCGAAGCATACCGACACGATTTAGACTATCTTCTTCATTATCTGCAAGCTGAAGGCATCGACCCGCTTGGCGTAAAGCTCGACGATTTAGACCATTTTGCGGCCTCATTACACGAGCATGGCATCGGGGCAAAGTCGCAGGCGCGCATACTTAGCGGCGTGCGCTCGTTCTATCGGTATCTGGTTTTAGACGGTTATATTGAGGTAGACCCTACCGAATTGCTCGTATCGCCGCACCTTCCCAAGCATCTTCCCGAGTTTTTGAGCACCGAAGAGGTAGACCGTTTAGAGGCTGCCGTTGACCTCTCTGCGAAAGAAGGGCACCGCAACCGCGCTATTATTGAAATGTTTTTTTCGTGTGGTTTGCGCGTCTCGGAACTTACAAACCTCAAACTTTCCGGACTTTTCCTTGAACAACGGTTTATTCGTGTGCTTGGAAAAGGCAACAAAGAGCGACTCGTTCCCATCTCGGAGCGTGCCATTCATGAGCTGAATTTGTGGTTCGACGACCGCAGACACATGGACATTAAGCCTGGCGAAGAAGACTATGTATTTCTGAATCGCCGGGGCCATCACCTTACAAGGGTCATGATTCTTATCATGGTAAAGCGGCTTGGTGAGGCTGCAGGCATCAGGAAAACCATATCGCCGCATACCCTTCGCCACAGTTTTGCCACAGCTTTGCTGCGCGGGGGTGCCGACCTGCGCGTGATACAGGAGCTGCTTGGCCATGCCAGCATTGGCACAACTGAGATATACACGCACCTCGATGACGAAACACTGCGTCAGGAAATATTGCTTCATCATCCGCGCAATATGATGAAAAGGGAAAAAAACAACACATAATGGGTTGCCTGTCAGCCCTCTTATAAAAGATAAAATATATTGATTTTACACATAAATAATAAATAAATCAAACATGAGATTCAAGCATTTTATTTTCTCACTGCTGCTTTTGGCCACGACCATTACGGCAGCAGCACAGATGCCAGCCCAGATAATTCCGGCCGATACGGCCTTCAGAGTGGGCAGACTTTCGAACGGATTAACCTATTATATAAGGTATAACAACTGGCCCGAACATCGCGCCAACTTTTACATTGCACAGAAAGTGGGTTCGATTGAGGAAAACGACGACCAGCGCGGACTGGCTCATTTCCTCGAGCATATGGCCTTCAACGGGTCGGATCATTTCAAGGGCAACGACCTTATAGAATGGTGTCGGGCACACGGTATTGAGTTTGGAGGCGACCTCAACGCCTATACCTCGACCGATGAAACGGTATATAATATAGACAATGTGCCTACAACGAACGCCGGTACCATTGACAGCTGTTTGCTTATCCTGCGCGACTGGTCGACGGGGCTTTCGTTAGAGCAGAGCGAAATAGAAAAGGAGCGCGGCGTGATACATGAAGAATGGCGACAGAGTACGTCGCCTTCGAGCCGTATGCTCGAGCGTAACCTGGAGAGATTATACCCGGGTTCGAAGTACGGGCAAAGGTATACCATAGGCCTTATGTCAATTGTCGACAACTTCAAACGCAAGGAACTCGTCGACTATTACCGCAAATGGTATCATCCTGACCATCAGGGCATCATTGTTGTAGGCGATGTTAACGTTGACAAAATTGAAGCACAAATTAAAAAACTCTTCGGCAATATAACCAATCCGGCTCATGAAGCCCCACTTGTTGTGGCCGAAGTACCCGACAATGCCCGCCCAATCGTAGTTATCGACAAGGATAAAGAGCTGAAAAACTCGTTTGTATCGATGATGATAAAGCATGACGTTTATCCCGACAGTTTGAAGCAACAGCTGCCCTATTTCATCGAAAACTACGCCAAAGAAGCCGCTGTAACGATGCTCAATGCACGCTTTACCGAGGCCGCACAGCAAGCCGACTGCCCGTTTGTAATGGCACATGCCGAGGACGATGGGTACTTGTTGTCGAAAACAAAGGACGCTTTTTCGCTGAATGTAGTGCCAAAAGACGTTGACAAGACGGCCGAGGCACTGAAAGCTGCCATCGTTGTGGCAAGACAGGCAGCCGAATATGGTTTTACCGCTACCGAATATGAGCGTTTTAAGAGCAATGTATTGAGCGAACTTGAAAAGAATTATTCAAACCGCGATAAGCAGACAAATGCCTCGTTTGTAAGCCTGGCCGTCGACAATTTCCTGCACAATGATGCCATGCCCAGCATTGAATTTACCTATCCGCTCATGAAACAGCTTGTGCCTTACATACCTCTTGAGGCTATCAATGAGGTGTTGCCCGAGCTTCTTACCAAAAGCGATTCGAACCTTGTAATACTGAATTTCAACAACGAAAAGGAAGGGAACGTATATCCTACCGAAGCACAGCTGCTGCAGGCGGTAAACGAAGGGCGCGCGACAAAGGTGTCAGCATACGCTGATAACGTTAAAAACGAGCCTCTTATTAAGAAGCTTCCCAAAGCGGGAAAAATTAAGAAGGAGACGCGTAGTAAGTTGTTTGACTATGACATTATTAAATTGTCGAACGGCGTTACCGTGCTTTTGAAGAAAACCGAATACAAGAAAGACCAGGTCACACTAACCGGCAAGGGAGGCTCTGGAAGCAGTAATTATGGAAAGGCTGATTTTGCAAATATTCAGGTTTTCGACGGTGTGATTGACAATAGCGGGCTGGGCGACTTCTCGTCTGTTGAATTAGGCAAAGCCCTTGCCGGCAAAATTGCCAATGCACAATTGAAGATGGACGAGCGCACCATGCAGCTAAACGCCAGCTCTACCCCCACCGATGTAGAAACAATGCTTCAGCTTACCTATCTCTATTTCACATCAATACGCAAGGATGCCGACGCCTTCAACAACCTGATGCAGCAATATGGGGTGGCTTTAAAGAACCGGTCGGAGAGTCCTGAAATAGCATTCGGCGACAGTTTAACCCATGCTTTGTATGGCAATGACTGGCGGCGGCAGCCCTTTTTGCAGGCCGATATTAAGAATGTAAACTACGATCGCATTCTCAATATGGCACGCGAGCGCACCGAAAACGCCAACGGGTGGACGTTTGAGCTTTGTGGAAATTATAACGATTCGACCATCCGGCCGCTGATTTGTCAGTATCTGGGTGCACTTCCATCTAAGGGAAACAACCCGAAAAGTCTGCGCGTATCGCATCTTACCACCGAAAACGTTGATATTTCTTTCAACAGAAAGATGGAAACGCCAAAGGCAAATATACAGATGGTTTGGCTAAACCAGAAAACTCCGTATACGCTTGAGAAGTCGCTTCAGGCGAATATTGCAGGGCAAATTCTCACCATGGTATACCTTAAAAAGATAAGAGAGGAAGCCAGTGCTGCCTATTCGTGCGGTGCTCAGGGCGATATGAGTATTGCCGATGACGGTTATCATTTTGCCGAAATTGAAGCTGCATGTCCCATGAAGCCCGAGAAGAAAGATACGGTTATACGTATTATGAACGAAGAAATGCAGAATCTGGCCCGCGCCTGCGATGCCGACATGCTGGCAAAAGTGCAGAAATACATGCTCAAACAATATGAAAACGCCATTAAGAGCAACGATTATTGGCGAAACATTGTGTGGCGGAACTACACCATGAACGAAGATAACCATACGATGTACAAGCATATTATTGAGTCGCAGACGCCGCAGACCATCAGCAGTTTCGTTAAAGAGTTCCTGTCTGGTGCCAATAAAATTAGCGTTATTATGATGCCCGGAGAGGCAAAGAATGAAGTAACGGGAAAGTGAATACTTCCTGATACCAGACTTTTGTAATTGCAAATGTCGTGACGATACACAGTAACGACTTTGTAATGATGGTATAAACGCAAAAATATAATACCATAAAGTTCTTGTTTCTACCTTTCAGAAGGTGCATAAAATAAATGCCCTGCCCCTGTTTTTATTTATGAAAAGGGGTAGGGTTATTTCGTTTTAAAGCGGAAAAATGCGCTATGGTATATAAACATGATTTTGTTTTTGAATAAAAATTTAATCCTTTACTCTTTTACCTTTTTACTTTTAAATAGCTCTTTTACCTTTAAACAGCTTTTTGCCTTTTACATTTTTTAATTCTTTAATCTTTTAATCTTTTAATTTTATTTTTTACCTTTGCAACCGTTTGATTTTAAGTTGCAATGAG
>ERZ772945.1298-NODE-1298-length-17849-cov-22.702821_pt1 | contig 17849 bp, 17 predicted proteins | sample MGYA00511681_ERZ772945 | MGnify/ENA primary metagenome ERZ772945 (study PRJEB29015, sample SAMEA2737943) | human oral metagenome | biome: human oral; feature: human-associated habitat; material: dental | place: China | collected 2143 ...
CCAACCCGATCTTTAGCTTAGAAACTGTGCAGTCATATTGTCGATGGCCTCCCCCACTCCCCTACTGAGTTGGCGAGTGTCATAGAATTAAGCTACGGATTATTTTCATAAGGAATTAGGTAATGAGAGGATTATTGCGGAAAACTCATATTTTCGACCACTTCCCCATAGTGGCTTGCACCAGCATGGTTGATTTTAATTCACGATGTCCCCTCAACAGCGAAAATAATGCTAACAAAAGTATCCCCTTAAAATACCGAGGGCAAAATAACCAAAATCAATAAATATGGGATTCTGGCACCACGTCAGAAGAACCATTGATACTGCCGAATGTCACCCACATTAATCGCACAGGTTCGTGAAGTTCGTGAGGCTTGTGGGCCGTGTTGGACAGCATTCGAGGGTTCCTTGGGTGCCATAATAATGAATAGGCTTTCAACCAGGAGAAACGTCGAAAAGCAAGAGAGGAGTAGCCATGAAACGATTGCTTGCAATATTCGTTGCGGCGTTGCTAATCACCGGATGCAGCACAACCGGGGGCCGAGAGAAACAGGAGCAGGAAACGCGGCAGGTTCAGCCACAGAGCAGCCCCCAAAGCAATAGGGAGATCATCGACACGCCTAGCGAGTCCCGCAACCCAGCAAGCGTTCCTGGTTTATACCGAACCTGCACCTACCAGGCAAAACGTGACGATAGTAGGAAGTCACAACCTGCCTCTGCCGCCACCAATGCCGATTTGCCGCTTATCGACGGCGCGGCGTTGTCAACCACCGAGAATGGGGTGCGCGCCGTCATCCATTACCGGGGCGACCTGACGGATGACCAGTCTGCCTCGGTAGATATTTATAGTTCCGCTAAGCAGGAGCATTTCATTACCGTTACCCTCATTGGCACAAAGGTGGTGGCGGTCAGCCACGGGGAGGGAAACACCCGACGCGATGACCAGCGGGAATGGCTGGAGCCGCAGATTGCTTCGGTGGAGAAGGAGTGGGTGGAGATCGCTTTGAATGCGAAGCTTGCCCGGTATTTTGGTGACCAATCCTATGTGGTGATGCGGTCGCCGGCTTCAACGTCACAATGTCATGATGGGAAGAACGAAGACATGAGCCTGCCGGAGAAGCCGGCATCCACTAGCGAGGCAGTGTCCGCTGGTGAGCCCGCTACCGCGGTGCCGAATTCCGCGGGTACGCAGGGACAGCAAGGTCAGGGCCAGCCGGCAGCACCGGCCTCGGCCCGACAGTAGTCGCACCTTCTATGCGACCTTCATGTTTTGGTCGGCGGAGTCTGCCACCAGGTCGGAGTGGGTGGCCACGACCACGCTTGCACCGCCGTCGGCAAGGTCGCGCAGGTGACCAATAACCCGCAGGGAGTTGTCGTGGTCGAGCGCGCCGGTGGGTTCGTCGGCGAGCACTACCTTGGGCGGCCGCACAAGTAGCCGGGCGATGGCGACCCGCTGCTGTTCGCCGCCGCTGAGTTCGCATACCTGCCGGCGCTCGTACCCGGCCAACCCTACCTGTTCCAAGACTTCGGCAACCTGGGTGAGCATTGCTTTGGAAGGGAATATTTGGTTGGGTCGGGCAGCCAGGTTGATGTTATCGTAGACGGTTTGGTCTGGGATGAGGGCGTAGTCTTGAAAGAGGTAGCCCACATAGTCGTGTCGGTATTTTCGGGCTTTGCGATACCCCAGCTTGGTTACTTCGGTGCCGAACACTTGGATACTGCCGGAGTCGGGGGTTTCCAGCGCCCCGATACAGTTGAGTAGGGTGGATTTCCCGGAGCCGCTGGGCCCGGTCAGGGCGGTGATGGAGTGCGGTGGGACGTCGAAGCTCAGGTTTTCCCAGAGGGGCGGCTGCTTGTGAAAGCTTTTTGTCAGGTTTGATACGGTAATCATGCAGAAGGTCCTCCTTTCCTTAAGATTAAGATTATTGGGTGTGCCATGCCCGGGTGTAGCGTCGTTCGGCTAGCCAGATTGCGGTAATGATCCAGAACACGGCAAGCCCCACTGTTACGGCCGCAATGGTAGGGGTAACCGCCGCGGACCGGCTGAGTTCGATAGCCCGTGGCACCCCTTCAGCAATCGCTGCATTATATGCACTTTGTCGATATCCCAGATATATAAACGGCACTAGCATAAAAGTCATTTCAACGATAAGGAACCCAATGTAAGCGCAGATAAAGGGCACACCGATAACTAAACTAGCACGCAATCGATCACGATATTGCAGAGAAAAAGTAGTAACACAAGACAGAATCAGTACAAGGAGCACAACGAGAAGTATCCCTAAATTGAGCGTAGCTGCCCGAGTGTCTACTCCAAGCTTTGCCGTAACTTCCTGCCACTGACTCTGAGCTGGCCGCCAACCTGCAATGAGGTTGAGAGAGTTAGTACTACTTTGCAGTTGTTTTACTGTTGCCTCATCTTTCATCAAAAGATGACGTGAGGTAGTTAAGGCAGACATGTTGCGGTCTGTTACCATTTCCAAACCATATGGTAACACCGTCACAATTGGTCGTTTCAGCATCAGATCATGGGAAAACCCACTAAATTCAGATTGATAGCTAAAAGCACTAAAATCTACAGGCTGGGGTAACGTCTCAATATTTAAACCCTGATAATCACCATACTGCAGTTTAACTGCATTAACTGCCTTATCTATATCTTCTTGTGGTGCATCTAAGGGATACAGCACATACACAACCCCAGATTTCTTCGGAGAAAAACCAAGTTCATTTTTTGCGTATTCCGTATTAACCAAAAGTTGCGGCAGATCTTCTGGAGAATTGTGCAATCCCAAATTCCACTGTGGCTGCGAAAGAATGAGTTTATTTTCTCGTTCCATGTCTCGCAAAAGCGGACCCAAAGTTTCGTAATATTTAGAACCGGCAGTACTAGAAATAAATAATGCTATGGCTTGATCATGCTGCTGCCACAAAGGTGCTTCCTTGACACGAATCGAATATTGAGCAAAATATGATACCAAGGAAAAAGATAAACTGCAAGTAAGGAGTATAATTCCCAAACGCACTACATATGCACTCCAAATTAATTGCTTGCCTGGCACTCCCCCCTTAATGGCCGAAATTAAAGGAGTAATAGAAAGTACTTTTGCAGTTCCCCAACATGATAAACACATAGCTATAATATATGTGGTCAACAGGATAAAAAATCCAACAAGCATAAGCCCGATACGGTGAAAAGAGTTATACCACCATAAAAATCCTGTCGCTGTTATCAGCAAGGGAACAACAATGGTCCATGCACCAGTTAAAGAGTTAATGAATTCTTTAACCACAAATATGGATATACGCTGCCCAATCATTATAGCTATTGCTAAGTGTCGGGAACGTACAATGACATGAATAACAGACATAGTAACAAGAAGAATAAAAATTACCACAATTGTGAAAGCAGCATTTTCTGACCGTAAATAGTTCAAAGCATTCGACTTGAAAATACTTCCATTCATGCCATGCTCTTTTGCCATAGCAAGAAATTTTTCGTCGGATTGCGGAGGTCCATCAATATAAAATGATCCACGTGGATCATTGATTTGATATTCACCAAGAGATTTAGTAATTACTTGTGAGTTCCTGCTAAAAGTCGGATACCCGTTCTCTAACCACTGGCCCCCTACAGATGTAGATGATGCTGATGCAATATAAAGTATCCATTTTGCCTGAGGCAGACTCGGATCTGGTAAAGTAAGAAAAACATCAGCCTTGTTCTCGTTGGCGAACTCAATAACTTTTTCCCGAAATTCGCTTGCTGATATTTTCCCATCAGACTGGTCAATCCTCACCAATTGATTACCAATGAGCCCCCCAGCCTCATCTGACACTTTCACTAGCAAAAAGCTACAAATAAATGCAAAAATGATCGCGCAGATGAGGCTTAAAGTGAGGAGCGTTTTCAAACGCGCATGAGCCATAATAAGAAACTAGCAGTGACGGTAGTAGGATCGTCCTGTGTTATACCATGACTTTTGTGCCGATGCATAGGACCAACTATTAGGTGCTGTGCATCCACTGTCAGAGTTGTAATTGCCAACCACACTGGAACCATGCCACAAACCTCGGTGGTAGTAGTTGGACCAAACATTGGTCCACCCTGTCCCGTAGTCCCATCGGCCACCCCCAGCATCAACTTGTATGGCATTTGCCGCGGAAACGCTGCCGGTAATCACCATAGCTGCGGCAGCAATAGAAATACATGCCTTCCTCAACATGAGAAACACATCCTTTCAATGATCGATTTGGAATAAAACTTTAGAGAACCAATTATGTGCAATTGGTAACAATCTCTATAGTTTTCTCAACCTTATGGTTGATTGACACAAGACTAACATTACCAAATATTATTTGTCAAGAATAGAAAAGTTTTATTACAAATGTTTACATAGGATAGCTCTAATTAATAAGTTAGAACTTTGATTACCCAATCAATTACAATTAGAACATACATCCAAATCTAGAGATTTAGCTATATTTAATTTTCTCAAAGCACCCTCAACAGCATTTAGTCGGAAATCTAATATGCAGTCAATATTATAGCTAATAAAAACTTATATTTTGCAAGTGTGTATAATTTATACGAATTACGTCATCAAGTGCCAGAACTTCTTTTGGAAAAAATTACTCGTGACAAATAAATTTATTCTTATACATAAGTATAAATCTTTATATTTATTCATAAAAACTTTTACTCGCAAGGTGATGCCGCCTCAATTATTTTATCCAAAAATCTCATATTCGATCTTATATTCGGAATAATTCATCTATGCCAAACTTCACAGCTATGAAATAGTTGCTTCGACGAAAACTGATCGCATTTCAGCTAAATATGGCTTCGCTATCATTGATGTCATGAACCAACCGTTTAATCCACTTAACCCCAGAAATAACCGTCGTAATCAGGACTATCGTATTGGTGACGCCGAACGCCAGAAGGCAATGGATGATCTAGGCAAGCACTTTACCGCTGGTCGGCTGGATATCACTGAATACGATAATCGCCTCACCAACGTTGTAGAAGCAACCATGTGGTCTGATTTGATGCCAATCTTCTCGGATCTCCCGGCCATTACTGATGCAAACACCTCGGCCACCATACCGCATGCCGCAGGGATTCCCGACGAAGTCAAATTTACCAGCAGTGAGATAGAAGAAAACTACCGGTCGGGGAAACGCATCAAGCTGGGCATTATGATACTCATGTTCATGGCTGTTATTAGCGCAACCCTTATTCTTCATACTGCTTTGGTAGCTTTCACAATGATGATGACATTTCTTGCTATGTTTGTTCTGTTGTATGTTATGAGGTTAGGGCCAAAGTCATGGCATCAACCCAGCCCCCGCGTCTTGGCACGACAGCGGCAACGCCAAATCGCCCAGGCCCAGGCCATGCAAGTACAAGCAATACAACTCGCTAACGCCCGACAAATGGCGCAACAACGAGCCCTCCGAAAACAACAACAAGCAGAAATCACCAATGCAGCCCTGGATGTAACCAACCAATACATTCAACGACTCCGCAACCATCACAACCGTTAATGCTCTACTGGTGATATGGTATGTGGTCAAGCAACGAAAAATACCACTAGGAAGTTTAATTCCTATGCTACTATGTCGCACTCTTTTAAGCACGGCCAGTACCGACGACATTCACAGTACTACACATCCCGATCAGGATGATACACCCCCATAGAGTTTTTTATGTAGGTGATATCTGCACCCACAGTGATTGTTTGGTTGTTCTGTTTTAAATTTTCGTTTAACTAGGTCAACTGGACGTATAGTCTCCACCTTGAACTTGATAGGATAGTACAACGTTCGAGGCAGGCACGCACCCGTGTCTGCCTGGTGCTTTAGGCGTCGTAAAGCGGGCTAGTCGTTGCTGGCCCACATGGGGCAACGCCACTGGCCGAACTCGCCGACCGGCTCGATCACTGTCAACGAACCGTTATCAATGTGCGGTCTGGTGATGCTCGGGTCGGCAAGGGCGTGGATGCAGAGTACCCGGATCGCGGCACCGTGCGTCACCACGAACAAGTCCTTGCCGTTGGCACGCTCGTAGGCGGCCACCAATGCCGGCACATAGCGATCCAGCATTTCACCTGCGGTTTCCCCACCCGGGAGCCCCGCCGACAAGTCCCCGGACTGCCAGCCTTCGAACGCAATATTGTACTGGCGGTGGGCCTCGGGGGAATCCATGTCATCGTAGTCGGCGCCCACGAAAATCTCGTGGATGCCCGAGATCACCTCCACCGGGATATTGGGTTTGCCCACGCCCGGCACATCTAGCGGCATCGCCCCATAGCCCAATAGCGCAAGGTTGAGGCTTTGCTGCGCCCGCATGGCGATCGAGCACACCGCCAGCCCAATGTCCGAGGTCACGTTCCGCAGGCGGCGGCCCGCATCAAACGCCTGCTGGCGACCGATTTCCGTTAGCTCCGCACCCGGGGGTCGGGTGTCCAAGTGTTTTCGGGCATTCGAATACGTCCGCCCGTGTCGCATGAGGATCATGCGTGCAACCATGTCACGTCATCCTTCCGGTTTGTGCCGCAGAAACCCACGACTCGGCCTCCGCAAGCAAGCGATTATTGTGGTGAAGTTGCCGCTCGCGCTCAGATGCGGTGGGGGCCGCCGGCCACGAACCTAAAAACTTTATTGACTCACACCGCACATAGAGTGCGCGCAATGCTTCCGCCACCATTGGTTGGGTCACATGCCCATTCAAGTCCACATGGAACCGGTACGTCCCCAACCCGTTTTCAATTGGGCGCGATTCAATTCGGGAAAGGTCGACGCCCCGCACCGCAAACTCCGTCAACGCGGCCACCAGGGACCCCGGCTCGTTCCGCAGGGTAAACACCACCGCAGTCCGATCCACCCCGGTAGGTGTCGGCGACATGCCGGTCGGGCCCACCACCACAAACCGGGTGCGGGCCCCGGCCACGTCCGCAATGTTCTCCGCAACCACGGTCAGGTGAAACAACTCCGCCGACCGGACCGGAGCCGCCGCCAGGTCGGCGCCACCATCAGCCACGATTTGCGCCGCGGCCGCATTGGAGGAGGCGGGTACAAAGGTGTGCTCCCCAATGGTATCGGCAAGCCAGGTTTTTACCTGCTGGTAGGCCACCGGGTGGGTAGTAACCGTGGTGACCTCGGATAATGACATGCCGGGGCGCATCATCATGGCGAACGCAATGGGCAAATCCAGTTCGGCATAAATCTGTATCCCATCGGCATCAAGAGCATCAAAGGTGGGGGTCACAAACCCATCCACCGAGTTTTCAATAGCCACAACCGCATAATCGGCATCCCCGGCGCGCAGCGCAGAAATGGCCTCCCGGGGGCTGGTGCAAGGAAGGGGGATAACATTGTCGGCGGGGGATGCGGCAGACGAGCCGCCGGCCCCCGCCTCCAAGTCCGCTCCCCCGCCGCTGGTGGCGTCGTCAAGCATTGTTTTTGTGTCGGTAACTGGGGTGGTCAGGTGGCCGCGGTGGGCGAATTCCCATAGCGCCGCCTCGGTGAACGTACCGGCGGGTCCTAAATATGCCACAGTTACACTCATAACTATTATCTTACGGTAATGAATAGGTACGCTACCTACATGCCTGAGTCCCTTCGTCGTTTGAGCTCACTCGTGGCCGCTTTGAGCCCACGGGAGCATGGTTTCGCATATTTCGACCCGGATGCCGCCCAAGCACAGTGGCGAGCGCAACAGCATCGAGTGCAACGGTCCCAACGACTCCGGCGGTCACGGGGGTATGGTCGGCTCTCTGGGTGGATTATTCCGGCGAAAGACTTATCCGATGTTGCGGGCATGCCCACCACGTTGGGAAACCGGAGTCGGACGTATATGGCGACGGAAACGGACCCGTTTCTTCTCCGCTGTCTGCGGCAGGGCGCCATTATTCCGGGGAAAACTTTGGCCCCCGAGCTGGGGCTGACCGCCTACACCGAGCCGGTGGGGTTGCCGCACCCGGATAATCCCACGCTGCCGGGGCACACGCCGGGCGGGTCGTCGGGTGGTGCCGCGGTCATGGTGGCGCGGGGGTTGGTGCGGGCGGCCCACGCCTCAGATGGTGGGGGGTCGATTCGGATTCCGGCAGCGTGCACGGGCATTGTGGGCTATAAGCCACCGCACGACACAGGGAACGCGAACCCGGTGGCCCAGGGGTTTCTTGCCGGCACCCTCACCGACTCAGCGTATGTGAATAATGTCACCATCCCGGCGCGGGTGCCGCGGCTGCGGGTGGGGGTGCTGATAGAGCCGGTGCATGCGGAGGTTGAGGTTTCGGAGCACATGCTTTCGGCGGTGGATCGGGCGGCGTCGGCGTTAAGTAAGGCCGGGCATGATGTGATGATGGTGCGGCGGCCGTATGGGGATGCCCCGTTTGCGGCGTTTCACGATATTTTGTCGTTGCGGTCGGTGAAGGTGCCGGGTGAGGCGTCGCCGTTGGTGTCGTGGCTGCGGGATCGGGGGTCCCGGATTGGTGAGCATCGGAAGGAGGCGGTGATTACCGAGTTCATGTCGGTGAAGTCTCAGGTGTTGCGGGCGTGGGATGTGGATGTGCTGCTCAGCCCCATGTTGGCGTTTGATCCGCCGCCGATCGGGTATTTTCGGGCCATGTCGCCCGAATCTGATTTCTATGCGCAAACCCAGTGGACGCCGTGGGCAACAATGTTTAATATGGCAGGCTTGGGCGCATTGGTTTTCCCGTTTGAGAATATTCGTACGCCTATTCATGTGGGCGCGTTGCGGGTGTCGCCGGCCCAATTATTTGGGGTTGCGGCTACGTTATATGGTGACTCTGATAGGCGAATAACACTATGATTACTATTTCTAATAACCCCGCAACCGACCAGCCGGCCGACACCAGGCGGATTCGGCAAGAGATTGCGATCGTGCTGGTGGTGACGTTCGGGCTGAGTGGCATGCGGGCCGCCCTGCGGCTGCTCAGCGATCTCATGCAGCCGGTGCCGCTCAACCAGCAGCAGACCACGCTGGCAGAGCACCAGTCGGACACGTCCTGGATTGACCTGGCCATGCAGCTGTGCAGCTCAGCAATGCTGTTTAGCTGGGGGTTTCTGGCCCTGTACTTGCTGCGCGAGTCAATATTTTCCCGGTGGCGGCCCAAAGCAATCCTGGAAGGCGCGGGCTTGGCGGCGCTCATCGGCATCCCCGGCCTGGTGTTTTACCTTTCCGCGGTGCATTTTGGGTTCAGCAAGCAGGTGGTTCCCAGCACGCTTGACGACGCCTGGTGGGAGATCATCGTGTTGCTCATCTGGTCGGCGGCGAACGCTTTCAGCGAAGAAATCGTTGTGGTGATGTGGCTCATCACCCGGCTGCAACAATTGCGGATCCCCCCATGGGTGGCCCTGCTGCTCTCCGCGGTGCTGCGGGGCAGCTACCACCTGTATCAGGGCTGGTCGGCCGGCCTGGGGAACATCATCATGGGGCTCATATTCGGCGCATACTATTTGAAGACTCGCCGAGTCTGGCCGCTCATTCTTGGGCATTTTCTTATCGACGCGGTGGCGTTCGTGGGCTACTCACTCTTACGAGGGCATTTGAGCTTCCTGGGACTCTAACCCACCCCTGTTACGGTATTCTTAAAGAATAATTCAGGTAAGACCAGCGTCAAATGTTCTATTTTTCGCTGGTGTCCCGTTATTGTTGGGCCTATGGATCCGAGAAAGGTGACCACAATGCTATCGCACATCGTACAGGTGGGGTTGTCATGGTAGATCGTTATGGTCGGCCCATCCGAGGCCGCGAGGGGGCCACACCGCGGGGGCAGCAGCCGCAACGGCCACAACGACCGCAGCAACAGCCGGCGCGGCAACCTCGCCAAACCGGTGGTGGGCAGCAACCCCGGCAGGGGCAGCCACGCCAAAGCGGCAGGCCACAGCAATACATTCCGGACCCGGCCGAATCCCAGCAATATTATGAGACGCAACAATTAGGTCGGGATGGTGCGCCCATGGGCCAACAACGGCAAAGCCAGGGGCAGCGCCGCCCCCGAACCACCGGGCAAGGCCAACGGCAAGGGCAGGGACGGCGAACCCCCCAACAACACTCCGGCCAACGCGCTCCCCAACGGCGCCCCCAACAACGCCGCCGGCCGGCCGGAAACCAATCCCCCTGGGGTAACTTGGGCAATTTCCGGCTACCCCGACTCCGACCCCGCGGCTGCCTCTCCGGCCTGGCCTGGACCCTGGTCGTGGTGCTTGTGCTGGCTGTTGCCGGCACATTCTGGCTCGATAGTCGGCTCAACCGGGTGGCCGCCGACCCACCCCAGCACATTGCCGCCACCAGCGGCACCAACTGGCTCCTGGTCGGCTCCGACTCCCGCACCGGGTTGTCCGAAGCAGACGCGCAACGCCTCGGAACCGGTGGGGACATTGGGTCCATGCGCACCGACACCATCATGCTGCTGCACATCCCCCTCACCGGCAAGGCCACCCTGGTGTCCCTACCCCGCGACTCCTACGTGAACATTCCCGGCTACGGCATGGACAAAATCAATGCGGCCTTCACCTTCGGCGGCCCGCAACTCCTCACCCAAACCGTGGAAGAAGCCACCGGGCTGCGCATCAAACACTATGCGGAAATCGGCATGGGCGGGCTCGCCAACGTTGTTGACGCGGTGAGCGGCATCGAAGTGTGCCCCAAGGAACCCATCCAAGACCCGCTCGCCCACCTGGACATTCAGGCAGGCTGCCAAAAAGTCGACGGACCCACCGCCCTAGGCTACGTGCGCACCCGCGCCACCGCCATGGGCGACCTGGACCGGGTGCAACGCCAGCGGGAATTCTTCGCCGCCCTCGTCAAAAAGGTGTCCTCCGCCGGAACCCTGGCGAACCCATTCCGACTCCTGCCCACCATCACCACCGTGACCGGCAGCTTCACCGTGGGTGAAAAAGACCACGTGTGGAACCTGGCCCGGGTGGCGCTCGCAATGCGCAGCGGGGTCACCACGGAAACCGTCCCCGTGGGCGGGTTCGGTAACTATGATGTGGGCTCCGTGGTGCTGTGGGACGAGGAAGGCTCCCAGCAATTATTTAACTCCCTGAAATAGCCGCCAGGGTAATCACCGCACCCACCAAGGCCACCACCAGCCCCTTGCCGTAGTAGCCGATCAGGTCGGGGGATATCATCGCCCCCAACCCGGAGTCAACAACCTCCGCGCTGGTGGCGGCCCGCGGCCGAGACCGCACAACCCCCACATACACCACCATCACCACGGTTGCCACCAGGGCCGCCGGGTTTACCGCCCGCCAGGTGATCCACAGAATCATGGCCGCAACCAGGGCATGCCCTGCCACCACAACCCACAGCACCCGCGCAGTTTCCGGCGATCCCCACATCCCAAACCTGGCGCACCGGGCCACCCCCGCCCCCAGGATCGACCAGGCCAGGAGGAACACCACCACCGCCACCTGCGGCCAGGTGGGCGCCATGCTCAACGACAGGCACACAATAATGACCGCCAGCAGGGGGAGATAAAACCGGCGTCCGTATCTGCGGGCCGCCAACAGCCACGGGTTTCCGGCCGGCCGCACGGCCAACCACACCTTCGGGTTGTTGGTGATGGCACACTGGGCGAACGCCTGGCTCACCAGTTCGGAATCCTGCACGGACAGGCCACCCAACCCCACCGACCGGGTAACCCCCGCCGCCAACAGTTGGGCGAGCGTCCAGTTGCGCATCCCCATCATGAATCGGGACAGCACCGCGATCACCGCATACTGCCACCACATGCCCTGCCCCACCCCGACGAGGGCCGCAACCCCGCCGACCAGCCCCAACTGCACCCACGACAGCCCATCGAACCCGGGCATGCGGCGCGCCGGGCGGGCGGTATACACCCAATGCGCCTCGGAGAGCGCCCGGAGTGGGAGGATTCGTTCCAGGAGCAGGTTGAGGGTGAGCAGGCCGATGATTGCCAGGGGGAGCGCCCAGGAGTCCGGCACCCGCGCCGCCGCCGTGCCGAATGTGCGTTCGAGGGTGGGGGTGAGTTTTAGGGCGCCCTGCACCACGAAGCCGCCGATGATGGCGGTGACCACCAGGTAGTAGAGGGCGTCGATAAGCTTACCCATGGTGCCCCACCACGATGCGATGGTCGCAGGCGGCCAGCATGTCGGCGCTGTGTGTTGCCACCACCACGATCCGCCCGGCACTGGCGAGATTCCGCAGTTCGGTGGTCAAACATTGCTGCCAGTGCGTGTCCAGGTAGCGTTCGGGCTCGTCCATGAGCAGCACCTGGGTGGGCAGGTACAGTTGGATGGCGAGGAATGCCCGCTGCCGCTGACCACTGGAAAGCTGCGCCGGGGGCAGGGGCAGGAGCTCCCCGAGCTGCCAGGTGGTGAGCGCGTCGGACAGGTCGAGTTTGGTTTTGCGTTGCATGAGTTCGATGTGTTCCCCCAGCGATAAATCCGGCAAAAATATCGGGTCGCTCACGCGCACAATGTTGCCGGCATTGGTCACGTCCCCGGGCGGCTTCCCACCAAACATGACCTCGCCAGACACGGGTTCCAGCTCCCCTGCGAGAGTAAGTAGCAGCGTTGATTTGCCCGCCCCGTTGCGGCCGGAGAGCGCATACATCACACCAGGTTCGAAAGTGTATTCGATATATTCGAGGGCAATTTGTCGCCCGATCTCCCCGGCAATTACTAGCTTGTCGACGTCCGCCACGCGGTCACCCTTCTTGTTGCACCGATACTTACGGCAATAATTCTAAGCCTCCGCTGTGACTGCAGGTGACTGGGATGTCTTCCGCTCCTGCACCCAAAAGTCCGCGTTCTTGATCCCTAGTTTTTCTGGGTCAAACACTGGGTCGAGCCCGGCCTTCTTCTGCCGGTGGTAATCCCACAGGGCCTTGTGAGCCGGGATCTGCAGCACCACGATCGCAATGATATTCAGCCAGGCCGTGGCGCCCACCCCGATGTCGCCCAGGGCCCACGCATTGCCCGGGGTAGTCATGGCGCCCACCACAACCGACACCACCACCAGCACCCGAAGCCCCCACACGAAGGCCAGCCGCAGCCGCCGGCTGTGAATCCACCGGTTGAAATAGGCCAGGTTGGTTTCCGCCATGTAGTAGTAGGCCAGCACCGTGGTGAAGGCGAACAGCCCGATCGCCACCGCAACGAAGCTCGTGCCGATGCCGCTGGTGAAGCTATTGAGGCCTTCCTGAACGAAGCCGGGCCCCACGGGCACGCCGTCGGCAAGCTTGCCGGCGTAACGCACCGCGCCGTCCTCGCTCTGGTTTTCGAACACCTTATACATGTCGGTGGAAATGATGATGAACGCGGTCGCCGAGCACACAAACAACGTATCCACATACACGGCGAACGCCTGCACGAAGCCTTGCTTTGCCGGGTGCGACACCTCGGCGGCCGCCGCCGACTGCGGACCGGTACCTTGACCTGCCTCGTTGGAATAGATGCCGCGCTTGACGCCCCACATGATGGCGGCGCCCAGCATCCCGGAGAACATGGCTTCTTGGTCGAATGCGGACCGGAAGATCAGGGAAAACACGTCGTCAATCCGGTCGAAATTCACAAACATGATCACGATTGACGCCAGGATGTACACCACCGCCATGAGCGGCACCACCAGGGATGCGAAGTTCGCGATCCGCCGCACCCCACCCATGATGATGACCGCCAGCAGGATCCCCAACACCACCGCACTAATACGAACGTCTGTTCCCCAGACATTATGCATGGCGGCAGCCACCCCATTGGCCTGAATTCCGGGGAGGAAATACGATGTGGCCAGCATCATCGCCACGGCGAACACCACCGCATACACCAGCATGAACTTCCCCGCCCGGGTGTGCTTATACGCTTTCTCAATGTAGTAGGCAGGCCCGCCCCGATACTCGCCGGTGTCCCGGTCCTTCTCCTTATAAATCTGGGCGAGCGTGCATTCGATAAACGACGTGGCCGACCCCAACAGCGCCACCGCCCACATCCAAAACACGGCCCCCGGGCCACCGAACGCAATGGCGGTGGCCACCCCCGCAATATTCCCCACGCCAACCCGGCCGGCCAGGGAGATCATCAGGGATTCAAAGGAGGACACCCCGGAACCGGATTTTTTATTGCTCACAATCTGCCGCATCATGTCGGGCAGGCACCGAACCTGAAGAAACAGCGTGGTCAGGGTGAAATAAACCCCCACCGCCAAACACAGGAACACCAGTGCCGGCGACCAAATAACGCTATTGAGGGTTTCGAGGAGTGCAGCAAAACTCATGGCACCTCTCCATTCTTTGTGACGCGGAATACATCTGCTCATTATGCACGAGCCGCCCCAGTTATGAGCCCCAAGTCACAAAAATGCCCCAGATTACCCTAATCTGGGGCTAATTTCCAGCAAAAACGCTTATCTATCGGCGCATAGAAACCGATTATTGGGGGTTGGGCTTACCGTCGATTTCGTCGTTACTGTCGCTGTCGCCGGCCGCACGCTTCGCCGCGATGCGTTCTTCCATCGCCCGGACCGTCCAAAAGTCCGCGTTCTTGATTCCCAGCTTCTCCGGTTCGAACACCGGGTCGAGCCCAGCCTTCTTTTGCCGCTGGTAGTCCCACAGGGCCTTGTGGGCTGGAATCTGCACAATGGTGATCGCAATGATATTCAGCCAGGTGGTCACGCCCACCCCGATGTCGCCCAGGGCCCACGCATTGCCCGGGGTGGTGGTGGCACCAATAACCACCGAGGCGACCGCCAGCACCCGCAGGCCGATGAGCAGCGACACCCGCACTTTATGGTTGGGAATCCACCGGTTGAAATAGGCCAGGTTGGTTTCCGCCATATAGTAGTAGGCCAGCACCGTGGTGAACGCGAACAGCACGATGGCCAACGCCACGAACCCGGCGCCGATGCCGGGCACGAAGCTGTTGAGGCCTTCCTGGACGAAGCCGGGTCCCACGTCTACGCCGTCGGCAAGCTGGCCGGCGTAACGCACCGGACCGTCCTGGCTTTCGCCTTCGAACACCTTATACATGTCGGTCGAGAGAATGATGAACGCGGTTGCCGAGCACACAAACAGTGTGCCCGCATACACGGCGAACGCCTGCACGAAGCCTTGCTTCGCCGGGTGCGACACCTCAGCAGCAGCCGCCGACTGCGGACCCGTGCCCTGACCGGCCTCGTTGGAGTAAATGCCGCGCTTCACGCCCCACATGATGGCCGACCCCAACATCCCCGAGAACATGGCCTCCCGGTCGAACGCCGACCGGAAGATCAGGGAAAACACGTCATCAATATGGTGGAAATTGACGAACATGATGATGACTGCGGCCAAGATGTAGATGATGGCCATGAACGGCACCACCAGGGAGGCGAAGTTAGCGATCCGCTTCACCCCACCCATGATGATGACTCCCACCAGCACCGCCGACACGGCCGCGCTGAGCCACACGTTAATCCCCCACGCGTTGCGCATGGCGTCGGCCACCCCGTTCGCCTGAATGCCCAGGAGGAAATATCCGCCGGACAGCACCATGCACACCGCGAAAATAATGGCGTACACCAGCATGAATTTTCGGGCCCGCGTGTGCTGAAAAGCCTTTTCGATATAGTAGGCCGGCCCACCCCGATATTCACCGGTATCCTGGTCTTTCTCCTTATATATCTGGGCGAGAGTGCATTCCATGAAGGATGTGGCGGCGCCGAAAATGGCGACGATCCACATCCAAAACACGGCACCCGGGCCGCCGTAGGCGATGGCAGTGGCCACCCCGGCAATATTGCCGACGCCGACCCGGCCGGCCAGGGAGATCATCAGGGCCTTAAACGACGACACCCCAGACTCGGAATCATCATTGCCCACCATCTGCTGAAACATGTCGGGAATACAGCGAATCTGCATGAACAGCGTGCTGATGGTGAAGAAAATCCCCACGGCCAGGCACACAAACACCAGTGCCGGCGACCAAATAATAGTGGTGAGCGTATCGAGAATAGTGGCGAAGCTCATAACTTTTCCTATTCGTGACGGAGCGGACGATGTGGAAGATAGTGTTCATTATTCCGCAAGCACGTTAGTTATGCGCTAAAATTCTCGAAAAATTAGATAATTTTACCTGTTTTATTAAATGGTCACCTGACGAGACTTAATGTTCTCCAATTGCCGGCGTTCCTCCGAAGACAGCTGCGCATCGTTATCTAGCTCGGCAAGAATGGCCTTGTCCACCCGTTTCAGCTCGGCGGCATAGTTGGTGTAGTCCCGATCCGGGTCCAGGTCCCACACCGGCACCGCAATGCCGTGGGTGCGGAACACGCCGGCGAATTTGGTTTCCTCGCCCAACTTCAGCTCGCCGCGGGCGGCAATCCGGGCCAGGGCGCGAACCACCTTGTCTTCGTTTTCGGTGCGCACCCACCGGATGTGGGCCTTGTCGCCGGTGTCGATCCACCAGGCGGCACCGGCGATGTCGGTGGTGATGCGGCGCGACGGCATCACGGAATCGTTGGCTGCCTTAATGGCCTGCGCATACTGCGGGTTGACCTCTGTGCCGGCGGGAATCCACCAGGTGAAATCGTCGAAAACCTTAATGTCCTCGGGGGCCATGGCGGGGATGAGCTTGTCGAGTTTCGGCTCCACGTTCTCGGCCACGGCCGACTCCAACTCCTCGCCCGGCTGGGCGGTGATCGCCCACTCCAGCGCCCGGGTGAGGTCCCGATGCGGATTATACGACTGGTTGCGGGTTTGCAACGCCACATAGGCGCCGTCATCCCGCACCAATACCGCGCCGCCGCCGGGTAGCACGGTGCACAGGTACACGTCCCGTTCCGCGCCCGGCACCGCTACTTTCACCGTTGCGGACGGGACGAACTCCTGCAATGCAATCAAATCCGCCTCAAACGGCAGGTTCCCGTAGGGTCGCGGGTCCCGCGCCAATGCGGCACGCTCCGCGGCCCGAGCAGCCAACTTTGCTTGACGACGACTCATGCCCTCGGGCAGCTGCTCCTGATTCTTTTTCCGTTTAGCCATGGGTTACAACTTACCCGATCCCACCACATCCAAGGCAACGTCGGGGAAATCCGTGGCCATCACCGAAACACCATGATCCCTGGCCCACGCCATGTCCGCCGGCTCGTTCACCGTCCACATATAAGTATTGTCGGTAATCAGCCATGGGCTGCTGTGCCCGCGCGCCACCGACAGCCCCAAGCCTTTCGACGCAGACAGCCGCACATCCTTAGGATTCACCCTGGCCTCCCAGTCGCGGCGCAGATAAAACGTCTCAATCTTGGGGGCCAACGCCCGCATGCGCCGCATCGCCACGTGCGAAAACGAGATCACGTGAATGCGGCGACTCTGCAACAGATTATGGTAGCGCAGCCGCAACACCAATTGTTCCTCCAGCATCCGGCCGGCCCGGCTGGGGTGTTTGGTCTCTATGTACAGGTGCTTATCGTCGGTGGCGAACACCATGTCGAGCAGCTCATCCAGGGTGAGCAGGTGCTGGACCAGGGGCTGTCCAGCTGGTGGCAAACCTGCCGGGTACCGGGAGGAGGTGGGCGCCTCCGGGTTGGGGGCAAAGGTTTGGGCGATGTTGAGCTTTTTCAACTGGCCCGCGGTTGCCTGCGATACCACCATGGGGTCGCCGGCAACCCGCTGCATAGTGCGGTCGTGGGTGCACACCACCTGCCCGTCGCGGGTAAGCCGCACGTCACATTCCACGCCATGAATGGGGAGTGTGAGGGCTTGTTCATAGGCGAGCGGGCTCATTTCCGGGTAGCGGCCGTTGAAGCCACGGTGTGCGATGATGTGCATGTTGTCACTGTTCCAAAGCGTTATGAGAGTGCATCAGGTCACGGGAGTGCC
>ERZ772945.1309-NODE-1309-length-17752-cov-14.327570_pt1 | contig 17752 bp, 16 predicted proteins | sample MGYA00511681_ERZ772945 | MGnify/ENA primary metagenome ERZ772945 (study PRJEB29015, sample SAMEA2737943) | human oral metagenome | biome: human oral; feature: human-associated habitat; material: dental | place: China | collected 2143 ...
TTTGGGGAAGACATCCCCTCCTTCGGAGGGGCTTGGGGAGGCTTTAATTTGAATTATGAACTTTGAATTTTGAATTAAAGAAAAGCCCAAACTGGTGGATATAAAGATAGAAATAAGTATCTTTGTAGGCAAAGTTTAGAATAATGACGACAAACGATAACTATACTAAACGGGGTCATGTACTGATGACATGGCTCTGTTCATTGTTCCTAATCGCCGTTACTGGTTGTGAAGAAGCAACCACTACACGCTCATTATCAGAGCAAGAATACCATTACGATGGCTCTCTCTCAATGCTATCAGTTGACCGCGACGGCTACTGGATAGGGGCTGAGACGGGAATAGTGTGGCATGTGAAAGGACAGGACAAGACGTGTTATTACACTGGCTTAGACCGTATATACGATATTGAACGCAATCTTCAAAACACTAACCAAATATGGATTGCAGCTCGAAATGCGGGTTTGCAACTATGGAATATAGCCCAAGATTCGTTGGTCCATCAGGCTACCTTCACTCTTCCGAACAAGGGAGACGAATATTCACCATACGATATTGAGCAAGTAAAAGGTACTATCTACCTCGCAACCTCGCAAGGGCTCTACTCTACCACCGCATCAAACGCAACAAAGGAGTTGACTCCCATCTATCCAAAAAGTAGTAAGAAGACGGAACAAGGGGTAACGCCTTTCGTCGTAAATAATCTGTCGCACGCTGGAGGCAGATGGCTTTTTGCGGCAACGCAAGCTGGAATTGCAGCCTTAGACCTATATAATAATAAGGTGAAAGTGCGCCATCAAGGTGAATATATACGCCATCTTGAGGTGTACGATAATCGCCTTTATGCGCTTGCGAATGGTAAACTCTTGGTTGAAAGGCTTGATGGTCAGCACGAGGAGCAACACGCTATACCGCAAGCAGTGCTTTCTTTCTATAAAGTAGGACGCACCTATTACTTCATCACATCGTCAAGTGTTCTGCTTTCCGACGATCTCAAGCGGTTTATCAGTGCCCCACTCCACCACGAAATACCCACAAATGCGCACGAAATGGCAATCCCCAATGATGGTAAAGGGTTTTCCGTGCTCTTAGGAAAGAGTGAGGTATGGCGCATCCCACATCATCTTGGCATCTTCACAGCCAATGCCTCTATCGCAGCAGCATGTAAGACGGGCGACAAACGCCTGTATCTTAATGATAAACGGGAGCTCTTCCGCCAACAAGGGAACGAGAAAGAGGCTACGAAGATATACGACTTTAAGGAGGGCGAGCAGCCTATGGAAATGCAAGCCTTTGGTGATGATGTCTATTACCGCAATGTGAGTAACCAGCTATGTAGGCTTACGGCAGATAAAAACTATCTCCTCAACCAAGTCTTCGCACGCCCGAAAGTATTAATGCAAACCAAGACGCGCATCACAGCTATGGCACTGCAACCAACAAAGAGAAAGGTTTTGTTGGGTGTACAAGACTATCTGCTCGCTATTGATATGGAAACGGGTAAGGTCGACACAGTAAAGTCGATGAATGGAAAATACATCACTTCTTTTTATCAACCATCGCCAGCTGGCGACAAAATATACATCACTACCTTGAATCATGGCGTCTTTGTGGGCAATGGCGAAGCGTTTAGTCCCATCAAGAACACCACGAATAAGAGTTTTATCAATGGCATAATCACGTGTAGCAAACGCCCGAATCGCATCACACTCCTTACTAATCACCAACTGGAAATACTGGGTTCTGACTCGCTCCAAACGGATGGTTGTACCCGAATGTACTGCATCAATGACAGCATCCTTTATACCATCTCCGAGGCAGGAATACATAAGTATGCCATCAGACAAGGGCAGAAACTGGTGGACTGTGGTACGTTCTACAACGATATACACTTCAATGCGCAGGCTGGATTCGTACAGGGTCAGTCGTTATATATAGGTTCCGACCTCGGCGTGATGGCTCTTCAAGTAGGGAAAGAGACGTCTGCACAATGGGTTACTTTCAATGCTAAGGTGCCCAATCCACGCTTGGTTCTGCTCGTTCTGTTGGCTGTACTCGTCGTTATTGGTATGATTATCTTCGTTTATATCAAGCAGAAACGAGCGGAGAAAATGCAACTCCAATTGGGGAAAGACGACCTCCATCGCCGCCTGTCTACCCTTACCTCCATCCGAAACAGATTATCAGATGGGGAGCAGAAGGACATTGACAGCATCTATCAAGAGATTGAACAGATAGGGAATGATTCGCAAGACTTGAAGGCAGCCAGTCGACAGTTTTCATCGGTATCAGCACGCATCTCGCGCATTAATCAGGACACGGCACTGTACATGATGAAGTACTTGAACGATCAAATCAAGCGTATTCAAGTGGTGAATATATATGAAAGTAATATCGTTCTAAAGGCTTCCGAGGAGGCAAGACTATCTAACGATATTGAGATAATCATACGACAGTGTGAGAAGAACGAAACATGGCTTAGAGAGATAGAAGACCTGGAGGAACAACTGCACGAACTACGTAGGTCGACAGAAGGAACACTTATTCTTAAAGGCTTGAACGATGGTATGAAGGAGGAAATAAGCCGTATCTCCGAGCGATACCAACAGGTTCCTATTGCTGAAGTCCACGATGATTTCGCAGCAATCAAAGCGCAGTATGAACGCATCTTCAGTACTGAAGGACTATCTATTATCCAACAGTATATTGACCAGAACATTGCTTACTTGGAGCGAGAAGAGGACTATCAGCATGTGACAAAGGCTCTGATAACAGAACTGAAGACTATCAAGGACGAGCTGACGGAACGTGACAGAATAGAAGTGTTACGCACATTGCAGATCATAGACTATCGCATTGCACAGGTGAAACAGCTGAAAGCTCTGCAACGACTCATGCAACACTACATTACAGTACATGACAACATTGTGCATGAGAATGAGTCAAGACGAATGAAAAAGTTCGATTCGAAGCTCTTTGCCGATATAGACTCTGCAACGCGAGACATCACTGATCGCATTAAAGCACTATCTTCTTTCTTCTTCGATAGTATGATGAAGACAGATGAAAGCATGTGTGGAGATCTCTTCCACTTCACCTCTGCTAACAGTCAGCAAGTACGTGTACTCATTCTCTTACTCGCAATTCCTAAGGTGAAGCGAACGCTCCTGCCGGGTATGTTAGGTATATATGGTAACCTCAACCCAGTTGTTAGTAGACTTTATCACAGCAAGATTGGGGACAACAGAAAGGTATTAATTGACTATTGCAAAGCACATCCTTCAAGTATAGTACACTATATTTTGAAGTTGTCCGAATAGATTAACAGCTTATAAAACAAGAGCTTATAATAGTTGCATTGACTTATTTTATAGAAATAAGACAATGCAACTTCTTTTATAACATCTTTCCACCTACCTTTGCAAAAACAATATAATTCAATCTTATTAATAAACCTTTTAAATTAAAAACCAAATGACAAAGAAAGCTCTCATAGTTGGTTTCGTTGCAATGTTATCGTTGTCAACGTTCGCACAGACTGCATCTACCAAGATTAAAGATGCACGTACTAAACCAGACCTCTACTTCCTTCAGGACGGTCAACAGGCTAGTTCACTTGACTTGCTGCCTGCTCCTCCACAGCCAGGAAGCATTCAGTTCTTATATGACCAGGCTCAATACCAATGGGGAAAGATGCAACGTGACACGCCAAGAGGCGATCAGGCAGCTGCAGATGCACGTGTTGGCGGTGACGGAGTGCCTAATGCTTTCTCTGATGCATTCGGTATTAAGATAAGCAAGGAAACTACTCCTGAGATTTACAAACTCGTTCTGAATATGCGTGAAGACGCTGGTGACTTAGCCACTCGCGGTGCTAAAAACCACTACATGCGCATTCGTCCGTTTGCATTCTACAAGGAGATGACCTGCAACCCAGAGCAGCAACAGGAGCTATCAACCAATGGTTCTTATCCTTCTGGTCACACCGCTATTGGTTGGGCAACGGCACTTGTATTGGCAGAAATCAATGTTGACCGACAGAATGAGATATTAGAACGTGGCTACCAGATGGGACAGAGCCGTGTTATCTGTGGTTACCACTGGCAGAGCGACGTGGATGCTGCACGCATAATCAGCGCAGCTATCGTGGCACGTTTGCATGCCGACCCTGCTTTCCAAGCACAATTAGCAAAGGCAAAGAAGGAGTTTGCGAAGCTACAAAAGGATGGGAAGGTAGCTAAGAGTACCTTCAAAGCAGCCAACTAAACCGAGGATAACAACAACACAAACAACCTAATAATATCAAAGACAATGAAGAGAATAATTCTTATTGCAGCCTGTGGACTAATGGTCTGCACACATACTTTCGCTCAAGAAGACGAGCCAAAGTTAGTCGTAAAGCCATCAGGTCGTATCTTGATGGACGCTGGAGTCATGCACTCATCAGACCCCGCTGTTGATGACAAGTTGAACGATGGAGTCGCAATCCCTGATGTTCGCGCTGGTTTGAGTGCTACTTATGGCAAGTGGAAAGCTAAGGTTGACGTTGGTTATGCACGACAGTCTGTATCCTTAAAGGACATCAACATTGATTATAACTTCGATAAGGAGAACCTTGTGCGCATGGGTTACTTCGTACATCAATACGGTCTCCAGAGTGGCACCTCATCAAGTTTCAAGATCTCAATGGAGGAACCTTTGGCTAATCAGGCATTCTTCAATAGTCGTTTACTTGGTGCTATGTTCCTCCATGCAGGTGAGAAGTTCCATGCCACAGCATCACTCTTTGCAGAGAACGATGCGATGAAGATGTCGACAGATAAGCTCGGTAACGAGGCGTGGGGAGCTATGACTCGTTTGGTGTGGCGCCCCCTCACTGAGCGTGGCAAGATCTTCCACATTGGTATCAGTGGTGCTTATGAGTCGCCAAGATATAGTAAGAACCCAGCAAACAGCCATAGTTCTTACACCTTGAGAGCCCCATTCCCAACGCGTATAGCCAATGTCAGCGCACAAGAAGCTACTATCACGAACGCAAAGGCATTATGGAAGTTCTCTCCAGAACTGAATGTTGCATGCGGTAACTTAGGCTTTGAAGCACAATACTTCTACGTTGGTATCAAGCGTAAAAACGCCCTACCCAACTACAGCGCATGGGGTGCTTACGGCAATGTTCGCTACTTGCTCAATGGTCAAGGATATACTTACACCAGAACAGATGCAGGTATCGCAACACCTGATCCAGGCTCTTTGGAACTCGTTGCTGCATATAACTATTCAACGTTAAGTGATAAGGATGCAGGCATACATGGCGGTAAGGTGAGTGATTGGTCATTAACTTTCAACTACTATCTCAACAAGTATATGATCTGGCGTGTACGTGGTTCTATCACCCGTGCGACCGATAATGCGGCCTTCAACAACAATACGTTCTCTATCCTTGAGACACGTTTGCAGATTAAGTTCTAAGGCTAGATATATTCTTTGAACCAATCGTTTACAACTTATAGGGACGCTATCGGACTTTAAAGGAAAGAGTAAAAAGGGGGTTAGACGACCGAACACGTCTGCCCCTTTTACGCTAAACGTAGTCCACACGCAACCCTTAACCTAAAAACAAATAACAATGAAAAAGATTAGTTTTATCCTTATGCTCGTGGCGTTGACAATCCTTTGTCCGTCACTGACCTTCGCACAGCTCCAACGCTCCGAGGCGTTTAAAGCGAAGTACAAACTAAAGGAGTTGGTCATTCTCTCACGTCACAACATCCGCTCTCCAATATCTGCCAACGGCTCAACATTGGGCAAGATGACCCCTCACCAGTGGACTAACTGGTCGGCTGCGGGTAGCGAACTGACCTTGCGTGGAGGTGTGTTAGAGACCGAGATGGGACAGTTCTTCCGCAAATGGACCATCGATGAGGGCTTGTTCAAGGATAACTATGTGCCAAACATAGACGAGGTGAACCTCTATGCAAACTCTATGCAGCGCTGCATTGCGACGGCTCAATACTTCTCAAGTGGCTTTATGCCTGTTGCAAACTTGCGCATAAACCATCGCTATGTGCCCTCTAAAATGGATCCAATCTTCTTCCCTCGCATTACAAAGAACAGTGAGGCGTTCCGCACGGAGGCTATGAAGCAAATCAATGAGATGGGCGGTAAGGATGGACTCGTTGGTATCAACAAGGGCTTGAAGGATTCTTATGCGATTATCTCAAAGGTACTCGATATGAAAGAAAGCGATGCTTATAAGAAAGGCGAGATAAAGGACTTCGTTGATAACGACACCAAGATTATCTTCGAACTCAACCAAGAACCAAGCATGAAAGGCTCATTGAAGACTGCCAACTCAGCCTCTGACGCTTTCATCCTGCAGTATTATGAGGAGCCAGATGCCATGAAAGCTGCCTTTGGTCATAAGCTATCTCTTGACGAATGGACGAAGATTGCGAAGATAAAAGACGTATATGGCGACGTGCTTTTCACCGCTCCTATCGTGGCAGTGAACGTAGCACATCCATTGCTGCAATACATGTATGACGAGTTGAATACAGACTCTCGTAAGTTCACTTTCCTATGTGGGCACGACTCAAACATTGCAAGCGTTGATGCTGCATTAGGCGTAGAAGAGTATTCACTCCCTAACTCCATAGAGAAGAAGACACCTATCGGCTCTAAGCTAGTATTCGAGAAGTGGGTGGATAACGCAGGTAAGACTTACGTTGCCGTAAACCTTGTTTACCAGAGTACGGATCAGTTGAAACAGATGTCCCTACTCGACCTTCAGCATGCGCCACAGGTATATTCCCTGAAGTTGAAAGGGCTCACGCAGAATGCAGATGGCTTATACTCATTTGAGGATGTAAACAATCGCTTCATGCAAGCCCTCCGTGCTTATGATGAGATAAAATAAGGTGTAAGGCTATTGCACACTCGTAGTATCTAATTCACGAGATAGATACTCACTAAAAGAAAATGACGTCATATCGTTCTGATATGGCGTCATTTTCTTAATAACCTCCCGCCACACACGCTCGCTCCCTTCGTACACCTACGCCTTATAAAGCCGTAATAATAAACTTTATCGGCAATTGTTTGGGAGATTAACAAATAAGTTTTACTTTTGTCGGTGCGTGTAGATAAGGATGCAAGGCGGCAGAGATTCACGAACACATCATCTATCACATACACCTAAAGACCAAGTAAACAGACACTATAAAACAAATTATGAATAAGAAAGAATACGTGCGTTCATGGGCTGAAAGCTACAAGAACGACTTGACAAACAACATCATGCCATTCTGGTTGGAACATGGTTGGGATAAAGAGAATGGCGGTATTTATACATGTCTTAACCGTGATGGTTCATTGATGGATACCACTAAATCGGTGTGGTTCCAAGGGCGATGGGCATTCATCTGCGCCTTTGCCTATAACAATGTAGAGAAGAATCAAGAGTGGTTAGAGGCATCGAAATCGGCTATCGACTTCATTGAGAAGTATTGTTTCGACCAAGATGGTCACATGTACTTCGAGGTTTCTGCCACTGGTCAACCTATACGCAAACGCCGTTATGTATTCTCTGAGACCTTCGCAGCTATAGCCTTTGCAGAATACTCAAAGGCAACGGGCGACCGCCATTATGCCGAGCGTGCATTGCAAGTATTCCATGACGCACAACGCTTTCTGGCTACTCCAGGATTCCTCCCAGCCAAGTATGAAAAGGGTGTGGAGGCACAGAGTCATTCGATTATCATGATTCTCATTAACGTTGGCTCACGCCTTCGAGAAGTAATTGACGACCCTACTCTCACCGAGCAGATAGATAAGTCAATCGCACTATTGCGCCAGTACTTCATGCACCCAGAGTTTAAGGCACTCCTTGAAACCGTTGGCATGAATGGAGAGTTTATAGATACTAATGCAGGGCGAATCATCAATCCAGGTCATTGCATTGAGACGGCATGGTTCATCATGGAGGAGGCTAAGCTGCGCAAGTGGGACAAGTCACTCCTTGACACAGCCCTGACCATATTCGACTGGTCGTGGGATTGGGGCTGGGATAAGCTCTATGGTGGTATTATCAACTTCCGCGATTGCCGCAACTTACCTGCACAGGACTATTCACAAGACATGAAGTTCTGGTGGCCGCAATGCGAGACAATCATTGCCTCGCTCTATGCTTACCTCGGTACGGGTGATGAGGAATACCTCTATCGGCACCAGCGAATCAGTGAGTGGACATACGCTCACTTCCCAGATAAGGATTACCCAGAATGGTACGGATACCTGCACCGTGATGGTACGGTAGCCCAACCAGCCAAAGGAAATATATTTAAAGGGCCGTTCCATATCCCTCGTATGATGATTAAAGGCTATATGCTCTGTCAGGAGATCTTACAGAAGATGGAGGAATAAAGCCCCTATCACTCCGCTTAAAGCATAAGCAGGGAAAACGAGATGCACACGTATTGCATTTCGTTTTCCCTGCTTTTCTTTTGCTTACAAGCGTGTTCTGTATTACTTATCTACGTGTTCTGCATTGTTTTCCTATGTGTTCTGCATTGTTTTGATGCGTGTTTTGCATTGCTTTGATACGTATATAATTTAATTATCTAAGCGTGATAACTAATTATCTAAGCGTGATAACTAATTATCTAAGCGTGATAATACTTTATCACGCTTAGATAATATAAAAACATACGTGTTCCGTAAATACGAAAAGCGCACAAAATGAAAGCAGATGACGTATAATCAAACGGAAAAGAGGGTATGTGCCTATTGACACATACCCTCTTCGCCTTATTATATATGTATTTACTCGAAACTACTAAGATATTTTATCGCCTCTTGCATATCGGATGCAAAGGTGCTATGGGTCAGCAAGAACCCTTCCCTACCGGCTGCTAGTTTGTCATAGAGTTCCTTATTCATCGAGTCAACATACGAACTAATGGCATACTCTATATCGTCCTTTTGCCGTTCACTATGCGAGAATGCGTACACCTGATACTTCTGATGAAAGAAGCAATAAGCCGCATCTATACTGTCTTTTGTTATCATATTACATTACTTTTTACCTATCTATTCATACGCTGTAGAATGCTCATTAACACGCTCAAGCATACATTGAAAAGAATTTCCAAAGCGGTGCGACCATCAGTGCTTGGATGAATTTCCCTTGCATAAGCATATCCTTAACTTCCGCTTTCGTGCGTAGGAAAACCTCTATATCTTCGGTCTCATCCAAATGTTGCTGGCTTGTCTTCTTCACCCCACGGGCATAAAAACAGTGGCAGAGATTATCCATCACGCCAGGGTTAGGGGCGATCGTCATGATTTCTTGCCACTCGCCACCAGTGTAACCTGTCTCTTCCTCCAGTTCACGTTGTGCAGCGTGCAAGGGTTCCTCACCCGCTTCAATCACACCAGCACAAATCTCGGTTGAGACAACCCCCAGCCCATGACGGTACTGACGTTCTAATATAATGTCGCCCTCCTCGGTCTCTGCAATGACATTGATCCACGATGGATAAGAGAGTACATAATATTCATCATAAATCTTGCCATTCGGGAGTTCTACCGTGTCGCAACGCGCCTTCAGCCAAGGGCGATTGATGAGTTGCTTTGAAGAAAGCGTATGCCATACCATTTCTTTATCATTCCGTGCCATACTATCATTCATTTTATTGATTGTCATTCGGTATACATCAACAAAGGTAAAGGATTACACTTGAATGAGCAAATATATATTCGCAAAGTAATAAGCACATAACACCTATTACATGCAATATATACCCCTCGAACGAAAACATTTCGTGTTTATTGACAACTTACTCATCTTTTATACCTATCTTTGTACACGAGCAAACAAAAAGGATACAATCCTATCAATCACAGAATACTAACCCCATCACTGTCGTGAAGCTAATTAATTATGGAGGAATACAACTATGAAAAGGAAACGTAAGATGCACAATGAACGTGAGTTTGAGCTTGATAATATCTATCAAGATGATGAACGTCAGCTTGACATTCTAGATGATTTGCCTTTTGAAAGGCTCAATAGATAAAAAGGATAGGCTGTATTAAAAGACTGAACATGGATACCTAATACTGGGGCAATAGCTCTTGTCGATAAGATACAGCCTCCTTCCTAACTCACTGACCACAATTATATATTACAGGAACAGAGCTTAACTCTCTTCCACCCGTCAATGATAAGTCGCAGAACTTGTCATTAATATTACTATTGGCACGCCGAAAACACAAAGCAATATTAATCAACTAATTATTGTTAACAAACTAACATTTATCATAAGGAGCTGTCACGTATAATACAGAAAATTACTAACTTTGCAACCGATTATGCCGTATTGGGCTCAGAACAAGTGCTGGATAGATGCTCAGCCGCCCATCGGTACAAACCCGTTTTACAATATAAACATGTACGCAATTGTAGAAATTAACGGTCAACAGTTTAAGGCAGAGGAGGGCAAGAAGCTCTTCGTAAACCACATCAAAGATGCGGAAGAAGGTAAAGCTGTTGAGTTTGACAAGGTCCTGTTAGTAGATAACAACGGATCTATCACAGTAGGTGCACCAACTGTAGAAGGTGCAAAGGTAGTAGCTGAGGTAGTAGCTCCTCTAGTAAAGGGCGACAAGGTTATCGTCTTCAAGATGAAGCGTCGCAAGGACTACAGAAAGAAGAATGGTCATCGTACCCACTTCACTCAGGTAGAAATTAAATCAATTAACGCTTAAAAAGGAGGACTTAAGAATGGCACATAAAAAAGGTGTAGGTAGTTCTAAGAACGGTCGCGAATCAGCTTCAAAGCGTTTAGGTGTTAAGATCTGGGGTGGACAGAAGATTGTCGCAGGCAATATCATTGTTCGTCAGCGCGGTAACAAGCACTTCCCAGGCGAAAACGTTGCACAGGGTAAGGACGACACATTGTATGCTCTTGCAGACGGTGTTGTTTACTTCCACAAGGGCAAGTACAATAAGAGTACTGTATCTGTTCTTTCTGAGGAAGTTTACGCTGCAAAGACTGTTAAGCCTGAAGCTTAAGCGAGAAACAAAACAACTATTCCAAACAAACAACATAATCCCAGCTCCATTAGGAGACTGGGATTTATGCGTTCAGGGGGGAGACAAGCTTACAAGTAGATGGGTAGACGAGTTAAATGGTAGATGGGGTGGCTGGTTAAAAGTGATTACTTTTGTTTTCTCTACAAAACTTCAATAACATGAGCAAAATACATCTTTTAGCGGACAGCCGCCCAAAGGTGAGCAGAAGACGTGGGAGAAGATTCTGTATATAATGGATTCAACTACGATTACCCTTTTTAATAACGCCCTCAAGGGTGTAGGCAGGTCTCCTAAGAGCGGTAAGAAGAAAGGCAGAATGAAGGTTCATACGGTGAAGAAGTATCATGTTGGTGTTTCCACGGTCGTACAACTGACCTCTGCCACTACGCATGATCAGTATCTGCTTAAGGAAGTGCATCTTCCTAAGGATGCAACCCTTACAATGGACAGAGCATACGTTGATTATGCGGACCTTTATGCGGACATATAAAAGAAGTACAACTATCGGAAAGATCAAGACTATAGAACTGACAGACAAAGAGCGTCTTCAGTTGGAGGAGGGCTTCCGGCAAGAACGCGAGCGAAAGTACCTTCCGGGCTTTTTTATCCGCATTAGTGCGAGATATAACGTATAAGGAAACGTTCCAAGGGACGACCCTCGCCGCTGCTCTATGCCAACAAGAGCGAGAAGCTGCAGAAACTCGTACAACAGGAAAAGGACGGTCTCATAGACCTTTACTATGGTGATGAGAGTCATATCTGCACGGATGGATATGTGCCATACGGATGGCAGTTCCGCGGTGAAGATGTCTACATCCCCTCTAAAAGAGGTCTCCGGCTCAATACATCCAGCATGATAGACCGCAGGAATAGATATGAGGGATTCACTACGACAGAGAACATGACCGCAGATAAGGTCGCTGACTTTCTTGACCGTATGTCGCTCCGTATCAGCAAAAGAACCTTTGTAGTCCTTGACAACGCAAGTGTACACAGATGCAGGCTTATGCGGGAACTTCGTCCCCTATGGGAGAAGCGGGGGAGGCGGTTCCTTTTCTTTCTCCCTCCTTATAGCCCACAGCTTAATATTGCCGAGACTCTTTGGCGCATCCTCAAAGGAAAATGGCTCAGACCTGTGGATTATCTCCACACAGACGCCCTGCTCTATGCCACCAACAGAGCCTTGGCGGCAATCGGGGCTGGACTCAGAATCAATTTTAACCATATGCTTAGTGTAAATTAAATCTTACGATCTACTTATAATATACAAACATATGAATGGTATTTTTACTATTTCAGCTGTTTTCAATGGGTATTCTCTTCCTGAGCAACAAATATCAAGTGTTGTTGGTGGTTATTATTTCAGATTGCCTTCTTGTGAAGAAAAAGAAGCTGTCTTATCCACCATTGTTCATCAGACATATGATGATATAATATATCAACTTACATAAAGAGCATATGAAAAGACTATATTTATTGGGACTAATTTGTCTATATTGCATGATCATACTAATAAGTGTAATTTCTACTTATACAGGATACAAAAGTAATGATAATATAAAGGTAGACTAAGTATATCATAAATGAAATAATTGACTGAAGGAAATAAAATGTTTATCATGCCGTTATTATTAAATAAACCATAAAATATAAAGAATATGCGTTGCCTATTAATGATATTCTCATTATTTATTGCCTTATCTGTACATTCCCCAAAAACAGATACTATCCCCTCTCAATATCCTATTTTAGGATATTATAGGTTAGGTATGACCTATGAAGAACACTATAACCAGGCAAGTAATATGAAAGAAAAGTGTTCCATGACAGACTCTATTGGAATTGCTCGACACTTAATATTGATTAATGGTATTAAGTTTGATATGGATTGTACAGATGTTTCATCTTGTCATGATATTGGTACAATGGATTTCGAGCAATACAGCAGTAATACCTCTCCTATTTTCTTTACTGGAGATTCATATTTTCTTGATGGTAAATTAGTGTCTATAACTATTAAATCTCTACCATCGGAAGAGAGTATGATGTGTTATATGCCTAATTTTCTTTCTTCTATGGATTTACCTAAAAATCGTACTGTATTTGATATATCAAATGCTGCTCTCCATAATAAGCTCATAAATCAAGCAAACAAATTGGTTATATATCTCTCTGGAAAATATGGGAAACCAATTGAAGAATACGAAATTAAGGCACTCTCTCAAAAGCAAAATAATATGTCTCAAAAGTATAATGCACAATGGATTTCCTTGTGTAGTTCAGGGGCTTTCCTTCCAAGGGCAAAGTGGCTGTCAAATGGTATGGAAATAGTTATGGGTATATCAAGTAATGGTACCATATCTATTTCTTTCCTTGATGAAAAGGAATTGTCATATTCATATTTAGAAAATTATTTCAAACCGATAGAGAATGAACAAAAAATTACTACCTGGTAATAACTTATCGACGTAATTTCCTTTCATCATCTATATCGTCCCAATTATCAAAACCACCAACTTCCCACTCTCTATTAGAATGATGTCCAGTATCTTTTGAGTTTAACAAGCTCTCAACTTTCGTTATCTGCAGTTGCATATTATCTTTATTTGCTACAATACCATTAGAAGCATTTGCTCCAACAGAACTATGCCGTTTAAGATTAGTTATATCAATATCTGTTTCATTTAGATTTACGATAGTAGAAGCTCCTATATCAATTGCGTGTAAAGTATCTTCTTTTCTAATAATAACTATCTTTGTCCTATTAAGTTCCTTGTATATAGAATCTGTTTTCTCTGAATCTACGATACTCTTGATATGGTTAATTGTTGAGTTTATCTTATCCACATCATTATTTTCCTTTATTAGAATGTCATTTACATCTTCAATATGCCCAAACTTACATAGAATAGCTCGTTCTTCCTCGGTTGAAGGATTAAACGACTGAATCCATTGTACTTTAAAATTATATCTTAAAGTTTCAAAGTCCTTAGCATTTACTTGTGAAACCATCTTGTAATGTCTATCTCGCACAAAACCATCATGATAAACATTAACATTATATTTTCTCCATAATTTCTCATTCAGCTCACCTATTGTTTGCCTCTTGTTTTCCTCCAGAAGATTATGTATGAATGTTGCTATTTCGTCCTTATTTTCTTCTGTTACAGCCTCTTTCTTAAAGCGAAGTAAATCCTTTATACCTAATACATCTTTACCCTTATAGGTGGCTTTTTCTTTATGGTCTACTATGATATATCCATAAGGTGTATCCTTCTTCCCCATGAAAACTAAACTAACACCAAACTTCTTTTTAAGAACAGCATTGAGTTCTTCCTTATTTGACGTAATATCTCTATATTTAAGCAATATAGCTTTTAATTGCATACGTCTCTTTTGCGTTTCCTCTTTAGAACGTTTCTGCGTATGTTTCTCTATCTCTGAAATCAATATATTTTCGAGTACAGTACCTCCCTTCTTTATATTCAGATTGTCTCCCTCTGTATAGCTCTCGTATCCACTGGATTCAAGAATAGCCTGAAACTGTCCCAGGGTCTCGTATGAGTAGCTTAGAGACTGTTGTACTATGCTTTTTACATCTTGTTTGGGCTTAACTCCCATTATCTTATTTATAACAGCCTGTGATCGTAATCTTTCATTATCATGGTCGATTTTTTTCCCTTGTGGATTAATTCTGCTTGTCACAATGTGAATATGATGATTACTTGTATCATGATGTGCATATATTAAAAGAGGTTGTCCATCTTCTCCATAACCCATCTCTTTGAGATATTGATGTGCTATTTTGACAAGCTCATTATAATCATATTCATCTTTCTTACATGAGATAGCAAGATGAAACTGTGGTTTCTTAATATTGTCATTTTGAGAAGAATAGTTGATGAGAAACTCCTGCAAGTTAGAAGCTGTAACATTACCTGTATTTTGAAGAAGGTCGAAATTCTTAATTTCAACCAGTTCTGCCACACCCTTTGAGACTTTTGCCTCATTATATTCTACTGCATTAAAATTTGAGCTTGACCTTAAAATAGTTGCAATCATACTTACCCTTTAATTATACTTATACTCACTTAAAGATATATGTTAAAGGATACTGTGAAGACTACTGTCAGCTATATCAGTAATTATATTAAAGCCTCTTGAAGTGATGATACAAAGGTAAAGAAAATAATTTAATTTGGATGGGATTTTGTATCTTTACTTATGTAATTATCAAAGAAATAACAATGAAGAAAGATAAAAGAATAAACAGAATCCCTCTCAATCTAAATGATAGTGAGTTAGAATTATTTAAAAAGAAAGCCACTAATTATAGCAATATGTCTGCGATGATTAGAGCTGCTGTATCTCAATTAGATGACACAAAAACGAAAGGTTGGATTAAATCTCTGACCAATTTATCTATACTTATATCTAAGTTCTCTACTGAACTTTCTAAGCAAGGAGGTAACTTAAATCAAATAACTAAACGTGCAAATGAACTTATTTACATTGGTGAATTAAACAAAGACTATTATGAAAATGTATTTCTCCCTCAAGTAAAAGTATTGCAGAAACTAACAAACGATGTAAAAAAACAACAATCGGCTATCTTTAAAAAGTTGCCCAAATTATAAAATTCTTATTCCTCTTTGTCCTTATACTGGAGTTGCGACAGTATATTTCCCACTTCTGTGGGCAAGTAACCTTTATGCTCCAATTTGAAAAATAGGTGCATAAAGGTACAACTTGCTTCCGATTGAAATCGACACTTTTACCAAGTATAAGCCATACTAATAAACCATTTAAATGAATTTTTTCTATATAACATCATGATAATAATATTTATTATCAGTATAATTGTATTATACTAATATGCTAAAATGATGAGTAGTTTATGATTGTAATATGATAATAATAAACTATGCTAATATTGTTATATAGTTTTATTCTATTATTATTTATACCTATTATCCGATATTCTATAAATAGCTATATTACACTTTTATAATATACCATTATGAATTTATCCCTTTATTACACTATTAAAATATGACAATAATAAAATACATCTATAAAATAAGCATATTTTATGCTTTCATAATACGATTATATGATTACGATAATACACGATTAGGATAATAAAATATGATGTTATTTCTTTATTATAGATATGATAAAACCTTATAGGGAAAAGGATGATGTTCATGTAACCTTATGAGAAAGAAACGTAAGGGAAAGATATGGTACTGCCTTCTGTGTGCAGAAATTCAACAAGAAATAATATAGAAAATGTATTGTAATATAAAAGAGTCAATATATGGATAAATGATGTAAAGAAAAAATGTAGAGCAAAATCTTATTTTTAAGAATACTTTAATTACTTATCCCACCAAGCCTGCCATTGTATTTGGTCAATATAAAAGGAACTGGGAGATATAAACCTTAATGTTCTTTTCCCTTTAGTTAAAGTTTCCTTGCGCACGCGCATTATAAGCTTTATCTATATATTTTATTTATAATCTTTATTTTAGAGGCTTATAACTCTCTGATTATCATTTTGTTTATTTGTTATTATGTAACCTTTTGAGAACCATTATGTAACCTTTTGAGAACCCAAACGTAACCTTTTGAGAACTATTATGTAACCTTTTGAGAATGAATAACACCTTCTTTTTGCTTGTTAGTACAACTTAGATTTCACTATGAAAAGATGAAGTTTCTTTGCGTATATGAAAGAAAAGAAATATCTTTGTATTGTCGTTTCGAGACACTTTAATACAATTGCTGGTATAGTAGACAGTTGTCGCCTCCAGTACTCTTTAATATATTTTTCGCTACGACCTTATAAGGATTTATCCAAAAGAAAAGTTATTAAAGGGTTTAAAAATGACAAAACGGATTTTTACTTTGATTGAGAATGGAGGAACGAAAGGAAGTCCTTTCAGTTTCAGCAATCTATTGATGCGTTCTCCATTACGCTATACCATGATGGAACGACGATTTCTTTATAAGTTGTCAGAAGCAATCAAAATGCGCTATAAAGATATGGGTTTGAAAATGCGTGGAAACTGGGAAAATCTTGTCTTTAATATGACAGATAAGGATTTATCATCGATAGGAGGCAATACCAATGTTGTTCGAACTTATAAGACCGTTCGCTCGCTTACTCAAAAAGCAATCATTCAGTTTCACAATAATGAGAAAAATCAACTTGTCATAGATTATTTTCATTGGATAGATGCCTTTCGTTGGAATACAGTAACAAATGACTATACTGTACGTGTTTCACCAGAGCTATATGATTATGTTATCTGCCTAACTAGTCCTCCCTTATAAACCTAATACTCCTCTGATTCATAGTATGTTGTACAATAAATTATTTGCTTATATCTGCAAGTTTTTGTACCTTTACATTATAATTCTTGCAGATATTTATGCTTAAACGTACATCCAAACAGCTCTCTTTGTTCTCTTCTCTAGAGGCCATGCTTAGCCATGAACATCCCCTTTTCCAACTTAGTAATAAGATTAATTGGAAACGTTTTGAAAATGCTTTCTCTCCATTGTATTGCAGCAATAATGGTCGCCCTGCTCATCCTATTCGCTTGATGTGTGGTCTTTTAATTTTAAAACATTTGCGTAATGTGTCAGATG
>ERZ772945.1313-NODE-1313-length-17685-cov-5.565570_pt1 | contig 17685 bp, 13 predicted proteins | sample MGYA00511681_ERZ772945 | MGnify/ENA primary metagenome ERZ772945 (study PRJEB29015, sample SAMEA2737943) | human oral metagenome | biome: human oral; feature: human-associated habitat; material: dental | place: China | collected 2143 ...
CTTCCCGGAGACCTCGAGGGTGAAGCGCAGGCTCAGGGAGACGGAGGAGGGGCGAAAGGACATGGGCAGCGTCATAGAGGAGATCCGCGCGGAGTGCATCGCGGAGGGCAAGGCCGAGGGCAAGCTCGAGACGCTCGTCCGGCTCGTACGCGCCGGCCTCGTGGACGCCCGCGCGGCTGCGGCCTTGCTGGAGATAGATCTCAAGGAGGTCGAGCGCATGCTCGCGTAGACGATATGACCTGAACTGAGGGAGTAGAACTTATCTCTGGGTCGGAACCCAAGGGGACCTCCCGCGAGCCAGAACGGCCCCGTCGCGGCAGGACGGCGCTGAGACGCCACGACCGACGGGAGGGTCCTCATGGCCATCTATCGTGCATGCCTCGGGATCGGCGGCCACCCGTGAGCCGCGACGACATGCGCGCCGACGTCCGAATATTCGCTATCAACATCGGTCGCGTCACCGCAACCACTCTCATTATCCAACGGTATACAGCGCCTTAAAATAGCCATTTTTCTGCATGAGTTCATCAAAACGGCCACACTCGCAAATGGAGCCCCCCCTGAGAACAATGATCGCATCAAACTGTTTAAGCTGAGACTTCTCCAGGCTATGCGTCACCACTATGCGAGTTGTACCGTCAAGCGCGAACACTGATCGCATCACCTGGGTTGCCGTGTCACGATCAAGAGCGGAAGTAATCTCATCCAACAAAAGCACCTCCGCACCATTTAGGAGGGAACGTGCGATACAGACTCTCTGACGCTCACCGCCAGAGAGATTCGAGCCTCTCTCTCGCCGCACGCCCACCCCATGCCATGGTCCCTTACAAAATCAACAAGTCCCGCACCTGCAACCGCTCGGTCAAGCGATGCTTCGTCTGCTTCCTTGAACATTGTAATGTTATCGCGTAGACTCGCATTGAACAGGTAGTTCTCCTGCCGTACGATGGAGACTCGTCGATATAGGGAAGTGCGCCGTATATCTCCCACGCAAATACGATCATAGGATATCTCTCCCGTATAACCTGCGTGCTCTCCCATCAAGAGGGAGAGTAACGTCGACTTCCCCGATCCCGTTCCGCCAACAATGGCATAACACCCGCCAGTGTGAAAGTCGAAGCTTATGTTGTCCAGCATGTTCCGGTTGCAGTCGTATGAGAAAGACACGCCTGAAAGCGAGATGCCTTTAGTAAGGGGGGTGGGAAGCTCCCTCGTTCCATCCGAAACATCTTGAGTAGCGAGAAGCTCGCATAGCTTGCCTACAAGCTGGTGTGCGGACTTCCGGGCACCTATGACTTGGGGGATCTGCAAGATCGGATTCGAGAAGTAATTCATGAGCTGACCGACAAGCAGCACCGTGCCTGGCGTGACACTCCCATCCTCTACACAGAGCCATGCCGCAAAGAGTGCTGTTCCAAGCTGTGTCACGAAGTACGCCAGCTGGCTTAAGATCGCAATGCTTTCCCGCGTGGAGCGCTGAGCACACTTTGCATCCTCAAGGCGTCTATTACTTTCATCAAAGATCCGCCTTGCGGCAGGCTCTGCCATGAAGCTCTTTATGAACGAAAACCCCGCAACAAGATCCTTTATGCTCGCGACGAAGCTGTCGGACTCATTTGAAACCATCACCTGTCTCGATGCAAGCCTGTCACCCGTCAGAAGGCTGACGCACACGGGCACTATCGAGAGTAAGACAGCAACGACGGCAAGTCTGACATCCTGCACCACGAGCATTGCGAGGGCTCCGCCGAAAAGGAGCACGTAGGTGACAAGATCAAAGATCTTTTCCAGATAGCTCGTCTCAATGGAGGTAAGATCATTGGTGAAGGCTGAAACGCATTGGCTTGCCTTTTCTTGGGGTACCGACTGTATTCCCTTGTTCAGGAGCACATCAAATGCTCTCTTGCGATACTCGTACGTCGCGCTACGCATGAACCGGGGAATCGTGTAGCGATCACATAACTGAAAAATTATCGTTACTACCACAAGACCGATGACCTGCATGGCTTCGAACCAGAGCATGGATGCATTCCTACTTGAGGCAGCATTTATAATCTCCATAAATATATAGGCATACCACAGGCCTATACAGCTAGTGAACATCCTGCTCGCGATCGTGTAAAAAAGATAGCGCTTGTTGTTGCGATAAAAGCAGGAGAAGAGTTCCTCATGCAGCTTCGACACCTCAACGTCCACGGATGCACCCACCTCAACCGCCTATCACCGATAATCTACCATGATTGGCAGCTCTTCGCCGCATGACGTCACTCTTGCGTAATCCATGCGCAGACAGATAAAGCCTAAAATTCCTTATAAGAGTATCAAAAGCTTCGCGATCGCTTAGCAGGAGATCAATAAGATGGTGGAGGAAGTAATCGACTTCCATTCTCTCCTGCTGACAATACGATCTGCCCACCCCCATGGAGTGCACGCAAACGGTACAGAACAACCGATAGGCGCACTTTCTGCATACCCCCTTATTTTTATTGGGAAGTGTTGTTGGGGGTAAGGTGTCTTTTGACCATATGTTTGCCAGTTTTGCATTTTTGTTACCTACGTAAAGGTGACAAGGATATATGTCACCCTTCATGTCAACTGCATAGCGCGTCACCCCCGCAGGACAAAATGAACTCTGTCCGCGACCAGTCAGAAACACTTTAATCAGACCACAAATGCGGTCTGAAAACACGCTGCATCCTCCGTCAAAAAAATCTCGACACTCCTGTACAGGACTCTTATCAAAATCTCCGAGATGGGATGAGTCATCTGGATAATCAATTGTATTGACTACCTGAACTCGTGAAGTACAATATCTGTCGGAAAGATACTGTCTTAGCATAGTATGAGATATGTTCATCTTTACATGATTGCGAGTATAGGTTGCTTCAACCGACAGGTTTAACTTTCCTACGCACCGACGGATATTTTTATCGACCGTAACAAATGTACCGTCACCGGAACGTGAAATACGCTGAAGATCATTGACCTCCTTCGGTCCATCAATGCTGGCGATTACAGCAATGTTATGCTTTGATAAAACTCTTATAGCACGGTCAGATAACAGTGACGCATTTGTAACTAGGGAGTAACAGGGTGTCTGTCTCAGTTTTTGGGCATCAACCCATGCACAGGCAGTTTCGATAACATCTAGAGCAAGCAGTGGTTCACCACCGAAGAAGCTGATTTGATTAATCAAATCATAGCGCCCAAAGAAATATGAAAGGGCTTTAACAACCGTATTGTCTGACATGTCTGTATTAGGTAATCCATAGCTTCCACCATCCGCAAAACAGTACTTACATTTGAAATTACATCTATTCGTTACCAAAAGTCTTAAACTTTCTAGACTTTTATCGGTATCTTTATATTTTTGTGAACAAGAATCAGTAACTATCGAGTTGATTTTGTGCTCTTCTCTGGAAGACAGAGCTCCGTTATTAGCTTTACAGCCGACTTCGTATGGAATTGAATATATTTTGCATGAATACGAGTCAAATAATGCAGCTTTACGGCACTGATGATTAACATGTATGAACACATTTGATTTAAGCATCGTAATCCTTAAAATAAACTATGCCTGGCACCAAGGACACTCCCTGGTACCAGGCATAAAAATAGACAGTACTACAGCGAGTCCTTACCCACCGCAGTTAACGCCACAAATTGAGAACATTTCGTCTACCCCAGTCATGTCATCAAGCTCGATTGGAATAGGATCCCACTCTTCTCTCTTAATATCAGACATGGAAATCACCTCCTTTGCAATGTTGTGGTAATCATTACAAAGAGAGGAAAGTTTCGCCATAGCGTTTCGTGCTAGATTTCCATTTAGCATGAAACGCTATGGCGATTCTTCTTCACATAATTCCCTATTAGACCACCGTTGACATGGCCAGCTTCTCTTTCAGTAGGACCAAGACGGCTGCGGCTCCCTTGCGAGGGCGAACTGTGTGTGGTCGTAGCCCCCAGTCACAGCCTGGCCCGACAGGGTGTCCGCCCTGTCGACGTCCGACCCCCTCGTCTGCTCGTCCCACAGGAACCAGTCAAGGTGGTGGCCGAGCCTCACGGCTATGGATGCCGCAGACTCGCCACCGGCCTTCGCCAGCAGCATGCGCGCTCGGCTCGGGCACGCACGCGGCGCCGATACCTACCGCAGGAGAAGTGGCGAGACGTGCCGGGTGAGGAGAACTTCGACCTGCTCGGGCAGTTCGGGATCAAGGCCATAGGCGACAGGCTGCTCAAGATGGCGGGCAACCCCTCCTGCGACGAGATAACCTTCGAGGAGCGGATGACCCCTCCCACTTACACCCCCGCCTTGCGCGGCAGCCCCACGAACGCGGGATCCGGCAATGGCACGCCCACACGAGCCATTGGCCGGGCGTGTCCGACGTCTGCAAGACGCATGGCCCATGTAAGATGACGACGACATCTGCCACACCGACGCCGCCTGTCGGGGCGTCACCAGACGCGAAGAGATTCGCTCCGACTCGCCCCTCTCCGAGACAAACCGACGCATCGCGATGGGTTGGCCCAAAGCTGCCCGGCGGCGACCGTAAGGAACCGGTACGCTGCGAGGGGTCGTCGAAAGGCCACGTAACCAACCCCTTAGACACGAATACTACCGAAACCTCCCCATTTAGTAGACATATAAAGCTATAGCTCAACCCCAAGTTCTCTCTGAGCCCAACCCCGTATGACGGCAGCATTTTCTGCATCACCGATAAGATCTAGATAAGGAATGATAATGTCTAACATCTTCCTTGCCCCATCCACATCCCCCTTACGAAAACTTGTACGTGCTTCAGAATAAATGAGCTGTGGCAGATAATAATGAAGATGCTCCTCTAGGCACTCTCTCTTGGACCGCTGTACAAGCGCAAAAGCCTCACCGAAGTAACCCTGCAGCTCAAGACATTGTGAGAGGTTAAACTCAACGTTCACTCTTGTCTCGTGGAACTCCATGCTATCGGCCTCTTGGGCATCCAATGCAGCAAGTAACTCCTTCCCAAACATGATAGCCTCAAGCGCTTGCTCTGCATAAAACAGTGCTGGTATCCGCAGGGCAAGACTCTTCATCTCATCTCTTGAGAGCAACACATGTTTCAAATCCCCAAAGTCAAGGTTGGGCTGGGTAAGTCTTACCGCCTGATCAAGCTTTGTAAGCGCCATCTCCGCGTCATTCGGTCCAAAGTTTTCGCTCAGCAATGCAGCTGCATCTAGGGATAGATATATCTGACGAAGCGTCGGTCTATTTTGGGAGCTAACATCCAAACGCTCAAGCAAGGCCCTGAACTCATCAAACCTACCGCGATGGAGCAAGACGCTAGCCTGTTTGGCTTTGTCCACAAAATCATAGTCCTGCTCACTCTGATAGTACACATTACACAGTTGATACGTATTTGAATGGAGGCGGGCAAGAAGAGCATCAAGCAGTGTCTTAGACGGCATCTGACGCTCATTCTCAATGCGCGAAATCGTAATGGGAGAGCAAAGCCCCTCGGCAAGTTGTTCCTGCGTGAGACCGTGCTGTCTGCGCAGACTACGAATGGTCTCTCCAAGTGAGCTGCGCTCTACCATGATGAGTCCCCTAACGACGTCGAAGCATATAGTCCGACAGTAGTGCACCCCTCTGCTCAGTGTACCCGTAACGTCCTCGCCTCCCCAGAGACGTCGAGAAATCAGGAGCCCGATACACCGATCGTCATGGATCTTTGCGCTTTTAACCTAGGATCTCTACTTGCCCACCATACCATGGTGCACACGCCACTTTCGGCGCTCCGTGTCATTGAGGATGCGCTTGCGCATGCGAATGGATTGAGGTGTGACCTCCACTAGCTCATCATCCACGATGTACTCGAGCGCCTCCTCGAGCGTAAAGACCTTGGGTGGCGTAAGCTGCACCGCGATGTCGGCCGTTGAGGAGCGCTGGTTACCAAGGTTCTTCGTGCGGGCGACGTTGACAACCATGTCGCCCGGGCGGGACCGCTCCCCCACCAGCATGCCCTCGTAGCACTCGGTACCGGGACCCACAAAGAGTGCGCCACGCTCCTGGAGCGTCCCGAGCGCGTAGGCCACCGCCCTCTCTGTTGACATCGAGATCATCGCACCGTTCTGCCTCGTACCTATCTCGCCCGCAAAGGGACCGTACTCCAAGAACGTATGGTAGAAGACAGCCTCACCGTGCGTGACGTTGAGAATACGGTTCTTGAGGCCCATGATGCCACGCGTCGGTATCCTGAACTCTAGATGGGTCTGGACGCTACCCGTGTCCATAGAGGCCATGGTGCCTCCGGCATTGCCAAAGAGCTCGATGACCTTGCCCGAATACTCGCCAGGACACTCGACCACGGCCTGCTCGATTGGTTCGAGCCGACCACCGTGACCATCGCTCCGTAAGAGCACTTGGGGGCGGCCAACCTGGAACTCGAAGCCCTCGCGTCGCATCTGCTCCATGAGGACCGAGAGGTGCAGGACGCCTCGGCCCGACACCTCGGTGCCCGTCTTGTCGGGGAGCTCCTCGATGCGCATGGTCACGTTGTTCTCGCGCTCCTGTTCGAGGCGCTCCTTGAGCTGACGACCGCCCACGATGTCGCCCTCGCGACCCACGAGCGGCGAGGTTGATGGCTCGAACACAATGGACATGGTGGGCGGGTCTATCTCGATGGGGTCAAGCTCCACCGGATTTGTGGGGTCGGTGTAGACGTCACCGATATCGGTGCCATCAATGCCCACCACAGCACCAATGTCGCCCGCACCTATCTCCTGGCATTCCGCACGTCCCAGGTAGTCAAAGGTAAAGAGCTGCTTTACCTGGGCCATCGCACGACTTCCGTCGTTCTTTACGACCAGGATCTCGTCCTTTGCATGAATGGTGCCGGAGTACACGCGCCCTATGCCGATGCGCCCCACATAATCGGAATGGTCGATGGTCACGCACTGCATAGCAAGGGGGCCGTCCACGTTCGCATCAGGGGCGGGCATGGCGTCCACTATCATGTCAAGCAGCGGGTACATGTCCGTGTTGTCATCATCGGGGTCAAGACGTGCGAAGCCGTTGGTGGCCGAGGCATAGATGACGTGCTCCATCGCAAACTCTAACTGATCGTCGGTGGCCCCAAGATCCATCATGAGGTCGAGCGAGGCGTTGAGGGCATGCTCCGGATCGGCTGCGGGTTTGTCCACCTTGTTTATCACGATCATGACCCGCAGACCCACGTCGATGGCGTGGCGCAGGACGAAGCGGGTTTGGGGCATGGGCCCCTCCGCCGCGTCAACCAACAGCAGAGCGCCATCGGCCATCTTGAGCACACGCTCAACCTCACCGCCAAAATCCGCATGTCCCGGCGTATCGATGACGTTTATCTTGATACCTCGGTATTCGATCGAGATATTCTTTGCGAGAATGGTTATGCCGCGCTCGCGCTCCTGATCATTGGAGTCAAGCACGCGCTCCTCGACTTGCTGGTTGTCGCGAAACGCGTCGGTCGCACGCAACAGCTTGTCCACAAGCGTTGTCTTCCCGTGATCGACGTGGGCGATGATGGCGATGTTGCGGATGTCCTTTTGGAGCATGGATACCTCTTGTGTCTCTGCGACTGTCTCTGTGTTCTATCCGAGTGCATGACTGTTATAGCACGCAAGGACAGCTGCGACGCTGCCGGGCAAGAATGTGGCATTACTCCACGCCAAGGCACGGGCGTCCGCTTGTTCTACAGAAGGGGCTCGACCTCACCCGCAGGAGCAGGATCGGCCCACACAAAACCATTGCCTCGTCCCTTGCCCGAGAGCAGCGAGTAAGCGGAGTAGGAGCGGTAGCCCCTCTCACCAAACTCGAGCATGAGAGCATCCTGGTAGTTGTCGTTATCGTCTGCGACGGCACCCTCATAGACGATGGCGTAGCGAACAGGCGCGGCAAGACCACCGTTCTTCTTATGGGCGGTGCCGCCATCTTTTCCCAGCATCCGAACCTTGTCGTACGCTCCCTTAAGACAGGCCTCAACACCATCATCTGTAAACTCAAACGAGCTGACCACGCCTGCTGCATCCTGCACGGCAAGCAGAACACCAAACGACTCTCCTGCGGCAAGGGCGTCAAGTGCCTCTCCCATCAGCGTGCTGCCCAAGGCATCAAGCTCCTCAGACATTCCATCGCTTCTTTGACCCAAGTTCGCTCCCATCATCCTCCCCACGTCCGAACCAAGCATCCGACTACCTGTGAAAGAAGCCAGAGCCGCTGCCCCAGTTTAAAGACCTTAGTGGGTGGGGACGATAATGACCGAACGTACGGCCACAGGCTCGCGTACGATTATAGACGAGTCACTTTACTGTAACTTTTCTGATATATGACGGCTTGTCGGTTGCGGCAACCCTGTTTCTGGCCTCAGGAGTCCTCGTGACGGCGCGGGACCAAACCCCCCGCCAGGCTGCGGGGGGGTTGTGCCGGGGTCCGCAGGCCTCGACCTGGGGCCCGACTGCACGGAAAAGCGCAGTCTGCGGCTCCCGCGTCGCGCAGAATGCGCCTTTCCGTCACGTCGCCGCCCGGGAGGCGCGGGACCAAACCCCCCGCCAGGCTGCGGGGCACTATGGAAAATGGCTCAACTGGGCAAATGCGCTCGGGCAACCCCCCGCCAGGCTGCGGGGGGGTTTGTGCCAGGGTCCGCAGGCCTCGACCTGGGGCCCGACTGTACGGAAAAGCGCAGTCTGGGCAGAGGGTCGCTGATGGCGCGTCCCGAACCAGGCCGGGACACCATCAGGCTGCTAGTTGTGGGCTAAGGAGATACCGGGACTCAGGGTAAGGTGTACGTGTTCGTCATGTCACTCGACAAAAGCCCAGTTGGTCTCTCTTTGAGGCAACAAAACCGTACACGTTACGAAGGCCTACCCATCAAGACGATTCAGTGATAGCTGGCACTACGTCGATGCACACCGCCAGACACCCGCCCCAGGAGATGGCTAGAGGAGGAGCTGAAGGAGGTGAGCTCTAACACCGCCGTAGGTTGTGCAAACAAAAAGCCCGGGGCAGGAAGCCCTCGGGCTGGACGCTCTATGGTGGAGACGATGGGGTTCGAACCCACGACCTCAGGCTTGCAAAGCCCGCGCTCTCCCAGCTGAGCTACGTCCCCGCGTGAAAGACAGACATGACTTGCCCCATGGGCAATAAACACCCCAGCGGCGACTCGGCTCACGCTGGGGTGTTTATTATCAAAGTCTGGTGGGCCCGACAAGGTTCGAACTTGTGACCTCCCGGTTATCAGCCGGACGCTCTGACCAACTGAGCTACGGGCCCAACGCAGAGAAGTATATTACACGCGTTGAGCCGATAGGTCAACTGTTTAGTCAGGAAATTCTCAACTTTCTTCGCTCTACAAGACCACTCCTTGCATTGTGCCGCCATACGTGTACCATGTACCAACGAAAGTGGCTTAAACAAGTATGGATGGGGTCTCTTAAAACCCCAGGGACATGGGTGATGGGCTTATGGTACGCATGGACATTCAAGCCATCATGGTCGGTGCAGGTCCGGTGTCTTCACTCATCGTGCTGAGACCACGAACTGCACACAAAGATGAGGAGAGTATAAAGCTTCCCATTCGGATTGGCGTCGTCGAAGCGACGATCATCTCGACCGGTATAGAGGGTGCACCAATCAAACGTCCCATGACTCATGACCTGCTACTCAGCTGCATTCACGAGATGGGCGGATCTCTCAATTCCGTCGAGATAGTCGATGTGCGCGGGACTACCTTCTACGCTCGCCTCAACATCAGCTGTGAGTCCGGTCGCCACATCGAGATAGACGCACGCCCCTCCGATGCCATAGCCCTTGCAGTCAGGCAGGGTGTACCTATCTTTGCCGACGAGCAGGTGCTCAAGATGGCTACCATGCCTGACTTCGAGGCTGTCGAGCGTCAAGAGAAGGAGCATGAGATGGAGGATTTCCACGATTTTGTGGAGAAGCTCTCTCCCGAGGACTTCACGTAGACATACTCCACCTTGCATCCTCCCGTGCGTGCCCGAGAATCTGCCGGGCACGTACGAAAGGACGTTTGCCCAGCTGGCGTCAATTCTTAGGTACCCCAGAATCTGAGGGGAACGTACGCGGGGGTACTCCCGCTCCAAGACTCGGACCTTGAAGCGGGGAGTCCGAGGCCTACTCTCCCTCGTCCTCGATCATCGAGTCGTCCAGCTCTTCCTCGCCACCTATGTCCACAGCCTCCTCGTCGGCGTCCTGGGCACCTGCAGCGTCAAGACCAAGGTCAAGGGAACTCTGACCCTCGGCCTGCCCCGATGCCTTGGGTGCCTTCTTCTTGCGGGCTACCATGCGAGCCACCGCGCTCACACGGTCGTGCTCGCCCATGTTCATGATCCTGACTCCTTGGGTCGCACGCCCGAGGCGTGAGATGTCCGTCGTCTTCATCCGGATGACGACGCCCTCCTCAGAGACCATCATGAGCTCATGCTGTGGGCCGACCACGCGACACGCCACGAGGTCACCCTTCCTCGCAGTCATCGAGATGGTCGAAACACCCTGGCCACCACGTCGCTGCTCAGGATACTCGGCGACAGGCGTACGCTTGCCGTAGCCCCTCTCGGTCACGACGAGCAGGTCTCCCTTGCCGTTCGATATCTCCATGCCCAGCATCCTCGCCCCGTCCTTGAGGGTGATGCCGCGCACACCTGAGGTCGCACGCCCGGTCGGACGAATCTCCGACTCGTCGAAGAGTATGGCCTTACCCGCCGTCGAGCACAGGATGACCTTCTCTCCCTGCTTGACACGGCGCACGTTGACCAGCTCGTCTCCCTTCTTGAGGTTGATGGCGATGATGCCGTCACGACGGCTCCTGTCGTAGTCGCTCATGGCTGTCTTCTTGACCATACCGCTCGTCGTGGCAAAGAACAGGTGCTCGTCGGCGGGAAAGTCGCGCGTCGTGATGACGGCAGTGGAGTGCTCGCCCTCCTCGAGCGGAATGACGTTCACCATGGCCGATCCGCGAGCATGGCGGCTGCCGATGGGAAGCTCATGTACCTTGACACGGTAGACCCTCCCCTTGTTGGTAAAGAAGAGCACGTAGTCATGGGTAGATGCCACAAAGAGGTCCTCGACGAAGTCGTTGTCCTTGAGCGAGAGACCCTGGACGCCCTTGCCACCGCGCTTCTGTGAGCGATAGGTCGAAACGGGCAGGCGCTTCACGTAACCCGCGTGAGTCACCGTGATGACCATGTCCTCCTCGGCAATGAGGTCGTCCACGTCGAGGACGACGGGCGCGTCAGAGATGGTGGTGCGGCGCTTGTCGGCAAACTTCTCCTTGATCTCGAGCATCTCGGTCTTGATGACACCCAGGATCTTCTGCTTATCCGCTAGTAGCTCCTCGTAGTAGGCGATGGCCCGTCTCAGGCCATCGAGCTCCTCCTGTATCTTGTCTCGCTCGAGGCCCGTCAAGCGACGCAGGCGCATCTCGAGAATGGCCGTCGTCTGCTCCTTGGTAAAGGAGAAGCGCGCCATCAGGCGCTCGGAGGCCTCGCTGTCCGTGCGCGACGAACGGATGATGGAGATGACCTCATCGATGTGGTCGAGGGCCACAAGCAAACCCTCGAGGATGTGGGCGCGCGCCCTCGCCTTGGCGAGGTCAAACTGCGTCCTGCGGGTCACGACGTCCACCTGGTGGTCGATGTAGTGACGCAGTATCTCGGGCAGGGTCAGCAACCTGGGCACGCCGTTCACGAGCGCGAGGTCGACGATGCCAAACGACGTCTGCAGCATCGAGTGCTTGTAGAGGTTGTTGAGGACGACCTCGGGAACGGCTCCCTGCTTGAGGTCCATAACCAGGCGCAGACCCTTACGGTTGGACTCATCGCGCATGTCAGAGATGCCCTCGATACGCTTGTCGTTCACGAGCTGGGCTATCTTCTCCTGGAGGTTGCCCTTGTTGACCCCATAGGGAAACTCGGTGAAGACGAGCTTGTTACGCCCGCCCTTCGAGGACTCCACATGAGCCTTCGCACGAACGGTGAGGATGCCGCGCCCGGTCTCGTAGGCCTGCTTGATGCCCGCAGAACCCATGATGACGGCGCCCGTCGGGAAGTCGGGACCGGGCATCACGCCCATGAGCTCGTCTACTGTCACATCTGGGTTGTCGATGGCCATGCAGGTCGCATCGATGACCTCGCCCAGGTTATGGGGGGCGATGTTGGTGGCCATGCCAACGGCGATACCCTGCGAGCCGTTGACAAGGACGTTCGGGAAGCGAGACGGGAGGACCTGCGGCTCCTGGAGCGACTCGTCGTAGTTGGGGATCCAGTCCACCGTGTCTTTGTTGAGGTCACGGAGCAGCTCCATGGCCGGCCGCGCAAGGCGGCTCTCGGTGTAGCGCATGGCGGCGGCAGAGTCGCCGTCGATGTTTCCAAAGTTGCCATGGCCGTCCACGAGCGACACGCGCATCGAGAACCACTGGGCCAGACGCACCATGGCATCGTAGACCGCTGCGTCTCCGTGGGGATGGTACTTGCCGATGACCTCGCCGACCGTCCAGGCCGACTTCTTGTGGGGCTTGTTGGGAAAGATACCCGCCTCGTTCATGGCATAGAGGATGCGCCTGTGCACCGGCTTCAGGCCGTCGCGTACGTCGGGCAGGGCACGCGCCGTGATGACCGACATGGAGTACTCGATGAACGACTGCTCCATCTCGTGCCCGAACTCGCGCATCTGGAGGGTGCCGCCATGGATGTCGGTCTCGTCGCCGCCTCCCCGCTCGTCGTCCTCGGCGAGCCCTAGCCCCTCATCGTCGTCCCCACCGGCCTCGTCCTCGTCCTCGTCGCCATCCAGGCCCGCCTCGTCCTCAGCGTTGGGATCATAGATAGGGACATCTGAGTCCTCGAGGTCGCGCTCGGCACGATCGAGCAGCTCGCGCAGGTCGTCGGGCATGCCTGTGGAGCTGTCTGCGCCAGGCTCCGTGGATTCACTGTAGGTATCGTCTGCCACGTGGATGTTTCCCTTCGCCTAGATGTCAAGGAAGCGGGCGTCCTTCGCATGGCGCTCGATGTAGTCGCGCCGATAGGCGACCTGCGTGCCCATGAGGCGAGACACGGCGAGGTAGGCCTTCTGTCCATCCTCTATCGAGATGCGCTGCAGGATGCGGCTCTTGGGGTCCATGGTCGTGTCGGCCAACTGCTGGGGGTCCATCTCGCCGAGGCCCTTGTAGCGCTGGACGGAGTACTTGCGCTGCTTGCCCTCGGCGTCCGTGGGAACGTGCCGCTCGATCGCCTGCGCGAGCAGGGTCTCCTCGGAGGTCTTGCTGTCGGGATAGACGTAGTGGATCTTCTTTCCCAACTTGACCCCAAAGATGGGAGGGCAGGCGCTGTACACGTAGCCCGCATCGATGAGGGGCCGCATGTACTTGTAGAAGAAGGTCATGAGCAGGATGCGGATATGGGCACCGTCGACGTCAGCATCGGTCATGATGATGATCTTGTGGTAGCGAGCCCTCTCGATGCTAAAGTCGCCGCCCTCGCCGCTGCTGTTGGTGACGCCCGTACCAATGGCCGTTATGAGTGACTGGATGGTCTCGGACGAGAAGGCACGGTGGTCACCCACGCGCTCAACGTTCAGTATCTTGCCGCGCAGGGGTAGGATGGCCTGAATGTCACGACGGCGCCCGTCCTTGGCCGACCCCCCTGCCGAGTCACCCTCGACGATGAAGAGCTCGGTCATCTTGGGATCGCGCACCGAGCAGTCAGCGAGCTTGCCCGGAAGAGACGCGCTCGCCAGCAGGCCCTTGCGTCGTGTAGCCTGACGGGCCTTCTGGGCGGCAAGACGGCCCTTCGCGGCCTGGGAGGCCTTCCTGAAGATCTCCTTTGCCTGATTGGGGTGTTCCTCAAGATACTCAGAAAGTCCGGTCGAGACGACCCTGTTCGTGAGAGCACGCATGTAGGAGCTGCCGAGCTTGATCTTGGTCTGGCTCTCGAACTGCGGGTCAGGAAGCTTGACCGAGACCACGGCGGTCATACCCTCGCGGATGTCATCGCCTGTGAGGTTAGGTTCCTTCTCCTTGAGGAGCCGGTGGTTGTGCGCGTAGTCATTGACCGTCTTGGTGAGGGCCGTGCGAAAGCCCTCCAAGTGCATGCCACCTTCCTCGGTGTAGATGTCGTTTGCAAAGCTCATGATGATCTCAGAGAAGCCGGCGTTCCACTGTAGGGCGACCTCGACCTCACCTTTGAGCGAGACAGGCGCGTCTGGCTCGGATCCCCCTTCGATGTAGATGGGCTTGGAGCAGCCAGGGAGTATCTCCTTGCCCTCATTGAGGAACTTGACAAAGTCAACGATGCCGCCAGCAGAGCAGAACTCCTCGACCCGGGGCGTGAGCTCGCGCTCGTCCGTCAGGATAATCTTGAGGTTCTTGTTCAGAAATGCGATCTCCTGGAGCCGGTCCCGCAGGGTGTCGTAGTCAAAGGTCGTGGTCTCGAAGATGTCGTCATCAGGCCAGAAGGTGATGGTGGTGCCCGTCGCCTTGGACGTGCCCACCTGCCTCATCTCCTTTGTGACCTTACCACGCGAGAGCTCCAGCTCAAAGATGCGCCCATCGCGCTTGACCTGGGCCACCATCCTCTTTGAGAGGGCATTGACGACCGAGGAACCCACGCCATGAAGCCCGCCCGAGACCTTGTAGGCGCTGTTGTCGAACTTACCCCCCGCATGGAGTATGGTCAGCACGACCTCGAGGGTGGGCCTGTGCTCGGTGGGATGCATGTCTGTGGGAATCCCGCGTCCGTTGTCGGCGACGGTGATTGAGTTGTCGGCATGCACGGTAACCTTGATCTTGGTGCAGAAGCCCGCCATCACCTCGTCGACGGAGTTGTCTACTATCTCCCATACCAGGTGATGGAGACCCGTCGTCGACGTAGTGCCAATGTACATCGCCGGCCTCATGCGCACGGCCTCAAGACCCTTCAGGACCTTGATCTCGCTCCCGTCGTAGCTTTCGTTGCTCGTAGCCACGGACTTCCTCTCTCGCATCCTATTACGTGATGTCAAATGTTCAGAAGCTCTATTGTATACGAAGTTGGCAGCATTTCCAATGGTATGCTTCCGTACCATAGAATTACTGCGTATACGACACGAGAACTACCCTCTCTGCGGCCATCAAAGGGTGTTTTTAGGGCTAGGGACGCCTTCAGGCACTACCCCCATTAGCATCGGTGTTAGATGCATGCAGATCGCGACTGTATTCATGTTGAAGCGAGAGGGTCATGGCCCTCTCGACCCGCTGTCTGAGGCCATCGGGAAGTTCTGCGCATGCGTCACGCACACGCCTCTCCTCTTGAGGAGAGAGTGGTGGTAGCTCGGGAGCACCAGGCCCAGATGCGTGCCTGCGCAGTTCATCGCCCTTGCGCAGTATGCCGCCCTCTTGAGGGGCGGGCCAGCGGGTAAGCCGAAACTCTATGCCAGATACCTCAAGTCCCACTCCGGCAAGGCGCGTAAGGTAGATCTCCTTATTAGCGTTGAAGTCAGAAAGACGGGCATGCGAGTCAACATAGACCCCAAGCACCGGCGGCAGGCTCTCGCACGGGGACTTACGCAGATAGACTCCGGTGGTGTGTGCCCGCTCGACGTCACCGTTAGCTGCCCTCCAGAGGGACGCGGCCCGTTGATTGGCACTCATCCCCTGTCGAACGCTAGCTGGAATAGTCCTTCTCAGAAGCTCGGCCATACTCACGGAGCCTCGTTCGCAAGGGTTGAGACCCAAGACCTCACGCAGCACGCGTTCGCTCCTTGTAAACGTAGCCACCTGGGGTCACATTCCTTGTGTATAAGGGCGAGCCGCTGCCACTAGACACGACCCTCATGACGACGCCAAGCACCTTGCAGCCCTCTCAGCCTCGTGAGGGGCCTCAACATGGTATTACCCAGCCTGAAACTTGTTGACCTGCGCAGTTCCTCAGCCTCCCTACGTGCACTGGTAAGATCCTCCTTGCGCACTTTAGCCTCATCGCACAGACGTTCAACCTCACCAGAGAGCTCCTCAATACGACTGCTAAGTCTCTCAGCCTGATAGTGCATGTGGGAGTCCACAAACTGTAGGCGCATGCAGTCAACATCGATCGTACGAAAGAGTCCCATCAGATATTCTGCGGGAGACGTCCCGTCCCTCATAGTCCGCAATAACTCGAGACATTCAGGACTCTGGTACTCATCCGCCTGGAGACTGTCCAGCCCAAGCTCGTCGATGATCTCGTCTCGAATTTTCTCATACACCATCGAGAAGGTCTCAAAGCCGTTGAGCGTGTCCAAGTTGTACTTGCACGCATTGATAGCCCAGTTAGTGTATGCGACCCTAAGCTCGTCGAAGTATCCGCTCTTCTCAAGCCAACTCTTCAACTCTCTAAATGCTGTATAGAAGTCAAGTGGATGGGCATCCTTGAAGGACATGACGTTCGTGCTGATACCCACACGATGATACACGACGTGCTGCCGCAAGAAGCAGATGCGTTGTGCACACACGAGGGCAGGTGCCATGAACATGAGGTCCTCGGTAAGAAAGATCTCTTGGTAGCGAAGATCGTTCTCACGAACAAGGCTCATTTTGAGAAGCTTGTTCCACGGGTAGTTCTGAAGTGCTCTAAATATCCAGTCGGGGTTATCCTTCCAGCTGAACACGTCTTGGGGAAACTTGTCCTCGAGGATGAGCCATGGCGCCGCGCGCAGAAGCGCACTGGTTCCAAAGGCCTCAACGATGGGGAACACGACGATGTCGGCCTCGCACTCCTCGGCACGAGAGACGGCACGTTGCACAAGATCATCTGCCATCCAATCGTCTGAGTCAAAGAAAAGCAGGTAGTCACCGGTTGCTCGGTCCAAGCCACGGTTTCGGGCCACACCGGCCCCACGGTTTTCCTGTGTCACGTACGAAAGGCGGGAATCAGCCTTGGCGTAGACATCAAGAATCTGGATAGTCTCATCCGTTGAGCCGTCGTCGACACAGATGATCTGGAGCCTACGATATGTTTGGCCGATGATGCTGTCAAGACACTGCCTGAGATACTCGGCTGAGTCATGCGTGGGGACCACGATGCTCACGAGACTCTGCTGCCTAGACATGCCTTCCTCTTCCCTGCAGCCACCATCATATATTGTGGGCACGAAAAGAACCCGTATACCCACCTGTTATGTGGGACTGGTCTTTTCGAGCATCATTTCGCAGGCCGTAAGCAACAGGACCATATGACGGCGGACGGCGGTGAGTCACCTACTTCTATAATATTGTACTGTACCCGCGAGGGGGAGGCAAGACTCGGACAAGGTGGACGCGAGTGAGGCGCAAGACAGAGAGACGGTCCTCTTTAAAAGACAGAGATAGAGCGAGGGGAGCGGGTCTCCAGAACCTATCACGTAAAACGCGGCTTTGATAGCTTGAGATCATAGAGTGGATGCTTCGTCCATGAAGCGGGTTGCAGAATGCGTCTTTCCGTGAGGCGGTGGCGCAGAGTGCGCCTTTTCGTGAGGTGACGCCGCGTTTGCCCAGGTGAGGAAAAGTGCATTGTGACTCCGACGGCAACCTTTGAGCGTCACGCGCAAGCACATTTTGTACGCGTGCTGGTGGTCAGAGTACGCCTCTCCGTGAGGCACACTGCGGGAAGACACATGCCGATTCCCGTACCACCTAAATTCCCGGAGAGTTATGACGTGGTCGG
>ERZ772945.1314-NODE-1314-length-17679-cov-10.570075_pt1 | contig 17679 bp, 18 predicted proteins | sample MGYA00511681_ERZ772945 | MGnify/ENA primary metagenome ERZ772945 (study PRJEB29015, sample SAMEA2737943) | human oral metagenome | biome: human oral; feature: human-associated habitat; material: dental | place: China | collected 2143 ...
GGAGGCGATGAGCCGCGACAACGTCGAGGCCTTGGCGCGCCTGGACGAGGCCTCGGGCACCCCGGTGGCCGCGCCGTGGGGCGAGGACGAGTGGGACGCCGTGCTCGAGCGCTACTGGGCGGAGCACGAGTGGATCGGCATCGATCAGCGTGCGCGCGCTCTGTCGCTGTGCTCGCTGAACGAGGCCCCGACCCGCGAGGACGTGCTGGAGCTGGCCCCCGCTGTGGTTTCCTCTGATTTCGAGCGCGGTCAGGCTGCGCGCATCGAGGCGATCGCGGACGCAGTCGATCAGGCTGCGGCCGGCACGTTCTGGCTGGCCACGCAGACCCTGTTCGACCCGGAGGAGGACATGGACTGGCGTATCGTCGCCCTCGTGGACGTGCCCGCCTCGGACGAGGCCAACCGCGTCTGCCTGGCCACGATCACTGTCGGGCCGAGGTAGGGTTCGTCATCCCACCTTCACCGGGTGGGTGAGACAGCGGCCTCTCGCCGATCTCCTGCTGGAGGCGCACGAGGTAGCCGTCAGGATCCTGGACGAGGAATTGCCGGACGCCGATCTCGACATCGCCGGCCCGGTACCACTTCTCTTCGGGTTCGACGAAGATAGGCCATCCTGCCTCTGTGATGCGTTGGATCGCAGCGTCCAGGTTGTCGACCTGAACCTCGAAGTTGATCCCCCGACCAAGGGGCAACTCAAGCGGACCTGTCGCCCAGGTCCTCCCCTGGTTGATCTGATCGAGCATCAAGTGGGCACTGCCCAAAACGAGGTATCCGAATCCCTCCTCGGGCCGCTCGTACCGGAGAGAAAAACCGACGAGGTCACACCAGAAACGTTTGGAGGCCTCGTAGTCCGTGACAGTAAGTTCTGGAACGAGACCGGGTTCGCTAGACATGGGGCCATCCTAGCGGGCGTCCCGGGAGAGCGTAACGAGGTGAGTGTCGTAAGGACTGTCAGCGCCGCAAGGTGCAACGAACCAATGTGTCAAGCCGCACAATGTGCTAAACTATGAGAAATACATCACCAATAACTCCCTACTGACAGGAGGAAACTATGCCCGCCGGAACATCACACCTAAACCGCCTACAAGCACACCTCGATTCCGATTACTCCTGGCTTCGAGATGAAATAGTCAACCTGCATCCAGATTTGGATGACGACGCAATTCACACACGCCAACTCCTAGGCTTCGCACTGATCAACATCGCAGGATGCCCAGAGGACGAAGCAGTTGCTCACATTACCGACGGAAAAGACGACCGCGGAATCGACGCCCTTTACTTTAATAGGGAAGAGCTAAACCTCTATATCTTTCAGTCTAAATACATTAAGAATCCAACAAAACACTCTCCAATTAGGGAAAGTGAGGCATTAGTATTTGCGGACGGAATCGACGAAATATTCGATTTAACAATCTTTAAATCTGAAAATAAAGCACTAATTGCCCTAAAAGACGAGATCATCACCGCTCTATCAATACCCAACGTCGAACCAATTCCCACACTAATTTCAACCTCAGAGAAAGACATTACAAAAGGAGCGATGACACGTATTGATAGGAGATTATTCCAATCAACAGGACGAAGAGGTGCCCTAAAATACGTACGCCTTTCAGATCTTTACGAATTCATTTCAACATACGGAGATAGATCTGGAATCGAAATCAAACTGACTCTCAACGATTATAAGATCATACCCTCTCCCTACATGGGCTACTACGGCTGGATAACAGGAGACACTCTCGCACAACTGTACAAAAAACACGGCACTCGTCTATTTTGCAAGAACCTTCGCTCAAGTCTAGGAAAGACACCAATTAATGACGAGATGGCAAACACAGCGAAAGATACGCCCGAATACTTCTGGTACTTTAACAACGGAGTTACATTCATCTCAAATAAGATATCTCGCGCGCTACGTGGCGGCTCTTCCGCAGAAGACATAGATCTTACAATCACAAACGGTTCCATTGTCAACGGAGCGCAGACGACCGCAACATTAGGAGAACTCCTCAAAAACGAGGAGACGCGAGATAGGCTTTCCCACATCAAATGCCTTGTTCGTATACTAGAAATACCTGCCGATCATGAGGACTTCGCTACAGATGTCACCAGATACAACAATTCACAGAACGACCTTGGCCCCAAAGACTTTGTCTCCCTAGATCCATTCCAGCAGCAACTACGAAAAGAGCTAGAGCGGGAGTATGCAATTAACTACAACATACGTTCCGGAGAAGGCACACAGAACTCCGATCCAGCCAGCATCTCCCTACAAGATGCCACACTCGCCCTTGTTGCATGCGGAACTTCTATTGAACATGCCGTGCGTTCAAAGGACAAGATCAGCAGCCTTTGGAGAGATACCGAAAAACCGCCCTACACAACGATTTTCAACCCACAGACCATCACAGCACTCGCACTACGAAAGGCTGTTTGTTCAAACCGACATATCGAAGAGTTTCTTAGCGAAAAGGCTCAGAAGAGGAACTCCGATGATGTTTTTTCGACTCAAATGAGCACCATTGCAACACACGGCAATCGACTATTCGCATTTTATATTTTGCGCAACACAAATATTTATCGCGACGAACAACCTTATGAACAATTTGAATCAGAAATCGCCACACTCGATCTCGATCCTCATTTTCAACAGTTTGTAGCTGAAGTGTACGAACAATTTTCCGGTTCATACATGGCTCTATTATTCAAGAATGCCCAAAAGTGCACGAAGCTACTTAATGCCCTTCCACGACTCACACCTCCCGTCGTATAAATGTTTCGACAGCCATGGTCCGCCAGCTATCTATTCCCGTCGAACCTTATGGATTTGTGTCCTGAACTATGGAAGGATCTTCATTAGCTGCTCATTGTGCGATATAGTGCCCGACGGATCAGCCAGTCCGCGCCCGCAAAGAGCGCCATGAAAAGCAGGGCGCCGATCAGGATCACGACGATGTTGATGGCGACCTGCGCGTAGCCGATGCGCCAGACGTTCACGAAGCCGTAGGGGTACTGGTGCGTGAAGGAGCCTCGCACGAGCGTGTACGCCACCCACACCGCCGGGATCAGTAGGGCGCGCCCCAGCGTCGCCCACGTGATGCCGCCGCGCGGCCCCGCGAGCGCGGCCGTACCCACGAAGGCGGCCGGGACGACGATGTGCTGCAGCGGGTTCGTGACGAGCGCGAAGCCAGAGAGGACCTCGTAGGGACCAATCAGCGTCGCGTAGACGATCGCGGTCACCGTGATCATCATGAGCGCACACAGGTGCGTGGCTCTCCCCCACGCCCCGACGCGGCCTCGGCGCGCGAGGAGGGTCGAGATGATCGCAACCATGATGTTGGACAGCTCGGTGAAGTAGGACAGGCAATTGATGAGGCGCTCGGGAGCACCCGCCCAGCCGTGGGCGGCGCCCGCGAAGAGGCCTTCCTCGACGTAGGTCGGCGCAGCGTAACCATCAAAGGCCGTAATGATGAGGGTGGCGGCAACGCCCGCCCAGGCGAGGGCGGCGACCACCCAGTAGGCGGCGCGCCCGCGGCGGCTCAGTTCAGTCAGCTCAACCATGCGATCTCAACTCTCCCGGAAGAAAATAGCGGCTATTGAAACAGATCCGAGTGGGAACCCGTACGAATTGCGGTCACAATGCAGATCTCTGGCTCATCCAGATAGATCAACACCCAATCCGGCCGAATATGACATTCGCGGAACCCCGCATAGTCCCCGGTCAAGAGATGATCCCTCCGCTGGGGAGGCAACACTTCACCCGTAAGCATAAGATCAATGACCGCTTCGAGCTCCTTGATCAGGGAGCCCTCGTTTGCGGGCCCTCTTGAGATCCTTCTTGAATTGACTGGTCATCACGAGGGCACGCTGGCCCCGCTGAGGCTCACTCATCATCGACATCCGCGAACGCTTGTGCCGCGGACGCGTAACGGGTAGCGGCAACACGCCCTGCGGCGATGTCGCGAGCCTCGCGCATAGCTAGCTCGGTTTCAGCGTTATAGCGAGGTTGGCGCAAGTCGAAGGGCAAGCCGCCCTCCATGATCGACTTATGAAGGAATACATTGACAGCATCCGTGAGGTTCATGCCGAACTGGGCATACACCCTCTCGGCTTCTTCCTTCACACTTGGATCCACGCGCATGTTAAGCGTCGCCGTTTTCATATCGCCACACCTTTCAGACGAATGTACGACTTTTATTATACAACGCATCACAGATGTGTGACATATTCCTGCGCTGCGCAGACACCGACATGATTCCCGCAATTGAAGTCGGCATGCTGAAACGGCCGAGGCGGAGTTCAAATCCGGCCGGGGTCAGACCTGGGCGAGGTCCGTGACCTCTGCGTCCGTCAGCTCGACGAGGTCGAGGGGGCTCAGCTCGACGCTGAGGCCTCGGCGCCCTCCCGAGACGATCATGGTCTCGTGGTCCAGGCACGCCGAATCAATGAACAGGCGGTGCGAGGTCGTCTGCCCGAGCGGGCTGATGCCGCCCACGACGTAGCCGGTGCGGCGCTGGGCGACGGCCGGGTCGGCCATGGCGGCGCTCTTGGCGCCGGCGGCCTTTGCGATCAGCTTCATGGACAGGTGGGCCAGCGCGGGCACGCAGCCGACGACGAACTCGCCGGTGGGCTCCAGGCGCACCATGAGCGTCTTAAAGGCCTGGGCGGGGTCGATCCCCAGTTTTTCAACGGTTTCCTCGCCAAATGCCCGGGCGGCCGGGTCGTGCTCGTACTCGTGAACGGTAAAAGCAACGCCGGCCGCCGTGAGCGCCTCGATGGCGCGGGTGGGGCCACCGCTGTGTTCTTTGTTGTGTTTACGAGCCATGACCCCAGTGTAGGATGCGTCAGAGGATGGATGCGGTCGGGTCGTCGATGACGGCCTTGCCGAAGGGGAAGCAGGTGATCGGGATCATCTTGAGGTTGGCGATGGCCAGCGGGATGCCGACGATCGTAATGGCCTGCGCGGCGGCGGTGGTGACGTGGCCGATGGCGAGCCACAGGCCGGCGACAAGGAACCACACGATGTTCATGAGAGCCGAACCCGCGCCCGCGCCCGGCTGGTCGACGACGCGCTTACCGAAGGGCCACAGCACGTATCCGGCGATGCGGAAACAGGCCACGCCCGCGGGGATCGTGACGACGAAGATGCAGGCGACGACACCCGCGAGGAGGTATCCCAGGAAGAGCGGGAGGCCTCCGAAGAAGAACCAGATGATGTTGAGCAGGGTACGCATGGCGTGTCCTTTCGTTGATCTGTGAACATACTAGTCTGACACGCCGCGCCGCTTAGATGCCCCTGAGTCACCCCTGATTAACCCCTGATAGCGCCTGCCCGTCTACCATGAGGGTATGAGCATTCCCGAGGCCATCGCCGCTGCCCGCGACCGCATCGACCGCGCCACCTCCGCGTGCGGACGCACGGATTCGGTGCACCTGGAGCTGGCGGTCAAGACGCGCACGCCCGAGGAGTGCCGGGCCGCCGCCGCTGCCCTGCGCGAGGCGGGCCTGCCCATCCTGCTCGGCCATAACCGCGTGCAGGAGGCACGCGCGACGGTGGAGGCGATCCGCGAGGTGCCCGGCGCGCGCATCCACCTGATCGGGCCCCTGCAGTCCAACAAGATCAACCACGCACTGGCCTGCGTGGACGCGATCGAGTCGCTGGACTCCCCCGCCCTGGCTGCGAAGATCGACGCGCGCGCGACCGGCACGCTCCCTGTGTTCGTCGAGGTGAACGTCTCGGGCGAGGCCACGAAGCACGGCTGCGCCCCCTCCGAAATCGCCGCGCTGATCGACGCGGTCGAGGCCTCGGCACACCTGGAGCTCGCGGGCTTCATGACGGTGGGCCTGAACTCCCCCGTCGAGGCCGACGTGCGCGCCGCGTACGCGCAGCTGCGCGGCATCAGGGACGAGGCGGCCGCGCGCCTGGGCGTCGAAGAGTCGGACCTGGCACTGTCGATGGGCATGAGCCGCGACCTGGAGTGGGCAATCGCCGAGGGGGCGACGATTGTGCGCCTGGGAACTGCCATTTTCGGGGCCCGCCGCGCCTGAGCGAGGCACTCGTTCGTACCGGCACGCCGCCCAGTAGGATTGTCTCCATGATGACTGTTCTCGCTGGAATGTCCGCCGCGATCCTGGCGCTCGCCCCGATCACCAACCCGATCGGTGGCCTCGCAGCATTCGCGGGACTCACCGCCGGTGATTCTCCGGCCGCTGTGCGCTCGCAGGCGTGGAAGACGGGCATCTACGTGTTCGCGATCCTAGCGGTCTTTGCTGTCAGCGGATCGCTCATCATGCGTTTCTTCGGCTTTGACCTGCCCTCCCTGCAGATCGCGGGCGGCCTGGTCGTCGCGCACTCGGGTTTCTCGATGCTGGAAAACAAGCGCCGTGCCGCCCACGAGGAGGCTCAGCACGCGACCTCCAAGCCGGATGTGTCCTTCTCCCCCATGGCGCTCCCCCTCATCGCGGGGCCCGGCTCGATCGGTGTGGTCATCGCGCTGGCCGCCCGTAACACGGCCATCGGTTTTCATGTCGGCATCGTCCTGGGAATCGCGGTGACGGCCGCCCTCATCGCGCTGCTACTGCGCTACGGAACGCCCTGGATCGACAAGCTCGGAGCTACCGGCGTCGGCGCGATCGTACGAATTATGGGCTTCCTGATCCTTGTCATCGGCGTCGAGCTCATCATCCACGGAGTGCGCGCGCTCCAGCTCTTCTAAGCGGAAGCCCGCCCCGGCCTCGTCGAAACGACACCGGAGCGGGCAGCCACGACAACGGGGCTCTCAAGGGATGCGGTGCACCCACTCCTCGCGCGCGAACTTCGTCTCGCAGCGCTTCCGTGCGACCTCGAGGTCTGCCTCGGTGATGGTGCCGACCGTGGCGTTGTACTTCTCCTTGAAGTGCTCGAAGAACGCCTGGAGGATTTCCTCGCGGGGAAGGCCGGTCTGGGAGCGCATGGGGTCCACGCGCTTGACGGCGCTGCGGGTGCCCTTATCACGGATCTTCTCCATGCCGATGCGCAGGACTTCGTTCATCTTGATGGCGTCGATGTCGTAGGCCATGGTCACGTGGTGGACCATGTAGCCGTTCGCCCAGCGCTTCTGCGCGGCGCCGCCGATCTTGCCCAACTCGGAGGCGATGTCGTTGAGCGGCACGTACGTGGCTTTGATGCCCAGCTTGTCGAGGACCTCCATGACCCACTGATCGAGGTAGGGGTAGGCCTGCTCGAAGCTCATTCCCTCCACGAGGGCGGTGGGGATGACGAGCGAGTAGGTGATGCAGTTGCCGGGCTCCATGAACATGGCGCCGCCGCCGGTGACGCGCCGCGACACGGTGATGCCGTAGCGCTCCACGCCGTCGGACTGGATTTCGTTTTGGTAGGACTGGAAGGAGCCGATGACGACCTGGGGGCCGTTCCACTCCCACAGGCGCATGAAGGGCTTGCGGCGCCCCGCAGCCACGTCTTCGACCAGGGTTTCGTCCATGGCAACGTTGATCATCGGGTCGACGACGGGGCCGTGGATGACGTCGAAGTCGATGTCGTCCCACGACAGGGCGGCGCCCAGCGCGCGGCGCACGGCGATGCCGACGGCCTCGGGGGTCACCCCAATAAGGGTGTCGCCCTCGTGGAGGGCACCGGCGACGCGCGCGGCCAGATCCTTCGCGCTCGACGAGGCCGGAGCCCCTTCGAGGGACGCGGTGATCCGGGTGAGCGCGTCGTCGGGGTCGAGGAAGAAGTCGCCGGACACGCTCACGCGCGCGAGGCGGTCCTCCTCCACGTCGGTGTCGACGACGACGAGTTTTCCTCCGGGGACTTTGTATTCTCCATGCATGCCCACGATTGTAGGCGCTTTGCTCACGCCCAGTCGGGCAGGACGCGCACGCCGCCCTTGTCGGCGGAGGCGGCGAGCATGCCGTAGACGCGCAGGGCGTCGGAGACCTTGCGGGCGCGAGGCTTGGAGGGCTTCCACGGGGCGGCGCCCTTTTCGGCGCGGCGTCGCTCAAGTTCCTCGTCGCTCACGTTCGCGCGCAGGATGCGGTTGTTGACGTCGATTTCGATCTCGTCGCCGGTGCGCACGAGGCCGATCGCGCCGCCGGCAGCTGCCTCGGGCGAGATATGTCCGAGGGAGATGCCGGAGGTGCCGCCGGAGAAGCGTCCGTCGGTGATGAGTGCGCACTTCTTGCCCAGGCCCAGGCCCTTGAGGTAGGAGGTCGGGTAGAGCATTTCCTGCATGCCGGGGCCGCCCTTGGGGCCCTCGTACAAGATGACGACGACGTCGCCTTCCTTGACTTGCTTGCTGAGGATGGCCTCGACGGCTTCCTCCTGGGATTCGACGACGAAGGCCTTGCCGACGAAGTGGAAGAGGGACTCGTCGATGCCGGCGGACTTGATGATCGCGCCGTTGGCCGCGATGTTGCCGTAGAGGACGGCCAGGCCGCCGTCCTTCGTGTAAGCGTGCTCGACGGAGCGGATGCAGCCGGAAACGGAGTCGGTGTCGAGGGACTCGAAGAGGTTGGCGGTCGAGAAGGCCTGGGTGGTGCGCACGCCGCCGGGGGCGGCGAGGAAGCGGTGCTTAGCCTCGTCGGTGGCGCGCCCGCTGCGCACGTCCCACGCCCCCAGCCAGTCGGCCAGGTTGTCGGAGTGGACGGAGTGGACGTCGCGGTGGAGCAGGCCGGCGCGGTCGAGCTCGCCGAGGAGGGCGGGGATGCCGCCGGCGCGGTGGACGTGCTCGATGTGGTAGGTCGTGGAATTGGGGGCCACCTTGCACAGGCAGGGCACTCGGCGCGAGATCGCGTCGATGTCGTCAAGGGTGAAGTCAACCCCGGCCTCGTTGGCGATGGCGAGGATGTGCAGGACAGTGTTCGTGGAGCCGCCCATGGCCACGTCCAGGCTCATCGCGTTCTCGAAAGCCTCCTTCGTGGCGATCGAGCGAGGCAGGACCGAGTCGTCCTCATTGTCGTAGTAGGCGCGGCACATGTCGACGATGCGCGTGCCGGCCTCGGTGAAGAGCTTCTTGCGTTCAACCTGGGTGGCCAGGGTGGTGCCGTTGCCGGGCAGGGCCAGGCCGATGGCCTCGTTGAGGCAGTTCATGGAGTTCGCGGTGAACATGCCCGCGCACGAGCCGCAGGTGGGGCAGGCGTTGGCCTCCACCTGGGCGAGCTCGAGGTCGCTCACGGAGTCGTCCACGGCCATGACCATCGCGTCGATGAGGTCGAGGCGGTGCTCGACGACGCCGTCGACCTGGGCGCCGGACTCCATGGGGCCGCCGGAGACGAAGACCGTGGGGATGTTGAGGCGCATCGCGGCCAGGAGCATCCCGGGGGTGATCTTGTCGCAGTTGGAGATGCACACGAGGGCGTCGGCGCGGTGGGCGTTGACCATGTACTCGACGGAGTCGGCGATGACCTCGCGGCTGGGCAGGGAGTAGAGCATCCCGTCGTGGCCCATCGCGATCCCGTCGTCCACGGCGATGGTGTTGAACTCCTTGGCGACGCCGCCGGCCTCGCGTACCGCGCCCGCCACCAGGGACCCCATGTCCTTGAGGTGGACGTGCCCGGGGACGAACTGGGTGAAGGAGTTGGCGATGGCGATGATCGGCTTGCCGAAATCATCGTCCCCCATGCCCGTGGCGCGCCAGAGGGCGCGGGCCCCGGCCATGTTGCGTCCCTGGGTGGAGGTCGCGGAGCGGAGTGGGCGGCTCATCATCTGGCCTTTCTAGTCTCGATACGCGGACAACATTAGGAGCGGCAGCGCCCCGGCGCGCGGCGGTGCGCGCCCTGCGGACGGAGGCGGGGCCGCTGCGCCGCCGTTCTGTGCGGTTTGCGCGCCCCCGCGGCCGGGGTGTGAGGTTGGACCACTAGGTGGACACCGCGCGCCCAGCGCCGGGAAAACGCAACACCGGGCGCAGCAAATACGCGCGGCCGCCCGCGGGGCGACACCCAGGCGCATTTTGGACCGCCCCCCGCGCCGTGCCGCCTGGATGGGGCGAGACTCAGACGGATTTTGGACCGCCCCCCGCGCCGTGCCGCCTGGGTGGGGCGAAGCTCAGACGGATTTTGGACCGCCCCACCCGCAAGATGCTTCACCCAGCTGTGGAAGCGGTACTCCCACACCCGTGGTTCGGTGGCGCTCTAGGCGCACGGTTCGGTGGCGTTTTCCGCGCCCGCGCCCGATCGCATCGGGGCAGGCAACCACCTATTGGGGTAGGAAAATCGCCTACCCCAATGCACAGTTTCCTACCCCAATGCCCGGGCCCGGGGCGGGCGGGGCCCGGTCGCCTGTCTGGAGGTCCGAAATGCGTCTGAGTTCCAGGCTCGAACGGGGGCTGGTCGAGCGCATGGTCCAAAATGCGTCTGAGTCTGCCCGAATTCGCCCGGATCCGGCTCAAGTCGCGAAACTGAGACGCATTTTGGACCACCCCCGCGCCATGCCGCCTGAACGGGGCGAAACTCAGACGGATTCTGGACCACCCCCGCGCCATGCCGCCTGAACGGGGCGAGACTCAGACGGATTTTGGACCGCCCCACCCGCAAGATGCTTCACCCAGCTGTGGAAGCGGTACTCCCACACCCGTGGTTCGGTGGCGCTCTAGGCGCACGGTTCGGTGGCGTTTTCCGCGCCCGCGCCCGATCGCATCGGGGCAGGCAACCACCTATATGAGTAGGCAACCACCAGGCTCTTCGCGGGCTTCGCCGGGGCACAACCACCCATTGGGGCAGGCAACCGCCTATTGGGGTAGGCAAATTGCCTACCCCAATGCACAGTTTCCTACCCCAATGTCCGGGGCAGGGGCCAGACAGGACCCACCGCACAGCAGCGCCCGCCCCGGGACGCAGAGGAGGACCGGAAGCGCGGAGGCGGCCTAACTTGATCTGCACAGGCAGGGCGCCAGGCAGGGGCAGGCGACCCGGGCCCACCGCACAGCAGCGCCCGCCTCGGGACGCCGACCGGGGAGCACCCGGGGCGATCACATTGGCTCAGTGCGCGGACCGGGCCGCCACCGCCTCCCCCGTGCCGCCTAGGGTTGGGGGCACTCGACGAAAGGACTGTGGAATGACGATCCGCACCACGCACGTTGGCTCACTGCCCCGAAGCCAGCGCCTCCTCGACGCCAACCGGGAGCACCGCGCGGGGGCACTGGCCGACGCCGACTTCTCTGCCCTGCTGCAGGAGGAGGTCGACGCCGTCGTGGCCCGCCAGGCGGGCATCGGCATCGACGTCGTCAACGACGGCGAGTACGGGCACGCCATGCTCGACACCGTGGACTACGGCGCGTGGTGGACGTACTCGTTCTCGCGCTTCGGGGGCCTGTCCTTCGAGGACGTGTCGCGCTTCGACGTGAGGCCGCCCGCCGGGCGCGACGGCCGCCTGTCCTTCTCGTCCTTCGCCGAGCGCCGCGACTGGGTGCGCTTCGCCGACGCCTACGCCGACCCGGACTCGGGGATCCACATCGCCAACCGCAACCCCGTGGCGTTCCCGACGATCACCGGAGCACTCACCTACATCGGGGAGCAGGCCGTCGAACGCGACATCGCGGGCGTCTCCCACGCCCTCGAGGCGGCGGGCAAGCCCCTGTCGGACGGGTTCGTCGCCGCGATCTCCCCGGGGTCGGCCGCGCGCGTGGCCAACGCCTTCTACGAGGACGACGAGGCGGTCGTGTGGGCGTGCGCCGACGTGCTGCGCGAGGAGTACAAGCGGATCACGGACGCGGGCCTGACCGTGCAGATCGACGCCCCCGACATCGCCGAGGGCTGGGACCAGATGAACCCCGAGCCCAGCGTCGCCGACTACCGGGCGTTCTGCCGCGTGCGCATCGACGCCCTCAACCACGCGCTGCGGGGCATCGATCCGTCCCTGGTGCGCTTCCACGTGTGCTGGGGCTCGTGGCACGGCCCCCACACCACGGACATCCCCTTCAAGGACATCGTGGACCTGGCGCTGGCCGTCGACGCCAACGGCCTCAGCTTCGAGGCGGCCAACGCCCGCCACGCCCACGAGTGGACGATCTGGCGCGACACGCCCCTGCCCGACGGCAAGTACCTGGTCCCCGGGGTCGTCTCCCACTCGACGAACGTCGTGGAGCACCCGGAGCTGGTCGCCCAGCGGATCCACCAGTTCGCCGACATCGTCGGGGACTCCCGGGTGGTGGCCTCCACGGACTGCGGCCTGGGCGGGCGCGTCTACCCGTCGATCGCGTGGGCGAAGCTGGAGTCCCTGGCCGAGGGGGCGCGCCTGGCCTCCCGGTGAGGGCAGCCGCGCAGAGGCTCCGCAGGTTCACAGCAACCATCGCGAACTCCCAGGGTTTTCCCAGGGGACGCTGAAGCGGCGCACAGTTCGCGCCGTGAGAATTGAAGTGTTTCGCAGCCCCCTTCACCGGTGGCCGCGCCCCGCGGACGGGGATCGCACGTCCGCCGGGCGGACCGGTGGAGGGGGTTGCGAACGTCCGGGCACTGCCGCTCCGGAGCCTTCCCTTCACCCGTTGTCATTCGAGGGGATATCGGATAACCTCGGAGGAGACTGGTCGTCGTCGCTGCGATCGCATGAGCCTCGAAGGAGACGCCATGAGGGCCATCGCCACCACTGGATCACTGACACCGGGCGGGCGCAGCAGTGGGCCGCCCATTGGCCGGGGCACGGGAGCGGCGCGGAGGGCGTCCGGCGCGCTCGCGCTTCTCGCCCTGGTGTGCGCCCTGTGCGCCTGCGGCGGCCAGGCCCGCACCTCCGTGCAGTCGGGCCCGGGATGGGACGCGGAGTTCGAGCAGGCCCGCGCGGAGTACCAGGGCAACGACTTCGTCTTGAAGATCCTGGAGGACAACACCATCACCGAGGAGGAGATGCGCGCCGTCGAGGACGCCAATATCCGGTGCCTGGAGGACCACGGGGTCGTGGGAGCGCGCTACGAGAATGGAACCCTCGCCGTATCTGGGACCTCGGACGACCCCAATGAGTACGAGACAGAGGTCCACGAGTGCGCGGGCATCAGTGGCGAGCCCTTCGTCCAGGCGACCTACCACGCCATGAGAATCAACCCCACGAACGCGAGGTGGGCGGACCTGTACGCCGCCTGCCTGGTGAGGAAGGGAGTGGTGGACCCCTCCTTCTCGGGCGACGACTGGGAGCGCGCCGGGCAGAACGCCGCGGAGTCGAACAGGCCCATCGAGGAGGTGATCGAATACACGAGCACCGAAGACGCACTTGGCCTAGCGATCAGGGAATGCTCAGAAGATCCGAACCAATAGGCCCTGCCGCCCCCGGCCCCGCGACCGCCTGCGCCGGGGGCTCCCTTCCGACGTCGAACCCACGCTCCTGCGATTCGCCCGCGCCGGGGCTCCCCGCCGTAACGGGCCCGGAGCGGGGACCGCCTCGGGCAGCACCGCAGCCCACCACGCGCACCACCCCACCCACCGCCAGGAGGACAGATGAGGAAACCCCAGGGCCGCGCCCTCCGCCTGCTGGGAATGGGCGCTTTCACGGCCGCCCTCGCATTCGCCCTGGGCACCACGGTGGGCGTCCTCGTGGCGCGGCCCCCCACTCCCGAGGCCCTGAAGCCCGGCCAAGCCCCCACCTCGGCGCCCGTCTCCCAGCGCGAGTTCGCCGACGAGCGCTCCGTCACCCTCACCATCAGCGCCACGGGGGAGCGCGCCCTGCGCTCCCCCGCCCAGGGCCGCCTCACCTCGCTGGGCATCAGCGCCGGGACGCCCGTGGATTCCGGCCAGGTCGTCTGCGCCATCGACGGACGGCCCATCGCGGCCCTGGCCACGTCCACCCCTGGATCCCTGCCCCGCAGGTCACGCCCACCGGCGTGCCTGCCCACCTGGGGGACGCTGTGGACACCCAGACCAGCCTCGTGGAACTGGCCGACGCGGGGGCGCCGCCGCGCCTCACCATCCCCCAGGACGCCCAGCCCGGGGCGCGCGTGATACTGCTGGGCTCCCAGGCGCTCCCCGTTCCCGGTGACGGCGTCATCACCGATCCCGGCACCGTCTCGGCGATCATGGATTCCCCCGAGTACGCGGGGCACGTCGCGGCCAAGGGCGCCAGCGCCGCCGATGGCGCGCAGCTGTCCGTGAAGTGGCGCCTCGCCGAGCCCCTGACCGTGTCGGTCGTGCCGCCCGCGGCCGTGGGCGGCACCGCCGGCCGCTCCTGCGTGTGGCAGGGCGGCGAGGCCGTCGAGGTCACGGTGGTCGGCTCGCAGCTGGGGCAGACCTACGTGTCCTCTGACACCGCCCTGGACTCGGTGGACCTCGGCACCGAGGGGCGCGCGTGCCCGTAGAACTCGTCGGCGTGGGCCACCGCTTCGGCTCCGGGCCGTGGCTCTTCCGCTCAGTGGACGCGCGCGTCGAAGCAGGATCGGTGGCCGCCGTGGTCGGCCCCTCCGGCTCGGGCAAGTCCACCCTGCTGGCGATCTGCGCCGGGTGGATGCCGCCCGCCGAGGGCGCCGCGCGCGCCAGCGCACCGGCCCGCCCGGACCGCCCCCCGCGGATCGTGTGGGTCTTCCAGAACCCCCACGGGGCGCCCCACCGCACCGCCCTCGACCATGTGGCGCTGCCCCTGCTGGCGCGCGGGGTCCCCACCCGCGCCGCCGACGAGCGGGCGAGGCTCCTGCTGGAGGAGTTCGGCCTGGCCGGGGCCGCCGACCGCCCCTTCTCCACCCTGTCCGGCGGAGAGGCCCAGCGCCTCCTCATGGCGCGCGCCCTGGCGGGCTCGCCCGATGTCCTGCTGGTCGACGAGCCCACGGCGCAGCTCGACCAAACCACCGCCCACCGCGTCGCCGACGCCCTGACGGCGCTGCACGCGCAGGGCACCGCCGTCGTCATCGCCACCCACGACCCGGCGGTGCGCGACCAGTGCGACCAGGTCATCGACCTGGGCGACGAGCGCTACAGGGGCGGTGGGCGATGAGGGGGCGGGAAGCGCGGAGCACCGGGGAGGGGGCGGCACCGGGCCGCGGGGCCGGGGAAGGGACGGCACCGGGCCGCAGGTCCAGGGAACGGTCGGCGCGCGGCGGCGGGGAGGAGCCACCGGCCACGCGGCGCCCGGACGGGGAGGGCGCGCCGGAAGCGGGCTCGATGACGTGGGGCGCCCTCGTGCGCGAAGTGTGGCGGGACATCGCGACCGGCACCGCCAGGGCGGGCGTCCTGAGTGCGCTGTTCGCCCTGCTGGTGTGCGGCCCAGCGCTGGTGGACTGCGCCCAGGTGGTGGGCATCGGGGCCCAGGCCGCGCGGTTCCGCGCCTCGTTGGCGTCCGTGCGGGTCTTCGAGGCGAAGGGCGCCATCGACGGTGCGGCGTGCCACGCCCTCGGGCGCATCCCCGGGGTCCGAGCGGCCGCTGTGCGCACGGCGGAAACAGGTGTCCGCGCCGCCGCGCTCCCCGCCTCGTCGATCCCCCTTTACGAGGCGACGCCGGGCATCGGGGCCATCGTGCGCGCCCCGGGCGCCCCCACCACGGGCGTCCTCGCCTCCGAGCAGGTGGCAGCGGCCCTGGGGCTGCGGCCCGGGTCGGCGCTGGCGCTCGCGGCCGGGGACGCCGAGGTGGCGGGCGTGTACCCGTGGGACGAGGGCGACGGGCGGCGGCCGGGGTTCGCCTACGCGATCATCGCGCCCGTGCCCGCCCAAGGGGTCTTCGACGAGTGCTGGGTGGAGTCCTGGCCGATGAGCACGGCGATCCCCCCGCTGGCGCGGACTGCCGTCATCCCCGACGGCGAACCGGAAGTCAAGGAGGGCGCGTTCAACGCATCGCTCGGCGCTTCCTTCGACGGCGATGCGCTCCTGCGCGGCAGGCTCACCCGGTGGGCGCCGCTGGTTTCCGCCGTCCTGGGGGCGCTGGTGGGCGCCGGCGGCGTGTGGGCGCGCCGTTTGGAGATCGCCTCCGCCCTGCACGCGGGGCTCTCGCGCGCCGACGCGCTCCTCATCCAGACCTGCGAGGCGCTGGCGTGGACCGTGTCGGGCACTGTCATGGCCCTGCCCGCCGCCGCCATCGTCATCGCGGGCGCGCAGCCCCCCGACACGCCCGGAGTGTGGGCCATCGTCTCCCTGGAAGCGGGCGCGGGGCTGCTGGCCGCCCTGCTGGGGGTGGTGTCCGCCACCTGCCTCGTGCGCGAGAAACGCCTGTTCGCCTACTTCAAGCGCCGGAGGTGAGGGGAAGGGCCCGCGGCGCCGGAGGGCTGTACACTCACCCCATGACCGCCCTCGTGATCCAGAACGACCCCGTCGCCCCACTCGGCCTGCTCTCCCGTTTCCTCGGCTCCCCCCGCGTCCTGCGGGCCTGGGAGGAGCCAGGCGCCATCGCCCCGCTGGTCGAGCGGGTCCGCGCGGGCGACGCGCCATTCGACTCCCTGGTGGTCCTCGGGGGGACTGCCGACGCCCACGCGGACGCGGCTTGGCCGTGGCTGCCGGACCTGCGCGCCCTCATCGCCGCGTGCGCCGGGGCGGGAATCCGGGTGCTCGGCGTCTGCCTGGGCGCGCAACTGGCGGCAGTGGCGCTGGGCGGTCGCGTCAGCACAGGGGCGCCACTGGGCCCCGAATGCGGAGTGACGCCCATCAGCTGGACCGGGGACGCGCTCTCGCACGAGGACCCGTTGATCCGGTGCCTCACGCGGACGCGCGTCGTCTTCGAGGACCATGGCGACGCCATCGGCGAGGCGCCGCGGGGTTCCCAGGTGCTCGCCGTCTCGGAGAAGTATCCGCAGGCGTTCCTCGCGGGCAGTGTGCTGGGCGTGCAGTTCCACCCCGAGATCACCGAGCCCATCGCGCGGCGGTGGCAGGAGTCCAACGAGGACACCGACACGGAGCGCGTCATCGCGGGCTACCGCGCCCACGAGGCGGAACTCGCATCGACCTGCGAGGCGCTGGCGCAGTGGGTGGCGCGGGCCCCGGTCCGGCCCAGCGGGGGCGGGCCCGCTGCGGCGCTGGGCTAACGAGTAGGGGGCGACTCGGAAGAGGAACCCTCACGGCGACCGGGCGCCGGCCCCGTTCCGCGCATCATGGCGTCCGTGCGGGGCCCGCGCGCACGCGGCCCGTCCCGGACTCCGGACGAACCGCGCCGACACGCCCGCCATGCCGCGCGCACGCGGCCCTCCCGGGCGCCGGGGAACAGGGCTGAGGGCCTGCGCGGCCCGTCGCGGGCGCCGGGAGGCGGCGCCTCAGTTCCCGTTGGCCGCCGACTGCGCCCTCCCAAGTCTCCGGGCTACTCCTTGGCCTTCTCCTCACTGCGCGACCGCGCGTCGGCGACGATGCGGTCGATCGACTCCTTGTCGGCGGCCGAGCTCAGCTGCATGCTGAACTCCTCCTTGTCGGACTCGGTGAGCGAGGGCAGCGAGTTGATCGTCGAAGTGGCCTCGGTGCGCGCGGAGTCGAGGTCCTCGACACTGGCGCCCCCACCGCCCCCGCATGCGGCCAAGCCCAGGGAAAGGGCGGCAACGGCTGTGAGGGACATCGCTCGGGCGAGGAATGAACGGCTCATAACGGACTCCGGATGGCAGACGGTCGAACAGGCAAAGGGTACCCGAAAGCCCAGCACTCCAACAGTTTCCCACTAAATAACACTGCGGGCCACCAGCACGGACGAGGTACTGGCGCGGGCACGCGCAACTGGCACGGGTGCGGACTACCGACGCGCGTTGTTGGCGTGAGCGCGCGTTGTCCGCACCGACGCGCGTTGTTGACACCAGCGCGCGTTATATC
>ERZ772945.1319-NODE-1319-length-17655-cov-2.976307_pt1 | contig 17655 bp, 17 predicted proteins | sample MGYA00511681_ERZ772945 | MGnify/ENA primary metagenome ERZ772945 (study PRJEB29015, sample SAMEA2737943) | human oral metagenome | biome: human oral; feature: human-associated habitat; material: dental | place: China | collected 2143 ...
CCGCGCGTCGCTCAACGTGCAAAGCTCCGACCGCGAGGCCATCGACTTCTCGGGAAACGTCAGTTTGCCCGCATCCCGAAAGCGTGGCAGCGAGTGAACTTCCCTTGAATTTGAACACGAAAAATGAAGAATTTCCTTATCCTGCTGTTGTTTCTCGTGCTGCCTTCTGCGGCCGGAGCGCAGAAAACAGACAGTACGGCCTACGGCTATAACGTGCGATATATGAGCGAGCACCTCTTTTTGCAGCGCGATTCTGACTTTAATGTGGTCGACTATAACATTGAATGGCCCGAGGTTATCAGTTTTAACCGTGTTGAAGCATTGAAGCGTTGTATCACCAAACTGCTCTTCGGGTATGAGGCGGCCGACATCGACTCGTCGCTCACAGCCTATACACGCAGCATGGGAGTGCCAGTAACAGGACAGCTTAAAAGCCTTCCCGACGACCGGCGGTTCTGCTATTCAACGCTCAAAGCCGAGCTCAAGTCGTTTGCACAAGGGCGTTGGGTATCCTATTTTATTTCGGCAGAGGTGAAGCCTGAAAGCCTTTCGGCCGAAACACCGCGCCGCCAGTCGCTTTACGTTACATACGATATGATAAGCCAAAAGCTCCTAACTTCGCAGGAAATGCTGAACAAAGACATTGAGCGTGGGCAGATTTCGGCCGATTTTTACGACAATCTTTTTGCACCTTTCATCGATGGCGGCTACACAGATATGCAACAGAGCGTGATAGATGGCGTATGGCTTAAAGGCGATAAAATTGCTTATCATGTGCAGATACAAACGCCAACCGATAATGTTAACTACGAGGTTGACATGCCTTATGACAAGTTTGGCAAAACACTAAGCCGCAGGGCACGACAGCTTATGGCTAACAAGCCGCTTGCCGAAAACCCTTATATGCAGCCGCTGCCGCTTACGCTCAACGGCGATACCATTTATAAAGAGGTGGAAAACATGCCTGTTTTTCCGGGCGGATGGGAAAATACGCGAAAACTTTTCAACGTTATGCTACCGGTTGACTGGCGCGAAACGGGCGAGCTTTCGGCGCGCGTGCTGTTCAGTTATGTGGTTGACAAGGAGGGTCGCGTACGCGATATGCGCATGATTTCGCCCTCACATCCTGCTATTGGCCGTTATGTTGCCGCGCGTTTCAAGGGTCTTTCGGGCTTCACACCAGGCATGCACGACGGCCATAAGGTTTGTGTGAGGATGATGATGCCCTTGCGTTTCAAGATGGAATAAACAGTGATACATAATGAATAGTCTGGCATGATAATTATGATTAAGCGTTATGGGCTGACGGCTTAATCGTTATTTCAAAACGATGGCTAAGGAAACGTGCCCGTTTTGTCGAATTGTGACAAAACGGGCACGTTGGGTTTACAAAGTGACAGCATATGCAATTGATTTAAATCAAGATGGCAACAAAATCAAAATATTTTACACATTAGTTGTAATTATATTTCAACTGTGCCGTTTTTGTGCTTTTTTGTTTTGGTCTGTTTGTAGTAGAAATGTGGCATAATGTAAGCGATGGTGCTATGTTTTCATCCTTTTCAGATAATGTGTTTTGCAAAGTGTAAGTAAAACAACGGTTTTATTATAATTTCATATCAAAAGTGAGGCAATGGATTATAGTTTATCTTTCGATGAAAAATAATGATAAAATAACGTTAAAATCTGAACAATCATTGATAAGTTTTATCTATATTTGTGACATAAAACAAGAATAAATATAACTCTTAAGCTTTATAAAAATGAAAAAGATAGTTTTAGTTAGCATGATGTTGTTGTTAACCGTTTCGGGCTTTGGCCGTACACGTGTTAGTGAAAATGCCGTAGTGGTTGCCGATACGTTGTTTTATGGTGCAAACCATCAGCGCGTAAACAGTTCGGACGAGGCCGGTTATTACAGGCTGTTAAAGGTGCAAGGCAACGGCATGGCAAAGGAAGACGTGTTTCAGGACTTTTATATGGACGGAACCCTGCGTGCTGAAGGCGGCTACAACTTTATTGATTTGAACAACGATAACAACACCGTTCTCAACGGAGAAGTGACTACTTATTACGTCAATGGACGCGAAAAGCTGCGCGGTAAGTATGTTGACGGCAAGCGAAACGGCTATTTTACGCTTCAGATGAGGGATGGAGGTGTAGCCGTTGTTGTTTATAAGCAAGGCCGTTCGGTATACGATTACTTTATGATTACACGCCAGGACGGCAGCCAGGAAAGGCGTCCCGTAAGCGAAATAGCATCTCTCTTGCAATAAATACGAATTGTTTTTTATAGGAAGACCGGTGGTCTGTGTTCGTGAGAATGCAGACCTTTTTCATGGTTTACAATATAAAACGGGACAGACATGGGCATGTGTCTGTCCCATTTGTGTTTTTGTGGAAAGCGTGTTAGCGGGTTGTGGGCGGCTGCTGAGCGCGTTATAGTAGCCGGCTTCGCGCGTTAATGTTATTGCCCGGGTGCGTTAAAGTGCAAAACCGACGCTTTTATCGTGGCGATACAAAGGCATCATGATTGATGTTTGACGATGCCGCCGTGTTCTCCCAACGCTGTTCAGAGGTCGATATTTACCTCAACAGGGCAGTGGTCGCTACCGTAAATTTCGGTGTGTATGCTTGCCGACGTGATAGAAGGTAGCAGTCGTTGCGATGCGATAAAATAGTCAATGCGCCACCCTGCGTTCTTTTCGCGGCTGCGAAAACGATAGCTCCACCAGCTGTATGTGACGTCGTCGGGATGTAATTGGCGGAAAGTGTCGATGAAACCACTGTTGAGAAGTTCGGTCATTTTTTCACGCTCCTCGTCGGTAAAGCCCGCATTGTTGCGGTTTGTCCTGGGGTTTTTCAGGTCAATTTCGTTGTGAGCCACATTCATATCTCCGCAAACGATGACAGGTTTAACCTTATCGAGCGACAGAAGATAAGCCCTGAAGTCGTCCTCCCACTTCATACGGTAGGGAAGCCGGCGGGGTTTTCCACCCTTCACTTCGGCGTCCTGCGAGTTGGGTGTGTACACAGTGACAAGATAAAACTTGTCATATTCCAAGGTAATTATGCGGCCCTCATGGTCGTGTTCGTCCATATCCATGCCGTATTTTACCGATAAAGGCTCGTGCCTGGCATAGATAGCCGTGCCCGAATAGCCTTTTTTGTCGGCGTAATTCCAATACGAACGATAGCCGTCAAACTGCAAATCGAGTTGTCCTTCCTGCATTTTCGTCTCCTGAAGACAGAAAAAATCGGCATCCAGATCCTTGAAATAAGCTTCAAATCCCTTGCTGGTTACGTTGCCTTCGTCGTCAGTTTTCACCTTGACACAAGCGCGAAGGCCGTTGACATTCCATGAAATGAACTTCATATTCTGATGTAAATCGGTTGAAAAGGCTCTTTAAAGAAATTGCGTCTGCGGTATATTCCTTTCGTAATTGTAGCTTATGGTGCTTGCTTTTGCCCGGTATGGTTATTGTAAAAACACGTTAAGGTTCTTATCATTCTTTTTCAGAACAATTGTAAGCAGCTCGTAATGTGCTGGAGAATATTCTTTAAAGAGACATGAATTATTTTCTAAAGTTATTGTGATAACAATTTAAATACGTTTCGATTCGCCACGAAGCAGGCTCATAAACTCCTCACGAACCTTTGCCGAACCGAAGACACCGCTGTACGCACTCGTCGTAGTGATGCTGTTTTGCTTCTCTACTCCGCGCATTTGCATGCACATATGCTTGGCCTCCAACACCACCATCACGCCCTGAGGCTTTAGTGTATCGTTGATGCAATCCTTGATTTGTTGCGTCAGTCGTTCCTGAACCTGCAAACGATGCGAGAATATATCGACGACGCGCGCAACCTTACTAAGACCCGTTATGTGCCCGTCGGGGATGTAAGCCACATGTGCTTTGCCGTAGAAAGGGAGCAAATGGTGTTCGCACATCGAAAAGAAGTCGATGTCTTTAACAATTACCATTTGGTCGTATTTTTCCTCAAACAGTGCGTCTGTAAGCACTTTGTGCGGGTCTTGCGTATAGCCACGTGTCAGAATTTGCATGGCTTTTGCTACACGCATCGGCGTTTTGAGCAAGCCTTCGCGCTCAGGATCTTCACCAAGAAGGTCGAGAACAGCGCGATAATGCGATGCCAACTCGTCGAGACCGTCCCTGAATTCTGTTTCTGGATTCATATAATCGTATTGTAATTTTGTTGTATTATTGTGGCATGAATACCTTAATAATATATGGCTGGCGTTGTATTCGTGCCGTGATGGCATCGTTTTCATGCGTCTACAAAATGATAATCGCGCAGAAACGACACCGTATTAGTACATCACTGAAATCTTACCCTTTACAATTGTAGCCGAGTGATAGCCCATGGCTTTGACCTCCTGGAGCATACGTTCTGCCTCCGTCAGCGAGCGAAAATTGCCTACACGGCAAATCCAACGGGGAGAATAGAAGTGGACATACACCGGCTGGTCGGGGAAATTCATCTTAATTGCATTGCCGATTTGCTGAGCACGGTTTTTGTCGTTGCGCGTATTGCCGCCGGCAAAAGCCTGTACACGGTAGCCCGTTACCTTGTAACTGTGGCGCATTACTTTCTTACGCATGTCCACAGTAGGTATGGAAAACTCGTTGTCGTCGTCCTGTTGTGTACGGTTTGCTTCTGTATGTTTGTTGTCTTCGGCCTTTCGAGGCTCGTCGTTGACTTTCTTATTTTCGTCTTTTTGTGTCTCACGGGGCTTCTCCCGTGGGGCTTTTTCGGGTTCGCGGACAGTCTTTTCGGGCTCCTTTCGCGATGTTTTCTTGTCGTCCTGCTGTTGTGGACGCGTTGTGTTTTGGGGCTGTTGTGGTTTCTTGCCTGTCGTTGTGGCGTCAGGTTTACGTAGCGGAGTAGTGGTCTTTTCGTTGTTAACGGTTGCCTTTCCGTTCACAATGTCGTCAATTTCCTTGCTTTGTGTAATGGTAACGGTGCCCTTTCCGCGCTGCCGTTGTTGCACGTGTTCGGTGTAAGTCTGTGCATGAGCCGTCATGACGATGCAAATAACAGAGGCAAAGAAAATGACAAGTCTTTTCATAAATCAATTAAATAGGGTAATGATATGATCTAAATAGGGTAATGATATGATCAGAAAGTCGGCCCCGGGGCATCACCATTTCATGAAAATAGTGTGTCCGAGGGCCGGCAATTATACAGTATTATTTCTTCCAGGCGTCAATAATTCCCTTGAAATCAGCACACTTTAATGAAGCACCACCGATTAAACCGCCGTCAATATCAGGCTTGGCGAACAGCTCTGCAGCATTGCCTGGCTTGCAGGAACCACCGTAAAGAATGGTAGTATCTTCTGCAACGTCCTTGCCATACTTCTCTGCAACGATAGAGCGTATGTAAGCAAGCATCTCCTCTGCTTGCTCAGAGGTAGCGGTTTTACCCGTTCCAATAGCCCAGATTGGCTCGTAAGCGAGTACAATATTCTTCCATTCGGCGGCAGAAAGATTGAATACAGAGCCGTCGAGTTCAGCCTTAACTACTTCGTTTTGCCTGTTAGACTCGCGCTCTTCCAGAGTTTCTCCGCAGCAGAAAATGATTTTAAGGCCGTTGGCCAGTGCCAGTTTCACCTTCTCTTTCAGTATTTCTGCAGTTTCGTTATAATACTGACGACGCTCTGAATGCCCAAGAATGACATACTGTGCACCCGTTGATTTAACCATGGCTGCGGAAACTTCGCCTGTGAATGCGCCTTTTTCCTTGTCGGCACAGTTCTCTGCACCCAGCTTAACCACGCTTTCATCGAGCACCGATGCCACGCTTGCGAGGTGGATAAATGGCGTGCAAATCACAACGTCACAATTGGGTTTGTCGGCCTTTAACGCTTCATTGATCTCCTTTGCGAGGGCTACACCCTCCTGCAGGTTTTCGTTCATCTTCCAGTTTCCTGCAACAATTTTCTTTCTCATTTGTTCTTTTCTTTTTTAAAAGTTGATATAATCTTGTTGGATGTATTTTCTATTTGTTCCGTCTTTTCTTCGATAAAGCGTTCCTTTTGCCTTATTTTCAGTCGTAAATACTTGCTCCAGGCCCATGTGCGATCGGCGAAAGTGAGCAGAATCAGCGGCAGGAAGAACCACAATAACACCTGTGTAAGTGTTTTCCCTACGCTGTCATCAGGCATCTGTCCTATCGTTGTTTTCTCCAAAGGGCCCTGTAATTCATCAGCCGTTGGCAGGTCGTTGTGGCTCCATTTGCCCATCACCACGCCGTTTTTCAGCAATAACAGTCCCGGGTTACTGCGAATAATGGTCTTCAACGTCGTTTCATCGGTGATATAAAATGGATATTCTGCGCCCGTAATATCTTCCCAATGCCTGATGGCTTCTTCTGTAGAGGCAGTAAGACAATAGAATGGAACGCCCTGCTCTCTGGCGTATTCGTACAGCGCATCTATGGCTCCAAAGTCGCCGTCATCGGCCTTATCCAGATTCGGTGAAATCAGCAGGAAAGTATAACCGCGTCGTGAAAGCACGCTGTCAGTGATGTCATCGCCTTCGGATGCCTGTATGGAAAAGTCATGAATTGGAGGCACATAGCCTTTGGATATTTGCGTTGTCTTCGAATCAACAAACTGCCATGTCGAGTCGGGATAATTGTCAAGGCTGAACTCTTTGCGCATACCGTTCTTCTCCATTAAGAATGAAGTAACGAACTTAGGCTGCTCAGCACCTTCCGGTATTTCCATACCTTTCTTTATATTAGCACCTACATGGTAGGGCCTGAAATCGAAAACGGGCAGCTTATACAGGCAGTAGAGGCTTGTTATCAATATAAAAAGAACGGTATAATTGATGGCTATCCACTGGCTGGACCTCGATATGAACCTGTACATCTTCAATGGCCATCTCCAAAGAACGATGGCAAGTACCATTAATATCAGGTCTTTTATCAGCGTTTCCTTATTTGAAAGTTTGATGGCATCGCCGAAACAGCCGCAGTCGGCCACCGGACTGGCCAGTGCTATCCACAGGCTTATCAGCGTCATGCCGGCCATAAACACCAGCATTATCTTTGAACAGAGCCTGCGGCGAATGGCAAAAAGCACGAAAATACCGAGGCAAAACTCTACCGCCGACAATGCTATTGATGTGCCCAGCGTCAGCAAATCGGGCACCATGCCGCCCAAACCTATGGCCGATAAGTACTCCTGAATCTTATATTGCGTGCCTAAAGGGTCGATGGCTTTGACGAAACCCGAGAACACAAACACCAGTCCCGTCGCCAAACGACAAAGGTTTACGCTGCCTCTGCCGAGCCTTTGTTTCAGCGTTAACGTTCCTGCGGTGTCGTGTTTACAACAGGCATCCGCCGGCGTTGTGTTGTGGTTTGCTGTATTTTGTTCCACGCTTTTGTATGCGTTTCTAAACCCTGCCGTGCCTATTCTTTCAGTCTGATGGCTCCAAACACGGCATAATTGATGATATCCTGATAGTTGGCGTCGATACCTTCCGATGCGATGGCCTGACCGTTCAGGTCTTCAAGCTCTTTGATTCTGGCTATTTTTGTAAGAATTAAGTCGGTATAGCTGCTCACTCTCATGTCTCTCCACGCCTCGCCATAGTCGTGATTCTTCTTCGTCATCAGCATTCTGGTTTCGTTTGCATGGCGATCATACAGTGCAAGAGCGTCGTCAGCGTTGATGTCAACGTGCGTAGTGGGTTTCATTTCGAGCTGTATCAAACCGATGATACCGTAGTTAACCAGGGCGATAAACTCCGGCCTTATGCCTTCTCCCACAAGCGATTGGCCCGACATGCCGAGCGAACGAATGCGCTTTGCCTTGATAAACAGCTGGTCGGTTAGCGACGAAGGCCGCATGATGCGCCATGAAGCACCATAGTCGTGCAGTTTTTTGGCAAACAGGTCACGGCATTCGGCCATTACCTCCCTGAACTGTTGTTCTGTATTTTGTTCTGCCATACTGTTTGCAAAGTTACTAAATTTATTTATATATGTGCCCTTGCGCGATAACTTTCGCAGGCTTATTGTTGCTCGCGCTGCCTCCTGTGTATAACCCTTACCGTGCCACAGAGGGCGTCGTAACGCACTTGCAGCGAGTCGACCATGGCGCGAAGCCTGTTTCGCCGCCCTGTATTCTGTTCGGCTTTCCACTGCGCAGTAACTGCCTGAAGGGCCGAATCGGTAAGCCCTATGTCCTGTTGGACGAGCTTCAGAGAGGCTTCCTGCCATATCTTCAGAGCCTTTTGCCGGGCCTTTATCGCCCTGGGGTATTCGCCGCGCAGCTGCCGAATGGCATTGAGCGTGGCCTGATAGTTGTGGCTTTCATACAGCGAATCGATACGTTGCAGGGCCTGAGCAGCACGCTCGTCGGCCGAAGGCTGGCACGAAGCCAGAACGAAGACGGTAAGAAGCAGATAAAATGGTTTCATAACTGTGGTTTTACATGTGCAAAGATAGCAATTAATTCCATATTCGCCACCTCGTATATATATTTTATTGCTACCTTTGCAGTTGCTTTTCTACGATATAACGGGATACACCATGCGATTACTTAGCAATGCCGAACTGGCGCAACTCCTTGATAAAGACATCTTTCACCGCATATCCGAAGCCGCTGACGGCCTTGGTCTTGAGTGCTATGTGGTAGGCGGTTACGTGCGCGACCTGTTTCTTGAACGACCTACAAACGACATCGATGTGGTGGTAGTGGGCAGCGGCATAAGTGTGGCCCGCAGGCTTAAAGAGCTGCTTGGCAGGCGTGCACACCTGTCGGTGTTCCGCAATTTCGGCACGGCACAGGTAAAATTTCGCGGTCAGGAGGTCGAGTTTGTGGGCGCACGAAAGGAGAGTTACAGCCACAACAGCCGTAAACCACACGTAGAAGACGGCACGTTAGAGGACGATCAGAACCGCCGTGACTTCACAATCAATGCCCTTGCAGTATGTTTAAACCGTGCCCGTTTTGGCCAGTTAACCGACCCTTTCAACGGCATAGCCGACCTTCAGGACGGTATTATATGCACGCCGCTTGAACCAAACATCACCTTTAGCGACGATCCCCTGCGCATGTTGCGCTGTATAAGGTTTGCCACGCAGCTTAAATTTTATATTGAAGACGAAACATTCGATGCCCTTTCACGCCATGCAGAGCGTATAAAAATAATCAGCGGCGAGCGGGTAGAAGAGGAGTTAAACAAAATAATGCTGGCCGATGAGCCGAGCCGCGGCTTTGTCGACCTGCAGCGTTGCGGCTTGCTTCAGCTGATATTGCCTGAACTGTCGGCCCTCGATATTGTTGAAACGCGTAACGGACGGGCACATAAAAACAATTTCTATCACACGTTAGAGGTGCTCGACAACGTTTGTAACGCGCAGCGTGACCAGCTGAATATGCTGCACAAAAGGCTGCAAGGGGCTGCCGATGACGCTGAAAAGGCCGGGGTTGAGGCTGAAATTAACCACATCGAAGAGCATAAACTATGGCTCCGCTGGGCGGCTTTACTACACGATATTGGCAAAACGCGAAGCAAACGGTGGGACAACGCCCTGGGCTGGACGTTCCACAACCACAACTTTATCGGTGCAAAGATGGTGCCTGTTATATTCCGACGCCTGAAGCTGCCGATGGATGCGAAGATGAAGTATGTGCAAAAGCTGGTCGATTTACACATGCGTCCCATCGCCATTGCTGACGATGAGGTAACCGACAGTGCCGTACGCCGGCTTGTAAATGACGCTGACGACGATATTGATGACCTGATGATGCTGTGCGAAGCCGATATAACGAGCAGGAACCGCGTAAAGAAAGCCCGTTTCCTGGAGAACTTCAGGCTGGTTCGTGAAAAAATAACCGACCTCAAAGAACGCGATTACAAGCGCGAGCTACAGCCGTGTATCGACGGTAACGAAATTATGGAGCTGTTTGCTTTAAGGCCTTCGCGCGAGGTGGGCGAGCTGAAGGCAGCCCTGAAAGACGCCGTTGTCGACAATCGTGTACCCAACGAGCGCGAGCCGCTGATGGCACTGCTCAAACAGAAAGCTGCCGAAATGGGACTTGTAATGCCAGAATAATACTGATACACAACGGTTTATATACAAAAGCGTAATAAAATAGCAGGCTTGCGGAGAAAGGACAATGGCGTTTCCTTTTCTCCGTTTTTTTGTTTTATAGCGGACATGGTTCCCTGTGCAAGGTCAGGGCTTGCACAACGTTCCGGGACGTGCCGGTTCCCCCTTTGTATCATGAAGTTTGCAGCTTTCCGCCGTACGGGCTGTGCGTTAATTCCGCCGGGTATTATCGTTTATGACATACCGCTCATCGTTCGGCGGCCGTCGGCAACGCTGCTGACGGCCGTCACACCCATTGTTCGACGGTCGCCGTACGCGCTGCTGACGGCCGTCGAACAGTGAGGTACACGCCATAAAGGCATCAGCCTTGCATCGTAGCGGCCACACGAAACAAGCGTGAGAGCTTAGGGTTTTGCACGCTGCCGGGACAGCTGCATGCAATAGCCGGCATTGCAAACAGCGGCATGCCTGAAACTAAGGCAATATGCAATGTTTACGCCCGTGTGCAGTTGGTTTTTGGTAATTAATGTTAAACGCCACAAAATGCAATTTAATGTTCACGCAAATCTTAGTACATTTGTGACGAAAAATAATGTGTTTTAGTCCTGTAAAGGGTTATACATTGATACAAAACAATTCAAAATTGTAGAAATCCAATTCATAAAAGGTATGAAAATTAAGAATTTATTATTAGTGGCAATGGCAGCTCTTGCTCTCGTTTCTTGTGGTAAGAAGAGTGGTGGAAGTCTTGCCGATTTGCAGGATAGCCTGTTTGCAGTACGCACTGTAGGTGCACAGAGTACTGATTTTCAAACTACTTATCCGGCCACGATAAAGGGAATACAGGACGTTGACGTCCGTCCTAAGGTGTCAGGCTTTATTACAGCCGTGTACGTTCAGGAAGGACAGCGCGTAAATGCCGGCCAGGTGATGTTCACAATTGACAGCGAAACATACCGCTCGGCGATGCGGCAGGCCCTGGCTGCCCTCAATACGGCACGCACACAAGCCAATACGGCTCATGTAACATACCTTAATAATAAGAAACTTTTCGACCAGCACATCATCGGACAATATGAGCTTACTACGGCCCAAAACGCGTATTCCTCGGCCCGGGCTTCCGTAGCCCAGGCCGCTGCAGCCCTTGCACAGGCTGAGGAAACGCTGGCATGGTGCACGGTTAAGGCCCCTTCGGCAGGCGTTGTAGGCAGTCTTCCGTTTAAGAAAGGCGCACTGGTGAGTGCTTCCAACGCCCTTACCACTGTGTCGGACATATCTACAGTTGAGGTGTATTTTTCGATGAGCGAAGCCCAGATTCTTGCCATGGCCAAAGCATCGGGCAGTGCTTCGGCAGCAATTTCATCAATGCCGGCCGTAAAACTGAGGCTTGCCGACGGTACAATATACAACCATTCGGGAAAGGTTGTGAAAATGAGCGGCGTAATTGACCCCGCAACAGGTTCGTATGTACTGATAGCAAGGTTCCCCAATCCTGACCGTTTGCTGAAGAGCGGAGGCGCAGGACAGATAGTCATTCCAACGGTAACGAACAACGCTGTTGTCGTTCCGCAGGAGGCAGTAGTAAGTGTTCAGGACAAGTTTTTTGTGTATAAGGTAGGTGCTGACAACAAGGTTCGTTATACAGAAATACAGGTAGATCCGCAGGATGACGGCAAAAACTATGTGGTTACCGGCGGTTTGAACATGGGCGACCGCTATGTAAGCATCGGCATTACGAAACTTACCGACGGCGAAAAGATACAACCCATTACCGAAGAACAATATTATGAGAAGATAAAGAAAGCAGCAAAACTTGGCGAAAAGCAGGAAACGGCAGCGGGTTTTGTAAAGGTAATGAAGTCGAAATAAGACTTGGGGTTATAAGTGAAGCAAAGAATCTTTTCATTTTAAAATCAGAAAAATGTCATTTTCAAACTTTATAAAGCGTCCGGTTCTGTCGACGGTGGTCTCCATCTTCCTCGTATTGCTGGGCACAATCGGACTGGTATCGCTGCCCATTGAGCAATATCCTGATATTGCTCCGCCAACAATTGTTGTCTCTACAAGCTATACAGGTGCCGACGCGCAAACGGTAACCAGCTCGGTTATTACCCCTCTTGAAGAGAGTATCAACGGTGTAGAGAACATGACTTACATGACATCGCAGGCCACCAACGCCGGAATGGCCATGATAACAGTGTATTTTAAGCAGGGCACTGATGCCAATATGGCTGCCGTTAACGTGCAGAACCGTGTAAGTCAGGCCCAGGCTCTGTTGCCGGCTGAGGTTACACGTGTGGGCGTTACCGTAACCAAACGCCAGACATCAAACGTTATTATGTACTCGTTGACGACGGATGACGGTCGCTACGACAGCAAATTCCTCACCAATTACAATAATATTAATATTATCCCGCTGTTGAAACGTGTCAATGGTGTAGGTGGTGTAATGTCGCCCTCTATGTCTGATTACTCCATGCGAATATGGCTGAAACCCGACAAGATGAAGCAGTACGGGCTGATGCCTTCCGATGTATCGGCAGCACTTGCAGAGCAGAATATAGAAGCGGCACCGGGCTCGTTTGGAGAGAATAGCGATGTGGCTTTCGAGTATACGCTGCGTTATAAAGGGCGTTTAAAGAAGCCAATTGAGTATGAAAACATCATACTTACGAGCAAAACTACAGGACAGACATTGTTTCTTAAGGACGTAGCGAAGATAGAACAAGGCTCTTTAATGTACAGCGTTTTCCTGAAAAACAACGGCGAACCTGCTGTTATGGGTATGGTTCAGCAGGTGGCAGGGTCGAACGCTACGCAGATAGCAACCGATGTTAAGGCAGCCCTTGCCGAGGCTCAAAAGTCTATGCCACCGGGAATGAAGGTGACAATAGAACAGGATGTAACCGAATTCCTCTTCGCATCTATTGAGGAAGTGGTTACAACGCTGTTTATTACGCTGGCACTTGTGTTCCTTGTAGTATACGTATTCTTGCAGGATTTCCGTTCAACGCTTATCCCGATGATAGCCGTTCCCGTAGCCCTTGTGGGTACATTCTTCTTCCTTTGGATGTTCGGTTTTTCGATAAACCTGCTCACTTTGTCTGCATTGTTGCTGGCAATAGCCATCGTTGTCGATGACGCTATTGTGGTAGTTGAGGCCGTTCATGCCAAACTCGACCAGGGATACGATAATGCTCTCACAGCCTCTATTGATGCCATGAACGAGATTAGTTCAGCAATTATCTCTATTACATTGGTTATGGCCTCCGTGTTTGTGCCGGTTTCGTTCATGGGTGGCACCTCAGGGACGTTCTATCGTGAGTTTGGAGTAACGATGGCTGTGTCGATAGTTATATCGGCTGTCAACGCATTGACACTGTCTCCGGCCTTGTGTGCCATCTTCCTGAAACCGAAATCGGAAGAGGAAGGCGCAGGGAAGATGAGCTTTGTAAACCGTTTTCATGCCGGCTTTAACCGTGTTTTTGAGAAGGTTACCAATAAATATAAAAAAGGTGTAGAGCGTGTTATCAACCACCGTGTGGCCACGGCTATCGGCGTTGTGGCTGGTTTTGCACTGCTTGTATTGGGTATGATATTCACCTCTACGGGCCTGGTTCCCGACGAAGACACCGGAACGTTGTTCTGTACAGTGTCTGCAGCACCTGGAACATCGCAGGAACGTACGACACAAATTACCAATGAGATTGACAGTATGCTGGCTACAAACCCGGCCATTGAGCGCAGGGAGCAAATCGTCGGCTACAATTTCATCGCCGGACAAGGCTCAGACCAGGCTACCTTTATTATTAAATTGAAGCCCTTCGGCGAGCGTTCTAACGGCTTTTTTGATAAGATTAAGGCAACCTTTACAGGAGATCCTTTGCGCTGGTTCGTCAATCCGAAGGAATCAATGTCCGTATTAGGCATGATCTATAAGCAAACAGCGGCTATCAAAGACGCCCAGATTCTGGCATTTCCACCACCTATGATTCCGGGCTTTGCTATGAATAATGGTGTCTCTATGACGCTTCAGGACAAGACAGGAGGCGATTTAAATAAGTTCTTTAAAGTGGCACAGGATTATATTGCTGCCCTTAACAAGCGGCCAGAAATACAGAAAGCCATGACCACTTACAACCCAAACTACCCGCAATACATGGTAGACGTGGACGTTGCAAAGTGTAAACAGGCCGGGACATCGCCGGCAAGTGTGCTCTCTGTCATGCAAGGGTACTATGGAGGACTGTATGCAAGCAACTACAATGCGTATGGAAAGCTCTTCCGTGTCATGATACAGGGCGATGCTGCCACACGTATGCGTCCTGACGGACTGTCGAATATCTACGTTCGTTTGGCCGATGGGAGCATGGCTCCGGTGTCTGAATTTATCACATTAAAGCGCGTATACGGACCTTCTAACATCGCACGCTTCAACCTGTTTACCTCAATTAACATCAACATTACGCCGAAAGGTACTACGGGTGAGGCACTTAAGGCTTGTGCAGAAGTGGCTAAGCAGAACCTGCCTATGGGCTACGGATACGAGTATTCCGGCCTTACGCGTTCAGAAGCAGAGGCCAATAATTCAACGGCTATGATATTCTTGCTGTGCCTTGTTTTCGTATATTTGATTCTTTCGGCCCAGTATGAGAGCCGTTATCGGTTATCCTTTCCATACCGTTTGGTCTGGCCGGTGCGTTTTTATTTACGATGCTTTTCGGCCATTCGAATGATATTTACATGCAGATTTCGCTCATCATGCTGATAGGTTTGTTGGCCAAGAACGCCATTTTGATTGTGCAATTTGCGCTGGAACGCCGCCATACGGGTATGGCAATCCGTTACTCTGCCATCCTTGGTGCTGCAGCTCGATTGCGTCCTATCCTCATGACTTCGCTGGCAATGATCATCGGTTTGCTATGATGTTTGCTTCAGGCGTAGGAAAGAACGGAAACCAGACGTTAGGTGCTGCCGCTGTGGGCGGAATGCTTTTGGGAACATTGTTCCAACTCTTCATCGTTCCATCGTTATTCTGTATCTTCCAGTGGTTGCAAGAGAAGTTCACGCCGCTTAAATTTGACGACGAAGAGAATGCCGAGGCTTTGGCAGAACTGGCTCAATATGCCAGCAAAGCGAAGCAGATTACGATTAAAAACGACAATGACGATTAACGGATATTGCCTTCTGTCTCTGCGGAGGCAGGGCGAAACCGTAATAAACATTACAATATGAAACTGTATAAACATATTATATTAAGCAGCCTTGTAGCCTTATCGGTAACAGGATGTAAAAGTCTTTACGGCAAATATGAGCGTCCGCAGGTCAGAACGAGCGGTATTATGCGCGACCCTGTTTCAGCAACCGACACGCTTGTAGCAGCTGATACCACGAGCTTTGGCAACTTACCGTGGCGCGAAGTTTTCACCGATGCCCAACTCCAGGGCCTGATTGAGCGTGCGTTATCGAACAATCCCAACCTGCTTAACGCTGCCCTTAACGTGGATATGTCACAGGCACAGCTTAAGGCTGCGAAGCTATCCTTCCTCCCCCAGTTTGCATTCACGCCGCAAGGCAGTATTACTCGCTTCAACGATGCGACAACAAAGAGCTACACGCTGCCCGTTAACGCCAGCTGGAATGTATCTCTTTTTGGCGGCCTTACAGCGGCAAAGCGGTCGGCTCAAATGGCATTGCTGCAGTCAAAAGACTACCAGGTAAGTGTCCGTACATCGTTAATAGCCGGCGTTGCCAATTTATATTATACGCTCCTTATGCTTGATAAGCAAATGGAAATTGTAGGCAACATGGAGCGTTTAACCAGGGAAACCTGGGACATTATGAAGGTTCAGCACGAAAATATCGCCGGTGTGCGATCAACTGCAGTGCAGAGAGCCGAGAGCAATTACCTTAATGTTCTGATACAAAAGAAAGATTTGGAGCGGTCAATACGTGAGAGCGAGAACGCGCTGAGCCTGTTACTTGGCGAGCCTGCCCATGCCATTGCACGCGGAACATTGGATAATCAGCAGCTCCCGTCGTCGTTCTCTACGGGCGTTGGCATCCAGCTGCTCAGCAATCGTGCCGATGTTCACGCCAACGAAATGGCACTGGCGTCGTGCTTTTACAATGTTGAGAAGGCACGAAGCAACTTCTACCCCAACATTACTATTTCGGGTTCGGGCGGCTTTTCAAACGGTCAGGGTATGGTAAACCCTGCTAAACTGCTGCTCTCTGCGGTGGCATCGCTCACCCAACCCATATTTATGAACGGACAGTTAACGGCGGCTTTGCGCGTAGCCAACGACCGTTACCAACAGGCTTTCAATACCTGGCAGCTGAGCATTCTGAAAGCAGGGTCGGAGGTTAGCAACGCTCTGGTTCAGTATAATGCCTCTGCTGAGAAGAGCAATATTGAAGCCAGGCAGATAGAAGTGCTCAAAAAGAACGTCGATGATACCCGTGCCCTTATGGCCAGTGCAGGCAGTACCTACCTGGAAGTAATCACGGCCGAGAGCAGTTTGCTTAATGCACAGCTTTCGAAAGTGTCTGACGACCTCGCCAAAATGCAAGCCGTTGTAAGTCTTTACGAGGCTTTGGGCGGCGGCTCTAAATAAGAATCTTTTCCCCAAATCAAAACGAATATTTAACTATGGCATGTGATATAAGTCCCCAGGCCGTTGTATCGCCCAAGGCAAAGATAGGTGACGGCAGTAAGATTTTCCCGTTTGTGTATATTGAAGACGACGTGGAGATAGGCGAAAACTGTGTTGTTTTCCCTTTCGTAAGCCTGCTGAACGGTACCCGTATGGGCAATAACAATAAGGTTCACCAGTGTACTGTGCTGGCCGCGCTGCCGCAAGACTTCGAGTTTACCGGCGAAAAAACCGAACTGATTATTGGCAATAACAACATCATTCGCGAAAATGTGGTGATCAACAGAGCCACTCATGCCGGAGGCCAGACGGTGATAGGCGACGGCAATTTCATCATGGAGGGTGCCCATATCAGCCACGATACCCGGATGGGCAGCGGCAATGTGACAGGCTATGGCACCAAAATTGCAGGATGTTGTGAGATTGGTGACGGCGTCATTTTTTCGTCATCGGTTATCGAAAATGCTCATACGCGCGTGGGAAACCTGGCTATGATTCAGGCCGGAACAACGTTCTCGAAAGATGTTCCACCTTATATTATAGTAGGTGGCAAGCCTGTTGAGTATGGCGGACCGAACACAACGCTGATGACTTCGGCCGGAATTGATGAGAAGGTACAAAAGCATGTGGCCAACGCATACCGCTTGTTGTTCCATGGAAAGACAAGTGTGTTCGACTCGGTGTTGCAGATTCGCGACCAGATACCAGAGAGCCCGGAAGTAGATTACATCATTAAGTTTCTGAAAGAATCGAAGAAAGGGATTGTTACCAAAATGTAACCCCTGTCTTATTACGTTGAATACCCAATATGAGGAGAGCGACAATGGCCGTTCTCCTCATTTGTCTTATTCCCTGGTTGCACTTATTCGCCCTGCACAATCGTACATTCGGGCAGCAATTC
>ERZ772945.1322-NODE-1322-length-17643-cov-14.706448_pt1 | contig 17643 bp, 9 predicted proteins | sample MGYA00511681_ERZ772945 | MGnify/ENA primary metagenome ERZ772945 (study PRJEB29015, sample SAMEA2737943) | human oral metagenome | biome: human oral; feature: human-associated habitat; material: dental | place: China | collected 2143 ...
GAGGGTCTTGAAAAATTTATTGTCAATAAGGGACTGGTGTTTGCCGTGTTTCCTGCCAGTACTACCTTTGCATCTAAAAGTCGATAGATGACTACTGGCGGAGAAGAGAAGTGAGTGGCCGAGAATAGAGACAAAATGAAAATAGACTAAGTCAAAGTAAAAAGTACCACCGGTACAATATAGATATGTCTTAATCAAAGTATATAGGTGTATTCCTTTATAGAGATATATAATATAGCACTATATACAACAATACACCTATATGTATATACATATAGAATATAAGTCTTGTATAGAATAGCTTTTCCCTAACAAGGATTGTAACAGTTGCGAAAGATTTTTTTAGTATCTTATCTATTCTTTCACAAAATAATAAAGCTACATTTTTAACATAAAACCCTCTGTAACCCATTGAAAAGGTTTTGAAAACGTTAATATAAGAGTTTTATTTTTTTGAGTATGTTTTTTTGGATTTAAGTTGCTTATTTTGTAACAATCAAAATCCATTATTATGCCTGGTAAAAAGAACAAAAATCGTCCATCTTCTTACGAAAGAAGTAACAAATCTGCAGACAATCTTCAGAAGTTTGCAGAAATGATGAGAAATATCATCACCAAAGCCAAATCTAAGAATTGGAAGCAAGGTTGGTTAGGAGTAAAAGGAACCATATTAGGTTTGCCACAAAATATCACTGGTAGAACCTATTCAGGAGGAAATTCTTTTTTCTTGATGGCAGACACATCAGAAAAAGGATACAATACTCCTGTCTATATGACCTTTAAGCAAGCCAAAGATCGTAACCTTCATGTTAATGCAGGTGAGAAGTCTGTCCCTATTTTCAAATGGGGGTTATCCATTAAGGATGAAAAAGGCAAGACAGTATCCGAGGAAGACTATAATGCCATGTCAAAAGAAGAGCGTGACAAGTATTCCGTTCGTCCCTATCCAAAAGTTTACCATGTTTTCAATATTGACCAGACGAACTTATCAGAGGTCAATAAAAAGAAATACGATGCCATTGTTGCTCGCTTTAAGGCCCCTGATGAAGAAGTAAAGGACAGCAAAGGCATGTATATCAATGATGCTCTTGATAGAATGTTCAAGGAGAAAGCTTGGCATTGTGATATTCGTTATAACAAACCATCCAGCAGAGCTTTTTACGTACCATCACAGGATTTTATTGTACTGCCTATGAAAGAGCAGTTCAACACTGGTAAGACTGCTGAAGAAGTCTATCGTGACGGTATGGAGTATTACTCCACCGCCTTGCATGAGATGGCCCACTCAACAGGTCATGAGTCTCGTCTTAACAGGCAATTTGGAGCAAAGCGTACCGAAGGTTATGCCCATGAAGAATTAATTGCCGAAATGACAGCAGCTCTAGTAGGAAGTACGATGGGTTTTGATAAGAAGATATTAGAGAACAATGCCAATTACCTGAAAGGTTGGTTAGAAAATCTCAAACGTAATCCTGAAAGCATTACCACTATCATGTCCGATGTAGGCAAAGCATCAGACATGATTATTGATAAGATTGACGAGCAGCGTGTTGCCTTAGGACAGACACCATTGAAAGAAGGTAACTTAGAAGGTCTTACCGAAGACCTTGGAGAAGATACCCAACAATCTTCTAAAATAAGCAATGAAGAAGCTCTACAAAAAGAAGTTTCAGGAGCAACTGTAACTTCATCAGATAGACAAGATAATGACATTAGTAATATCTTAGACAATAAGCCTCTAATAGAGAAAGTTTTCTATGGTGAGTTTAATTTGCCTGAATGGTCAATTCCCTATCTCAAAGACGGCAATGAATACGGATTAACAGCAGAGCAGCTAAAGACTGTAAAAGATTTCGAGAAAGATTTTCCTTCTAAGTTATCAATTGAAATTACAGAGAGTTCAATTGAAGGGAATCATAATACAGAACTTGGTCCTGCAACTACTGTTGATAAGGCAAAAATTTATTATTTTGAGCAACATATTAGCGATCTTTTCCCTACGGACGAGCCTACTCGTGATAGACTTGATAAGGATTTGTCCGAAGACAATAAGAGTCGCAAGACTCTTTCAGATCTTCAAGCACAATACAGCAATATTAACGCCCAGTATCCAGCTGCTGTGAATGATGAAAGAACTCACCAGTTGGCAAAGCGTATAAGACAGGCGGAGCAGATTATCACAGCTTATAATGCCAAAGTAGAAGCTGTATATGGTCAAGATTTTATGTTTTCTGAAGCAGCAAATAAAGTTATGATACCTCAATCCATCTATTCAGGCCAGTTAAAGCCTCTTTCTGTTGTTCAAGACCAAGGAGCCGACCAAGAGAAGAAAGTCTCTGTCCCTGACTCTCTCCAGGTCCCAGTATGGGAAGCCTATGAGAAAGAGAAAAGTCAGACAGGTGATTTCACCTATCAGGACACGGCAGAGGAGTATGGTAAAATACTCTTAAAAGGAGTGGAAGACATTCTACCTCGCATAAAGGGAACTCTCACTATTGACCAATGGGGAACTGATGTACTATCTGCAAAGATTGAGAATGACCCCCGAATATTCGATACTTATATCATCCCCGAACCTTTAAAAGCATGGTTGGAAGTCTCTCCTAAGGAAGAGTCACACTCCAATATGCAAGGTAGCTCCACAGGCAAAAATGTCGACATAGTAGCTGCATACGTATTTTCAACGATTCTTTTACAAAAAGAGAATCAGGAAGTAGACCTGTCATTTACCATAGACGGAAAGCAGTGGGACAACTATAACGAAGTCATGAAAGGCAAATCAGACCATTCTATCTCCGATGAAGCGTTTGCTGCAGCTTGGGCTTTAGATACTTCTATGGGTATTTCCAAGCATGATCTTTCCAAGAATGCTGTGGCTGTTCTTAAGAACCATATTGATACGACAGAATACTATGGGGAAGCCACCCTCAATGGGTCAAAGGGAGGCATAGAACTATTGCAATCCGGTAAAGTTTCTGCAGATTATAGCGTGAAAGGTCAACAAGTCACAGTAGAAGCGTCACCCAAGATTGAGGAAGAGCTGCACCCTGAACAAGTGAAAGAGATTATCGAGGCAAACGAATCCTTCCAGGAAAGCAAAGAAACCGATGAAGATATCTCTCTCTCCGAGGACAGCAATCCCGAAACCAATGTAGCAAGCATAGCAAAAAACATCATGGAAAAAGGAAATGTACCAAAGGAAGTTGCCAAGAAGCAGGCAACCGTCATAGCTGATGCTCAACAGACCGCTATAGAAGAGAAGAAACAGAAAGCCGAGCAAGCTAAGCAAGCCGCCCTGAAGAAGGCAGAAGACGAACGTCGTAGGGAGGTCGAAGAAGAAAAGCGTCGAGAAGAAGAGAACAAACAGCAAGAGAAAGATAGCGGTCCGAGTTCCAAACTTCTCCTTCATGCTGCCCTTCTTCTTGGTGCCTTAGAGCTTGCCAAAGGCAACAAGGGTATTTGGATGAACAAGGCAGGCAAGAGCAATGCCGAGTTTATTGGAGCGAAGCGTCCCATCATGGCTTATAACAACATCATGATGAATCTGCAATCAGATAGGCATGGCTATCGTTCAAACGTATATACAACCTATGACAGTGCTAAAGATGCTGGCACGGCTGTAAAGCAGAACGAAGAATCTCTTGCTTTCAATTGGGTTAAATGGGACTATCAGCATGTAGGCACAAAAGAACTCATCAGTAGAGAAGACTATGATAAACTTCCTGCAGAAGAGAAGGAGTTCTATACCAAGCACAAATCGAAGGAAGAGTACGGTATCTTCAATATTGATCAAACCACTATGCCTGCAGGCAAGCAAGCAGACTATACAGCTCTTTTGAAAGACAAAGGAGCCAAGATAGATCAACTCTCCGAGCGTGGCGTAAGCAGTATGATGAAGTTTGCCGAGAAGTTAAAATCCAACCATCCTACCTCTATGGTCATTGCTCGTACTGACAGTAAATATCAGATTTATGGAAAAGATGCGTCAAGAGCAGGAAAGCTCTTAAACTTGCCAGTCAGTCAAACCGAAGAAAACGGTCAAAAAGTCAAGTCAGTAAGTTTCCCACTTGACAGGATTAATGACTATCTACCCAAATTAGTCGAAGCCAAGCAGTGGGTTGTAGTAGCCGAGAATCTTGATAGTGCCGAACTTATCAGACAGCTTCCTAACGAGAAGGAGGTCATCTCAAATGCCAATCAGACAGCACAGAGAGTAGCCAAATCTGCAGGTATAGGCTATGAGCGTGTCATGGTGCTTCAAGATGCCGCTTACGACAAGCAAGCAGATAAGATTATTGTCAGTGGGATGAGCGATAAGGATGCTGGCGATAGCCGTCAAGCTGCTCTTCAGAAAGCCAATGACATCTATCGTGCCGTTGTTGCAGCCACAGGTAGCGAGCATCGTCTTGACAGGATGGGACGTAACAACCTCCTCCCTGTCGATGATGCTAAATACGAACGTTTCGTTCAAGACCTAGCTGCAGGAGTTCTCATGGCACGTCAGGGCCTTCCAGCTACTCTATCAAAAGAAAGCATGCAAAATGTTAACTATTTGCAGCGAGAGATTAGAGAGAACCCTAAGATGCTCGGTTTAATCGAAAAAGATGTCAATAATGCAATAGAGTCTATTGACAAGCATCTAAAGCAAGAGATTTTCAAGTACGAAGATATCCGCAAGGAACTCACTCCAAAGGATCTTATTGTCAGTCCAAAGCAATACAAGATTTCTAGCGATTTAGCCAAGATTCCCGATATAGAGTCCAAGCAAATCGTTATTGTAAGAGACAAGGCAAAAGGTGCAGCCGATGTTATTCTTCCTGAAGGAGCATCATTAGACGATGATGTAGAAATATCAGGAATCCGCAAAGACCGCATTAAAATAGCTTTAGGCAAGGAAGGCATCAGCAATGTCAAGTTCTACAATGCAGGTGGTGGTTTAGGTTTAAATGAAACCAACGACTATTACAAAGGCAAAGAAGTCTCTGTGGATAAGCTAAAGCAATATGATTTCAGCCAGCACAGGGATATTGATGTAAAGCCACAGATAGAGGCAGCTAAAGTTGCCAATATAAAACTCTTTACACCTATCAAGGATGATAAGGGACAATATGCCTTCTTCTTCAAAGTAGATAACGAACCCTCTTTTGCAGTCTATCCTAACGAAGCTCATAAGAGAGCCTACTTTGATGCAAGAAACACAGATCAAAAGAAAGAGTTACACGAAGCTCTTGCACAGAAATACTATTCTGTTGCACAGAAGCACCCTGAAATTAAAGTGGACCTTATCATGCCAAAAGTCCCTGCTGTCGATATGAGTAAGATAGAACGTCCTACCATCACCAAAGACAGAGATGATCCTAACAAGAAATATGTTATGGCCACTATTGACGGTAAGCTCATGAAAGAGCCGATAAGCAAAGATCAATGGAATAAGATGTGGTTGGCCGACGATATGGCAGAGTATAAAAAAGCTGTTGCAGCAGTGACCTTTGCACCCTTTCTCAAAGTAGAAGAAAAGAATGAGAATCCCATAAAACAAGAAAAGCAGGAGAATGTTTCTTCAAACCAAGAGCAGACGCTATCTCAATCTGAAGACACAAATGAGGAAGACGTTCAGCAAGAAGAAACTACTCCAAGAACAGTTAAACCTCGTGGTATGGGAATAGGATAAGGAAAATAAAAAATAGACAAACAACATGGCAATTTCACCATCAGAGTTTATCAATCGATACGCCCCTTATGCTATGGAGCAACAAGTCAAGTATGGTATACCCTCTTCGGTTATCCTTGCACAGATGGCCGTAGAGAGTACCTGGGGCAGTTCCGACCTCGCCAGAAACGACAACAACTTCTTCGGCATCAAGCGAGGTTCCTCATGGACAGGCAGAGTTAGTTTTCATGACGATGACCGTCCCAATGAAGCATTCCGTTCATATAACAGTGTAGAGGAAAGTCTTAACGACCATTCTGCCACCCTCCTCCAATCAAGATACCTTCGTCGTTGTCCTGTCAATGATAGTACAGATCACTTAGGTTGGATACGAGGAATTAAGGCAGGCGGTTATGCCACCGCCCCCCACTATGTAGACAGCATCGAAGGTGTTATCAGTAAATACGGATTAGACAGGTTTGATCGCCTAGCCCTACAGACGGCCAATCAGAAAGGTATTCCCATAGGCTATATGCGAGGCCAAGGCATCAACCCAGCAGGTACAGCACGTCCAAATGCCCCAGCCATCCTCCTTAATCCTCTTCAAGGCAGATGGTGTATGCCTATCAACTTAGAAGGGTTACGAGTATCAGGAGAGTTTGGCGAAAGTCGTCCGGGGCATCATCATGGAGGGGTAGATATTAGCACTGGAGGTAAATATCTCCCCATCTATGGTACAGAAGATAATGGAAAGGTCATTGCCGTTAAGCCTAATAATGGTGCAGCAGGCAATATGATAACCGTTGAATACAACCGTGCCGATGGCAGCCGTTTACAGTGCACCTATATGCACCTAAGCAAAATAGGAGTCAATGTTGGCGACGTTGTCAATGCAGGAACCCCTTTAGGTATGTCAGGCAATACAGGTCGTTCCACTGGAGCACATTTGCATTTTGAGACCAAATTCTATAATAGCAAAGGTGAGCTTCAGCGTTACGATCCTGCCGAATACCTTGCCGAACTCTCTTTCAGAGGCAACCTCCCAGTTCCTTTAGACAAAGGAGGTCAGAACATGGTAGCTCGTTATGCCTCCCTTATGGCTTATAACAATGGGCAGCCAGGCATGGGAGGACAGCCCATCGACAATCCCCAACTCCTATCTAACCTCACTAATTCCGATGATCCTAACCGATGGTTACAATACCTTATGAATAGGAATGGCGAGGAAGCAGCCCAAGCAAACAATGGTATATCAGGCCTCCTATCCTCACTCTTCATGAGCATCTTAACCCTCGCCCAGGAGTTAAAGCAAGACGAGAGTAATGACCTTGCTCTTACTGAAAAGAACGGACAGGAAGAAACCAAGGAAGCAGCTTCGTTAAGAAGAGATAGAGAAAGTGTCGATGTCGGCCGACTTACTCAAACCGCCTCGTTAAATTACGATTCAGAGCTACCTGAAAAGCAGCAAGAGAATACGATACGTAGAGTATAAAACTACAAAGAAATAGGAAATATGATTAAATGTAATGTCACAGCATGCGGTACTATCAGTAATTCCGCAGTAGAGAAACAAAGCAAAGAAGGAACACCCTTTATTTCCTTCAGTATAACTATTCCCATAGCAGGCAGCGACGGTTCAGGAGCCGAGCTACAAGTCTTTGTTTCCGCCCCAGGCAACAAAGATACTATGGGACAGTATTCCACTGGTCGCAGAGTGAAAGTTAATGGTACACTCTACATTAAGAAAATAGACGAGCGTACTTATTACAACCTCCGTAGTGATGGTGAGATAGAGATTGTGAAGTCCACCGAAGCTGATGCTCTTACAGGATCTATGGAGTTCAAAGGAAAGATCAAAGGTGAAATCGTTGAACGCACCAATAAAAACGGTCATCAGTTCCAAACCTTTTCCGGCATATCCCAAGACAAAGATGGCGAGAAAGTCGGCTGGCTATGGGTTCGCTTTCTTGCACCTACCCCAGTTAAGCAAGACTTCTTCAAGCCCGATGCCTACGTAGAAGTCAAAGGCGAGCTTCATTTCCACATCTATCAAGGCAATGTTAATATCGAGTGCCGTACCAGCAGCATTGTTCCATGGGAACTAAGCACAACACAAAAATGATGTGTCATATTTTTTAAGTATTTGAACCACCAGTTTTGCAAAGCACTATCCATACAAAGATAAACCTTTGCAGGCTGGTGTTTATAAATTCTTTTAACTATAACAAGTATGAGCCAAAGTGATAATAAAAGAAATCTCTTTCACAACCACCTATTAAGTGGATGGAGTAAGATATTTGGAAAGAATGTCGAGCAATCATCAGAAAAGACAGAAGTAGACAACACAAAGAAGAAACCTTTCCCTCAAAACCATTTTTTCTCTGTTGAAGAATTATCCTTCCTATCAATAAATCAAGAGCAGCATACTCTATTAGAGCGATGGGCATTAGAGATGAGTTTATGGGCGAAAGAACGTTGTAAGGATACTGACAAGCACAACTCCAAGTTCTTTCCAGCCGTTCAATGGCAAGACGGCTTGCTAAGTACCTGGATAAATTCTAAACCCTATACCGAAGATTTAGATCAACAAGCCGATCGCCTTTATCAACTACAATTAGCAGGATACGAATTATCTGAAGCCTATATAAGAATGATAGATGCCAGGTCCTGCCGAACCCTTGTAGGTAGTCTTTTTATAGACAACAGAAAGGACAATGAAACATCTCATAATAAAAATCGTTATATGAGAGTTAAGGAAGTTATAGACAAAGACAGAGAGCCTTTGTCTTTATGCGTCTCTTTCTATGATAAAATCAGTCACCACCCATCATCTGAAGATTATATCACCTACAAAAAACTAAAGACACTAATTGATACAAAGAATTTCACCGTTCTTAGTAACGAAGCTCTCCACAAATGGAATGAAGAAGCCACAGTACGAGATGATGTTGAAAAGAAGTATCTATCATTGATAGATATGATAAAGCGTGCCAACCATTTACAAGGTATGTTCCCTGTCAATAACTCCATCTACGTAAATCTTGGTGGTAAAACCTATTATCCCAAAGCATGGTCACTCTATGATAACAAGATACGTATAGATTTCAATTTGGATACACAAGAGGTCCAGGCGTATATCATTGAAAATGATGAATCCTATCTTTTTGTCGATGTTTTGAATTATATAGAGAAGACTTTAAACGAGCGTACAGTAACCAACGACCTTGCATCTATGGTAAGGATCTTCGGTAATGCTATCAATGAAAATGGAGCATACGTGCTCTTATCTGTAGAAAAAAGTCTATGCAGCATCGACGGTAAGGAAATCAACAGAGTTGCTGTAAATGCTTCAAACGAAGTCATTGTATCTAACACTGAAAGTAACATAGCTACCACTTTAACATCCTCTGACAAGGATACGTTGCTAAGGAGCATCGTAGAATATTGTGACTCTTTAATCAATGAGTATAAGAGGGTCCAAAGTAAAAGTACAGATAAGATAGTAAAGGAGCTATTACAAGCTAAACTTAACACTATCTACGAAGGATTGTCAGTCTATTGCAAGACAACAGAAAAGCAACCATTGGATACACTGTGGCAGAGTATTCTCACACGACTTGGGATAGCCCCTTCTCCCTCTTCAAAAGCAGCTGTCTCATCTGCAAACGTTGTACAGACAGAAGTATCTTCTGTGCATAAAGAAAGTCTTAAAGTGCCTACAGACAAGCCAGCAGTAAAAATAGAACAACCGGCTGCTGCACCCCTTGAAGCAAGCTCTCCACTTATCACCGAGCAAGAAAGAAGCAGTACAGGTTCTTCAAATAGCAGTATGTCTTCAAGCGAAGAAGCAGATCCTTCCAGCAAAGAAGAGAGTATATCCATTCCCCAAGGTTATATACAGGTCCAACCAACCCCTACAGGTAGGTGGCATACTGAAGAGATGCAAAGAAGAGAAGCCTATCGTGTCTATGGTATGTTATTAAGTAAGAAACTCAAAAGGCAGCTTGATAACGGTGATAACCCATGGGTATCCAAGCTAATGATGCTTCCAAGAGATACAGAAGGAAAAGTTTATACAGGCACCAATGCCATTATGTTAGCTCTATGGATGGAGGAGAAAGGCTTCGAGTTACCTTTCTTCATTACAGAAAGCGAGTTATTAGATAAAGGCTATGGTATTTCTGAAGAAGCAGAAAGTCTATATATTCTCAAAGATGCAGGTACAGAAAGAGTTTATAATATTTCGCAAACCACCTTCCCTATTAACCAGCGTCGAGCTTATGAATCACTAAAGTTAAACATGGTAGCTTTGGAAAGAAAGAAAACCAGTGGTTATCAGTTCCTTGATGCAAACGACTTTAGTAAGATTGAATTAAAGCATGATGGCACGCCAGGACTATCACTCTATGACCACACAAGTAAAGTCATTCACATAGCCTCCAAAGACAAGTATGAGAATGGGGACGATTATTATAGGGATTTAGCAGTTGCCATGATAGAGAGTACCAGAGATATAGACTTCGATACGCTCTGCTTTGACTCCTATCTCTTTGAGAACCTCGTTTCCCATTTAGGCAGTGGTATCATCAGTCAGAGTTGCCGTTTTGACGCTACCAATCCTGAATATTCCAAGATATGGAGAGAAAGATTAGAAAACAACCCCAACTATACCAAACGTATATTAGAGCAATCAGAGACCTCCTCCAGTCAAATCTTACAACTTTCCTTATCATAAGGGGATATATCCCCCAAAACCTTAATAATCTATACCAGGAATACACCGAGGGGTATAGGGGGCGAGAAGCCCCATACAACAGAGAGAAGGCGGCCAGCATCACGCAGACCGCCTTCTATAAAAACAACTACATGTTGTAAAAAACACTAAACTGCCATCATTTGTGTCACGATTATTTATCTTCTTGCGCTTTTTGTATTGCTTCAAGAATAGTTTCTTTAACCACATCATAATTAAGTCCTAATGGGAAATGTACATGTCCGCCTCCAGCAATAGCACCATCAATAAAGAGACGTACATTCCACCATCTCTTGGCGTTATTTCTAGTAATACCGAGTTCATCCTTACATGCTTTCTTCGACCCCATAGGATTTTGATATCGCCACAGTGTTACTTTTATGGCATTTTCAGAGCTTCCTAAAGCCTTCAGTCTATTCTGATCTTTTTTCCACTCGTCATATACCTCCATTGCAGAAATATAGGCATCTTTATCTTGATTACCATTATTACTTTGGGACAGAAATTCTTTCTCCTGCTCCTTTTGTTGTTTCTGTTCTTCCTTTTGTAGAAGATCCCACACCTCTTGTGACATTTCATCAGAATCATCACCATACCTCCATTCATTGATGAACTGCTCTGCCCCTTCTTCATTGCCCTCGTCAAAGCCAATGACTTCACACCACTCTTTATAGGTGTCCACCATCTCCTGTCCGTGCATTTTAATACACTCTAGGTTAGTTATCTCCTCATGATCGAGTTTAACTATCAGTTCTTTCTTTAATTCAGCCATAACATTTTAGTATTTAGGGTTATTATCTATGCATACCTCTTCGTCTCTGTTCTTCCTTCTGCACATTCTCATCGCCTAGATGGTAAAAGTCACGCTGCATTTCCTCGGTGTAATCATCTTCAGGAATGTAGTCTTTGAAAGAATTATCATCATCTTTTATCCAGCATCCATATATACCGAAATTAAACGTTGGTAATTCCTGTGAAGCAGCATTATCGTATTGTTCTCTATCTCCGCTTACTACCTTGATTCCACCATCAGCAAGAAAATCCAGTCCGAAAGTGAATGTTCCCTCCTGCTTATCTACCGATAGTACATTGCCAGTACACATCTGTGCTACCTGCTCATTAGAGAGTTCGAGTTCGCTCTGTAGAGTGGCCAGGTTATCCTCCATCAGCGAAACAGGAATATACAAAACCCTGTTCGTCTTATCATCGAGCTGCACAAAGCACTGTTCCTTTCCAGGCATCTTTGTAATGATAACTTTACCACTACGCAATGTATTCTGTTCATCAGGCGTGAAATCCTCCAGGTCCGCCATTTCGCTTCTTGGAGCAATCAGTATATCCACCCCTTCTGCTCTTCTTTCTAATTTTAAGCGAGCCTGGATCGTTCTTTTAACCCCATCTCCTAAATCAACCCGAATAGGTAAGATTGGAGTCCAGTTACCACTCAACAGTTTATTCATAACCACTTCAGGAAGGTCATCCACCATCTCCTGTGAAATCCCTATACTTTCAAACTTCTTATAGGGTATCTCATTTTCTGCAAAAATCGTCTTCATCTTTTCTGTTTTTTGTTTTTGCAAAGATAGTTTCTTCCTTTGAAAGAATCCCCCTAAAAATTATAAACCTTTTATATTAACATTTTCAAAATCTTTTTCCACGGATTTAGGGGGTTTGACGTTTTGGAAATGTTAATATAAGACTTCCTTTTTTTTCACACGCCTTATTAAATAGGTTTATTCTATTTTTGCAGTATAAACAAAGAAGAATATGATAACAATTTTGAGATACATCTCTCTGCTTATTTTAAGTTCAAGCACCCTTCTATGTTATGCGCAAAATAAGTCGGATAATGATAACTTACAAGATTATTGGATAGACAAATATCTTAGTGTAAGTTTTCCGCTTCGTAACATCAAAGTCAACTCATCCTTCGGACGACGTAGAGACCCTATCACAGGTAAGACAAAAGATCACTGTGGTCTTGACTTAAAGGCACACTATGAGAAATGTCTTGCCATGTTTGACGGCAGCGTTCTTAACACCGGCAGTGATCCTACATCAGGCAACTATATCATCATGCAGCATGGGGATTACACTATCAGCTATTGCCATTTATCACAGATATGGGTAAGAAAAGGCGATAAGATATTTGCTGGTGATCCAGTTGGCGTTAGTGGCAATACAGGTCGTTCCACAGGAGCACACCTCCATATCACCAGCAGATTACGAGGAAGACTCGAAGACCCTTACAACCTCCTTATCTATATAAGAGATGTAAAGCTACAATGTATCAATGCACTTCATGTCAACGAGAACACTCTCCTTTCCCCTAATGATTTCTTCAATAAGTATGCCCATGCAGCCATGCGCCAGCAGAAGAAGTATGGTATCCCAGCCTCCGTTATCCTCTCTCAAATGGCATTAGAAAGTCACTGGGGAAGCAGTACGCTAGCCCAAGCAGGCTTTAACTATTTCGGTATTAAAGCTAACAGGAGTTGGCTTAATAGTGGGCTTCCTTATAGCGTCCATGATGATGACCTCAAAGGTGAGAAGTTCTGCAACTTTGCCTCCCCTGAAGCCAGTATGGAATACCATTCCATGCTGCTGATGAGCGATCGTTACAAGCAATGCTGGCGTTACAGCTCCACCGATTTTCACAACTGGCTTGTCTCTATTAAATCAGCAGGCTATGCTACTGCACGAGACTATGTTCAGAAGTGTGAAAGCATCATTTTTAAGTATAAACTCTACCTCTATGATGCTGCAGCCCAAAAATTATGATATAGAATAATTGAAAATAAAGTATAAAATCAAATGAAGAAAAAGATCTTATTATTATCAGCTTTCGCTGTCATAAGCCATGCCCTCTATGCCCAGGTCGTATATGGCACAGAAGAAAACAAGTATGTGAAATCAATGTATGACAATCCCATCAGTCACATTGATAATCCCGAAGAGCCTGTAGTGCCAACAATAGAAGAACCACGCTACCAGCTATCAGGTCTTACAGACAATTGGTTTGTTTCCGCACAGACAGGTTTCCTCTCCTTCTTAGGATCTCCAGTCACCCATACCGATTTCAGCGGTAGAACCAAATTAGGTTTTGACTTTTCTCTTGGCAAATGGCATTCTCCTTATTTTGGAACTCGTCTTGTCTATCAAGGTTTTAAGTTTATTGATTCACAGAAAACGCCCCAATCTTTTGGGAGTTACCATATCGATGCACTTTTCAATGTATCCTCTTTATTCCGCCCCTCTTTTGACTCTCCTGCAAAATGGAATATAAGTCCATACCTCGGCGTCGGTCTTATAAGGCATAATAACCTCAAACGTTCATCCTTTGCTTTTTCTTATGGTGTTACAGGTAGTTATAACCTTAATGAACGTATTGCTTTATCTGCCACTCTCGGGGGAACAACGACTCATGGCAATTTTGATGGTTATGGCAATAAAAAATATTTTGCAGACAATCTATTGTCAGGTTCTATCGGTATAACAGTTGGTATCGGACACTTAGGATGGCATAGAAAGGAACAATTACATTCAACAATAGCTAACGAGGAGAATATAACCCATCCTACAGCTATCAATATTCCTTCCTATCCACGTAACAGCTATAACGGACTCCGCTCTCTTCAGGAAAGAATTGCTAACGGTGAAGGAAAAGATGGCACCAACAGTATTGATGATGACAATATCGCAAAGTTTGACGCACCTATCCTCTTCTTTTTTAAGCGCAATTCTACAGAACTCATCGATAGGCAACAATTTATCAATATAAGAGAGATAGCTGCAGCTGTAAAGGAATACGATTTAGATGTTCGTATTGTAGGTTCAGCCGACAGCAAGACAGGCACAAGTAAGCATAATCGTACCCTTTCCATCAAACGCTGTCGATATATAGCCAAACTGTTACTAAAAGCAGGTGTACCTAGAGATAAAATGACAGCATCTATCAAAGGAGGGAACAGCTACTACAAGCCATACACCGCCAATCGTCATACCTGCGTCATGCTATATAAAAAGAAGTAATAACAAAACCATCCAAACCAATAGACTATGGCAACATTAAGAAAAAATACGGATTATCGGATGACCGATATATCACCTCGTCTGCAAGATACGCTCAATGCCAATGGCATGCAGGCGCATATTACCATGACCGATACAGGAGACTATGAATTAGTTACCTTATCTCATAACTCTTCCGAACCTCGTCGTTACGCCCTTAACCAGCAGCAGGTTGAAAACTTGATGAACGGTGGCACCAATGTATGGGATAAGAAAGCCTACAACACCTTTGTCAGCATTGTCAAAGATGACTATTATATACCAGGATCCTATGTAGCAGCAAGAAATGCCAATAGCCCTGTTAATATGGGCTTAGACGGTCATAGACTTGCAGATGGTGAATACGGATATAGAGAGCCACGCTTTTTCCGTCCTTTTGAAGGACCACGATTCGGGCGTTTTGATAGTATCATAGATGGTATCTTAGGCCTTGCAAGTGGTGGCAGGGTAAGGCGTATTGATGGTAGACCTTTCTATGCAGGCAGTGCACCAGTAGTTATAGACCGTCCTGATGGGCGTTTACGACCAGGAGAGTTAAAAACAGGAGCATACGGCTTTTATGATAAAGGTACAAGACAGAAGTCAGATGTTCTTCAAGATATGAGTATTAAGGAAGTCCAACCTCCCAAGATTGAACGTCCTAAAGGTCAGTCCGTGCCTCTTAACTCTATCACCTCGCCAGTCTATATGTCATCAGCAAAGTTTCAAGAAATACTCTCATCACATGGCATTGTCATTGATGAGAAGAAGAATCTTTTGACCATCAAGTCATCAGAAGTGAACAGCAATCTTGAATACCAGCTGAAGCCTGAAGAGACTAAGAAACTCATGAGCGAAAAGTTCAAGTATAACGATAAGAAAGGTGTACACAACAAAGATGGCATCTCCGTCAACGAGAGACTTGCTATCTTAAATGCCGTTATAGGAAAGGATTTTAGTGACAAAATAACCACCGATAAACTAAATAGTAAAGACTATATCGACATCAAGTTAAAGCCCGAAGTCGAGCAAGAGTTAGGTCTCCATAAGGAAGTTGCTAAGCAATACCTGGACTCAAAAGTAGATATCATAGACTTCAAAGCATCACGTGAAGACTATAGAAGCGGTTTCCTAGACCGTTGGAACTCTATTGGTGTTGTCGATGGTCGGTCACTTGATCCTGGCAAAGGTTTCTTTCTCCCTGTCAAAGATGGTCGTGCCGTATCAGTTGGTGAGATACAAGTATCACCAGTGAACGATGGTAAGAGTGCAACCACCTATCGTATGACGGCTATCATCAATAACCAAGTCATGTCGCACGATATCTCCAAGGAAGACTACATCAAGTTTATTAACTATAACGACGAGTACCGTCTGAAGCTCTTCGATAAGGTCTTCGATGAAATTAAGATTAAGAGTGCATCTAATGGTATTATGGAAGATGGAATCCGCTCCGGAAAGTTAGATGAGACTACAGGCGTTGCTGTGCTAAAAGGCAATTATAATCTTGTTAGCGATACAGCTACAGCTGCTATAACAAGTGCTATGGCATATAAAGATCAGATATCAGGTAATTATATGCTCACTATGCGAGAAAGCAAAGATATTGGAATGTGGTCATATAAGATTACAGAAGAAGATTATCTTGCTTTCAAGCAGGCTGACGACGATGGCAAGGCAAAACTCTTATCAACGCTTATACCAATCAAAGATGAGAAGGGACAGTCACTATCTATCGTGAAGGCTGTCACCCTTCCTATTTCCACTGTCGAAAAGAATATCACTTCGTATTCAGAGAATACTGATATGAAGGAAACTACCAAGGAAGGTGTTAGTCGACCTTATAACGAAAGGATGGCAGAGGCACTTAACAAAACCCTCTTTAAGGACTCTGAACACATCAAGGCAGAAGCTCTTTCAGAAGGAGATGTTCAAGCTATCAGACAGACAGAGAGTAAGCTGATACAAGAAGGCAAAGCGCAGCCTTCGTTGGAGGAATTACGTCAGAATGTCAAGATAGCCCTCCAGGGCGAAGCTGGTGTGAATGGTGAGTCCTTAGAAAACCTAAAACCCAGTAAGCAATGGGTTAGAAGTGGTGGTCATGGCAGAGCTACTGAGGTAGGTGATATTGCTGTCGAGCGGTTACGTGATGCTGAAGGTAAAGTCATAGAAGGCAAATACAAGATGACCGCTGTCATTGATGGTAATGTATTCTCTCATGAGATTACCCAAAAGGATTTTGACAAGTTCCGTGCTGTTAATGATACCCAGCGTATGAAACTCTTTGATAAGATCTTCCCTGAAGTAGAGATGAAGACAAAGCCAGGTCACGGTTTCAACTTAGGAGCAGCCATTTTAGCAGCAGTATCTGTTGGGTTAGACGTTGTTGGTAGTGTTATGTCCGAGCCACGTTACCGCCCTGAACTTTATGCTAGCCGAGATGTCTATTCTAAGCCTGGTGTTGTCTCTCCTGAAGCCGTATCGGCAGCTCTTTATGAGGCGGAGAGCGAACCACTAAGAAGAGGTAACGGTGAAGGCAGAGGAATGGGTATATAGTAATTCTCAATATGTTAGATATGCTTAACAATGAATTTATACCATTCCAGACAGTGACAATCCGCCCTCACTGGGGACAGTTCTGTATTAATGAGTTTCCTGGTATCTTGCTTTGTATTGCAGGATACTGGGTAAGTCGTTTTACGGACTTCGATTTTCACGAGTTTTTTATATGGCCATCCTTATTCCTTACCATCTATCTGTTTTTTCAGATTGTTTACATGGCAAGGATTGAGTATGTTCTAACAGCAGAACAACTCATCACCTTACATGGTGTTCTTTCTCACTCAACAGACTACATCGAGCTTTATCGTGTCATAGACTATCAGCAGCACCAATCTCTGCCACAGCAGCTGTTTGGACTGAAGACTATTACCATCTATTCAGGTGATAGGAACAATCCGAAGCTGAATATGATAGGTATAAAAGCAAGATTAGATATTGTTGGTGAGATACGCAAGCGAGTAGAGTTTAACAAGAAAAGAAAGGGAATTTATGAAATTACCAATAGATCATAGACGTATCCTTTTGCTTATAGCTCTCCTTTTAGGGACTATCTCTTTATCAGCACAAGGACTGTCTTCGTCCAACCCTGCTGAATATGCAGCTATCATAGCAGGAGAGACACGGATAG
>ERZ772945.1323-NODE-1323-length-17627-cov-17.413726_pt1 | contig 17627 bp, 10 predicted proteins | sample MGYA00511681_ERZ772945 | MGnify/ENA primary metagenome ERZ772945 (study PRJEB29015, sample SAMEA2737943) | human oral metagenome | biome: human oral; feature: human-associated habitat; material: dental | place: China | collected 2143 ...
CGGGTCGGGTTCGACGCGCATGTCGGGCGCCGGCGCCGGCGCGGGGTCGGGCTCGGGATCGGTGGGCGCAGGGCGAGCGGCTTCTGCTCCACCGGGAACGGCGCTGACTTGGGCATCGATGCTCATCGAGATGCTGGAGCGGTAGTTGAGGTGTGTTTCGACGGCCAGGATGTTGACCCCGGCGCGCAGGAGCGACGCGGGGACGAAGACGGTGCGGCGATCCGCCCGGGCTGCGGGCGTCGATACCGATGCGTTGGCGAAGGTCCCTGCGGAGACCGGGCCTTCACCGATCCGCTGGCGCGCGACCTCGGTGCCATTGACGTAGACGACTGCGCCGTCATCGGCGGTGACGGTGACGTTCACTCCGCCGATCGCACGCGGATCGGCGAGCGTGAAGGGGGTACGCGCGTACGTTGTGATGGGGCGGCCCTTGGCCGCACCGGGAGTGAGCTTGGTTCCCAGCGTGGGAGCGCCGTAGCCGATGGGCGCAGCGCCTCGCGGCCACGATGAGTCGTCGAACGTAGGTTGCGTCCAGTCTGCGGCGACGGCGTCGGTGGACCAGTGGTACGACCACGTGGCGTCCTCGGCGACAAGGAGCGTCGCATCCTCCGGAGTGAGGGCGGAGCCGTCGGAGGCGACCGAGTAGACGGGAGTCGAGGCCCCGCGCAGGCCCTCGGAGGAGACGGCGCGGACGAAGAAACGGTTGTTGCCCGCCAGGGGCACGGTGACGCTCGTCGACGAGGTCGTGGCCACGGTGCGGTCATCGCGCAGGATCTCGTAGGAGGCCGCCCCGGGAACAGTGGACCAGTGGAGGGTCACCTGCTGGGCGTTGCCCTCCGACGAGCGCACGCTGGCGGGGGTGGCGGGAGCAGCTCGCCGCGTGGGCATGCGGACGAAGCCACCTGACCATTGGCTGGTCGTGCGCGTGGTGAACGAACGGGTGAAGTCACCACCGGCCCACAGGGCGCCGTCGTCGGCCATCTCGAGGGCCCATCCGCCGGTCGAGCGTTGGGATGCCAGTCGATAGGGTGTCCATCCAAGCTGCTTACCCGTGGCCTCGTCCCAGCCTCCGACCCACTGGATCTCGTCGGCGCGGGTCCAGGTGGTGCCCAGCTCGAAGTATCGGTAGGCGTCCTGGAACGTGAAGTCCGAGCAGTGGCACGAAGCGTAGAGGACCCCCGAGGCCGAGCGAGTACTGGCTTGCAGATCGCCGCCGTTGGCCATGACGATGGATCCCGACGTGCGGGTCATCGTGTCGGCGTTGTATCCAAACAGGGAATGCTGGGAGCCACCAAAGTAGACGCGGCCTCGTGCGGCCGTCACGGTCTGCTGGTACTTGCCGGTGTAGAAGGAGTGACGGAAGGTCCACGACTGATCGAGGGCGGCTCCCGCCGAGGTGGAGACGCGGGCTGCGTTTTCGGCGCTCCTGTCGTGAACCCGCGTGAAGAAGCCGGCGGCGTAGTAGTAGCTGACATTCTCGTCAACGTCGAGGTCAACGACTGTCCCGTTGAACTCTGGGTTCCACGTGCGGTCGGGGGTGCCGGTGAGGCTCACGCGCGCGCCGTTTCGAGCGTAGACGCGGGTCGATCCGTTGCTCAGGTGAGTGAAAGCCCCGGCGAGGTAGATCGTGTCGCCAACGAGCTTGGCGGACTTGACGGTGACCCTATTGGAGGAACCGTTGCGGATCTGGAGAGTCCATGAGGGGTCGACCGCACCCGTCGTCGTGTCGAGGAGGACTGTTCCCGTGTGCGCTTCGCCGTTGACCCGCGTGAAGTCCCCGACGGCCAGGAGCTTGCCGCCGGGGAGTTCGACGAGATCCTTCACCTGGTTATTGAAGGTGAAGGTCTGTCCGTTCCACTCCCCCGTTGTCGCATCGAATCCGGCGAGGCCGCTTGTCGCCGTCTCGGCACCGTCCTTTCCTTTCTGCACCCCGGTGAAGTTACCTCCGACGTACATCGTGGAACCAACCTGCTCGAAGGCCTGCACCTGGATGTTGCCTTCGCTCACGGAGCCGTTGAGGTTGCCGCTCACTCCCCACGACATGGGGGAGGCGTATTCGGACACGGTGGCCTTCGGTTGCTCGGCGCCGGTTCCGCCGTCGTTGATGGCGGCAAAGCCCGCGTCATCGGAGGAGATCTGGGGGCGGATGTAGACCTCTGCGTAGGGGTTGATGATGGTGCCGTTGCGGTGGAAGAACGACGTGGGCGAGGACGTGTCGTACCACGACTGGGCGAGCGGACCGTAGCCGAAGCCCATCGTGTACTTGTTCTGTCCCGTCGCCGTGAGGTTGACGTACCCCCATGCGGTGTTGGACCCGAAGCCCGACCAGACGATCCCGCCGTTCAGCCACGAGTCGTGGCCAAACTTAACACTGACCGGGTGGGCGCTCTTGAAGGGCCAGATGAAGTCACGCATCTTGGGGAAGCGCATGCGCACGGTCTGGTAGCTGGTGCCCCTGGGGTTGTACGCGCGCTGGACCATGATGCCGTCGTCAAGGTCTGAGACGGCACCGCCGCCGAGGAGCCCGTTCACGGTTTCGTGGGAAGCCTGGAGGACACCGAAGTCGCCTGCGGTGCGGGGGCGAGTGGCGAGCTTGGACTGATTGCCCTGCCCCTGAGCCCATGTCTCCCAGCCTTCGCGTCCGCGCCCGATGAGGACCCAGCCGCCGCCGTCGGTGGTCTGGTCGCAGAAGAAACGACCCGGAGCATTCATCGTGGGTGTCTCGAGCCAGTAGGTTCCGTCCTGCGCGGACGGGTTCTTCTGCTTGATCTCCCAGCACGATCCCGCGGCCGTCGCTTCGCTGAGTCCGTCGTGGAGGGGATCGGCAGCTGCGTTGGTTGCCGGGGTGAGCGTGAGCGCTCCGTAGGCGGCCAACGACGCACATCCGAGGGCAAGGCAGCGGCGCACAGTCTTCATCAAGTCCTCATAGGTCGCACGTTAATGGTTACTTCTATACTGTCACGGGCTTCGGCAGTACTCAACCAGTCGGTTAACAAAACCCGAGAGTCTTTGACCACACACAAGGGAACCCCCACCGCTGCGGTGGGGGTTCCCTTGTCAGCCGCTGCGATCGAGCCTGAGCGGCGCGAGCGCGGGGCTGTCGGCCCGATGGGACCTTCTCGTTTCTACCTGGCCAGCGTTGCCGTCAGATCGAATGTCATGGACGGGGTGCCCTTGTAGTTGACATGCTCCTCGACGCCAATCCTGTTCGTTCCGTTCGTCAGGAGCTTGGCCGGGATGGTCACCTCAAGCAGGTCGGAGCTTGCCTTGGAGGCCGACACGGCCGCGTTGGCGAAGGTCGTGTGCCCGATCTCCCCGTCCGACATGCGCTTGGTGGCAACCTGCGTTCCGTTGACGCGCAGGACGACGCCGTCATCCGCTCGAACCTTGACGGTCAGCGTGGTCGATGGCGTGATGGTGCCCAGGTCGATATCGCGCGCGAAGTAGTAGGTGATGGCACGGTCCTTCTTGGCGATGTCGAGGGGCGTGGCCGCGTTGGCGTCTCCCCAGCCGATGGGCCCGGACCCGCGAGACCAATCCGCGAGGGAGGCACCGGCCGCCCAGTCGGATGCGGGCGCGGTGGTCGAGGTCCAGTAGTTCCACTGTGTACCCGAGGGGATGACCGTACCTGTCTTGACCAGGGCCGCATCGATGCTGCGGCTCGCGTCCCCCGTGTTCTCGGCCTCGGCGTCGTTGGCCCTGGCGCCGCCGGAACCCGTCGAGGTATCCGGGCGCCCTTCGACACGCACGATCGATGCCTGCATGGACACGGTGGCGGTACGCAGGTAGTTGACGTGGGTCTCGACGGCGATGACGTTCTCACCCGTCTTCAGTGCGGAAGCCGGAACGAATGTCTCGGACTGTGCGGCGACTGCCGCGCTATAGCGCGGGGCCGATTCGGCTCGCGTGTTGTAGTCGACGGCGCCGGACCCCATGCGGGTGCGGTGGACCTCGACGCCGTTGATGTACACGACGGCACCATCATCAGCCAGGTACTTCAGGGTGATCCCCTTGAGGGAGTTCGCGTCGTGCACGGTGAAGCGCGACCGGAAGTAGGTGGTCACAGGACGGGTCCCCCGGCGCTCAAGCTGCGTGGTGATACGCGGATCGCCGTAGCCCAAGGGGGCCGCTCCGGTCGACCAGTCGGAGTCGTCGAAAGAGTTCTGTGCCCAGTCCTCGGGAGCAGGACTGTTGTCGGCACGGTAGCTCCAGGTTGCACCGGCGTCCAGAAGCACCGGGTTCGCGGGGTCCGCCTGTCCGTGAGCCGGAGGCTGGTAGGCGGCCGTGGTGGCAGAACGATTGCCTGCGGCATCAACGGCGCGCACGAAGAAGCGGTTCTCGCCACCGCGCGGCACCGTCACCGAGGTCGCGTCTGTGGAAGCGATCGCCCTGTCGTCACGCAGGATCTCGTAGGATGTGGCGTCGGAGACGCCTTCCCACGACAGTGTCACCGTGGATTCGTCGGCCGAGGAGCTTCGCACGGCGCTCGGCGTCTCGGGAGCGACGTTGTCACGTGCGTCGTATCGGGCGAAGCCACCGTTCCACTGCGTGCGGGAAGCGTCGATGTGGGACAGGGTGAAGTCTCCTCCCACCCACAGGTTGCCGTTGGTGTCGGTGGTGAGCGCCCAGGCGCCCGTCCTGCGCTGGGAGAGCAGCTCGAAGGGCGTCCAGTGAAGGTGTTCACCGGTGGTCGCGTCCCACGCGCCGACCCACTTGATCTCGTCAACGCGAGACCAGTCGTGGCCGGCCTCCCACATGCGCTTGTCCTGGTAGCTGCCGTCGGAGCAGTGGCAGGAGGCGTAGATGACGCCGTTGGCGGAGATCGTTGACGCCTGGAGGTCGCCGCCGTTACTCATCGTCACCGATGCGGAGGTGCGCTGATTGGAGCCGGTGTCGTAGCCGAAGAGCGAGTGCTCCGACCCTCCGATGAAGACGCGGTTTCCGTCCGCGGAAATGGTCTGCTGGTACTTGGCCTGTCCTTCGGAGGAAGGAACGAAGGCGAAGCCCGTATCCTGGGCGGCTCCGGCTTGGGTGGAGAACTTCGCAGCGTACCAGGCGCGCTCGCCTCCGTGGGCGCGGCTGAAGTATCCGCCGAGATAGATGGAGCTATTGGCCTCGCTGCCCCTGATGGCCTGGACGGCACCGTTGAGTTCGGGGTTCCAGGAGCGGTCGGGGACGCCATCGAGCGAGACACGGGCGGCGTTGCGACCGTACACCCGGTTGCGGGTTCCTCCGCTCAGGTGCGTGAAGGAGCCTCCGAGGTAGACGTAGCCGTCGTGGTAGGTGGCCGCACGCACGCTGACCGCTCCGCCGCGCAGAGCGCTCGAAATGGTCAGACTCCACGAGGAATCAACCCGGCCGGTCGACGGGTCAATGACCGCCGTGCCCACGTGGGATTCGCCTCCGACGCGGGTGAAGTCCCCGGCGGCGAGCAGCTTGCCGTTGGGAAGAGCCACGAGGGCCTTGACCTGTCCGTTGAAGTCAAAAGTCTGGCCGGTGAAGTTCCCGGTTGCGACATCGAAGGCCGCGAGCCCCTGGGAGGGGACAACGGAGCCGTTGTCGCCCTGCTTCACGCCGGTAAAGTTGCCGCCCACGTACATGGTGGAGCCGACCTGGGCGAAGGCCTGAACCTGAATGTTTCCCTCTCGCACGGAGCCGTTGAGGTTGCCCGTCACGCCCCACGAGGTACGGGCGGCGTACTGCGAGACGGCGCGGGTCACCGTCGAGGCGCCCACGCCTTCGTCAGGAATACGAGCGAAGGCCGAGGAGTCCGAGGCGATGCGGGGACGAATGTAGGCCTCCGAGTACGGGAAGACGGTCTGGCCACTCTTACGGAAGAAGGATGAAGAGGAGGAGACATCGCCGCCCCATCGCGCTGCATCCACCCCATAGCCCCAGCCGATGTTCCAGCCGGTGCGCGTCGAAGGGTAGACCTGGAGCGCGTTCCATCCCCGGTCGTAGCCGGGTGAGTTCCAGATGTCGTTCGAGACGGCGCCGCGCCCCTCGATCGACATGTTCACGGGATGCCCCATCTTGAAAGGCCACACGAAGTCGGTCATCTTGGGGAACTGGAGGTCCAGCTTCTGGTAGGAGCTGCCGTTCGTGCTCCAGGCGCGCAGGACGCGCACCCCGTCGGACTGGTCCTTCACCGACTCGTTGTTGAGCAGCTGATTGATGGTGTCGTTGGAGTACTGAACGACATCGAAGGCGGAGGCGTTGCGCTCGCGCGCGGTCAGCTTCGAGGGGTCTCCCTTGCCGCCGCTCCAGCCTTCCCAGCCTTCGCGTCCACGGCCGATGAGAACCCAGCCTCCGCCGTCTGTCGTCTGGTCACAATAGAACTGGGCGGGGTGATCCATGGCGGGAGTCTGCAACCAGTAGGCGCCGTCCGCGGAGCTGGAATCATGCTGCTTGATGTCCCAGCAGGAGGCAGCGGCCGTGGCGGCAGTGAGTCCGTCACGCACAGTTGTCTGACCACTTGCGGGCGCCGCGGGCTGAATGCCTGCGGCGCGCGCAGCGGGAGCGAACGCCAGCAGAGCACACGCAACAATCGGCGTGGTTGCACAGATCGCAAGGCGCGAAATCGCGGACGACATGGCACGACCTTTCGGAGTACATGAACTTGATGAATAAATAATTACACAACAAGCCCTACCCCATCAACCGAATGGTCAAGCACGACTTTCACAGGCGCACCACGAGCCCCTCGCTCAACGCTTTCTTGCCCTCACAAGGGACCCAAGTCCCGTCAGATGGAGGCGTTCCCTGAATATCCAGCAGGCACAGGCAAAAGTCACAATCGACAGCAGTGATCCAGTAACGGTTGCAACAAACGAATCGCGGCCGAGAACCGCAGCTATACACCCGCCCGGAATCGCCACGGAAACTCCCACAACGAGGATCGGCTTGACCACTTCGGAGAGTTTTGGTGTCACGCCGACGAATCGTGAGACCTGAACGGTAGCCATAGCGGCGTCAAGGACCATGCACACCGCCCACACGATGGCGGCAGCGACCATTCCACCGCGCGGAATGAAGATGATGTTACCCACAATGTTGAGCGCGAGGACGACGATCTTGTTCACCGCCGCCCATCCGGAGCGCCCACTCATGATGAGCAGGGAGTGAATGTTACCGGCCATGAAGGTCACGATGGAGCCGATGCACAGAACCACGAGAACACTGGCCCCCGGAGCAAAGCCATCCCCGAGGATCCGCATGAGCGCCGGGGCGAAGATCGCCATCAGCGCATAGATCGGAGCGGCGAACAGGACCAGCCAGATGGAGGCCGTCCCATAGAGATCTCGCAGCTCGCCGGTACGCCGTCGATGCAAGAGCTTGGAGAACTGGGGCGAGACGACAACTCGCAGCGCCGTATCAACCACCATTCCCGCCTGAATGAAGCGAATCGCTCCACCGTAGATGCCCGAGGCGGCATTGCCCGCTAGCATGCCCACGAGGAGCACATCCAACCACTGCAGGGCCTGCTCGAGACCCGCGGTCAGGGTACGAGGCAGGGCGAAGGAGAGGACCTGGCGCCGTCTCTTCGACGAGGGCCACCGGCCGAACGAGTCGACGGCGGAGGGCATGTGCCGCAGCAGCAGCCACCACGCCGCGACGAGAACAACCGCGAAAGGAAGCGCCCACGCAACAGAGACGAGCGCGAGCGATCCCGTGAGCGCCGCAGCGAGCGCGACCAGGAGAGGGCGAAGGCCAGGAAGCAGGAGATTTTGAACGAGGACGTACTCACGCATGTTTCCGAGGGCGCGCAGAGCCGCCGAGGCAACGAGCGTGAGCGCACCGATCGGGACAAACCAGAGGACGGCGCGGGTGGAGGACGCCACCTGGGCGTCCCAGATAAAGGGCGCGGCGACCTCGAGAACGAGAACGCACACGGTCGAGACGGCTACCGTCATCGTCGCCATGAAGGACAGCGTCGCCCGTATCTCCTGCGGGGCATCCAACGAGAGCCGCGGAAGCAGGTAGATGGCGGTCGAGTCAAGGCCGACCTTGGCCAGCGCCATGACGATGGCGAAGACGCCGGTCGCCTGAGTGACCACACCCGCCCCCTGCGCACCCAGCATCCGCGACAGGATGATCGTGAACGCGAACCCAAGGACCGCCGAGGCGGCAGCGCCCACGAAACCGGCAATGCCGCCGCGCGCCAACGAACGTCTGGCTTGATTTGTCTCACTCATGTCCGTCCTCCCCGCTAGCCAGCGGTAACCTTGCTCCATAACCGAACGATGGGATACTCATGGACTTCGTCAACTCACTCTCGCCGCTGCGCAAGAAGATCCTCCTCGCGGCCGCGATCCTCCTGATCATCTCGCTCGTCGTCGTGGCCGTCCTGCGTCTGTCGGGTTCCCCCCACGCCGATACTGCCGCCGCCTCGGGCACGCAGAGCGCCCCCGACGACCAATCCGGCGAGCCGCAGTCGATCCCGAAGACCATCACGCCCCAGTCCGGCGGCCCCTCGAACGCGTCCGGGTCCCTCAGCACCGACACGGAGGCGGCCGGACAAACCTCTTTCGTCGTCAACACGCTGTGGGGGGCGTACTCCGATCCTGCCCAGGCGCAGGCAACAGACCTGTCCTCCGTGCTCACCGCTTCCGCGCTGGAAGAGTTCGACGCCCAGGCAGTGGAATGGTCCCGCGACGGAACCCACGCCACGGGCACGCCCACGCTGGAGGACGTGCATATCCTGAGCGATGACGGGGCGGGCAACGTCACGGTATCCGCGTGCGTGGATTCCTCATCCGTGAGCGTCCTCAACGACGCGGGAACCTCTCTGACGGATGACACGACCATGGCTCGCGCCCTCACCTATTTTCAGTTTGTGAAGGATGGTGAGAACTGGAAGCTGTCGGGGGTGTCCTTCCCCGATGACCCGACTTGTTGAGCCGCTCCAGCATCCGCGTGGAGAAAGCCCCGTCGTTCGCGGCGGGGCTTTCCCATTCCCCGACGCGGACGATGGGCGCGGCGCGCATCGTCCCCGCAACGCTGCCCGGCGTGGGCGCGCCCTCACGCTCGGCGGCCTCGTGACGCAGAGGTTCGTTCTCTTCCTCGAGGTGTCGGGCCAGCAGCGCGACGGCCACGACGGAGAGCATCAGGCCGGTGTTCATGCCGTAGTAGAACTGCTCAACAAGGGTCGCCAGGATGATGCCGCCCAGGATCGACCCGTACACGTCCGTCGCGCGCCACACGCGCGGAAGCATCCGAACGAAGAACGCGACGAAAAGGAAAGCTCCGACGATTCCGTAGGAGAAGAGCACCGTCCAGAATTGTCCCTGCGTGCCCAGCGACGGAAGCCACGCGGAGGCGGACGGGCGCGGTGCTCCAAAGCCCAGGAGCGGGGATTCAGCCAGTTCCGAGATGGTTTCGAGGTAGTTCGAGGCTCGGTCCTGGGTCGAGGAGGAAGCTGCCACTCGTTCGAGGAGCGATTGTGAGGCTGGCGTCGCGAGCCATGCGCCGATACCGATGACGACCGCTGCTCCGATGCCTGCCACGGTTTGCCACGCCCCAACCCTCAGGCGTTGGAATCCGACCCACAGGACGACGATCAGCAATCCGATATACATGCCTCGATTGAGCGTTGCCGCGGCCGGGATGACGGAAAGAGCACACAGCGCCGCAGCGACGAAACGCCACCGTGAGCGTTCGCGCCACAGGACGAACGCGAACACCAGGGCCAGGGGGAAAATCAACGAGAAGACGTTGCCGTAGGTGTTGGAATAGATGAACGGGGCGGAAGGACGAGGATCGGACAGCGCCCACGACGTCGGGTTCCACTGGGTGGTTGCGCGCCTGACGAACTCCTTGACGAAGTCGTTGCCGTGAAGCGAACGCGGAACGACGTAGTACATGAGCGTCTTGAAGCGCAGGGTCGGAAACGCCATCGCGATGAATCCGCCCACCGTCGTGGATGCGAGAAAACCCCACATGGTTGCCACGATCGTTCGCACGCTCAAAGACTTGCGGGCGTTGAAGGCGTAGACGGCGAAGATGCCGGGAGCAAGCTCGAGAGCAAAGCGGTAGATCGCGCCGATGACGCGGCCACCGGAATCCAACATGGACATGGAGGCAATCACCCAGGCGAGGAAGAAGACCCACAGAATGGTCCCCGGCGGAAAACGCAGGCCGCTGCGGCCCACCATCAGGACGAGCATGACGATGGCGAAGAGCGGCCACATCAGGTCGCCGGCCCCCAGGACCCACCAGAGTAGGTATGCGCAGTAGGCGACGACGAACGGCCAGGCGGGCAGGTCCTGCACGTCCTCACGCAGTGGCCCGATGCTGGCGGGGGCCGGTTTGCCCCAGATTCCTCGGCGCGCGCTCACGCCTCCGCGTCTCCTTCCCGGGGGCGGGCCTCCTCCTCGGAGGCCGGACCGGTCGGGCACTCGCCGCGCGCGTCCTCCCGGACGGCGCTCTGGCCGCCCTCGTGTGCCCGATCCTGGGCGCCGCGACGGCTGGGCACCAACCTGTTGCGACGCCGCGAGGACAGGTAGAGGAAGGGCCCTTCCAGGAAGCCCTTGATCTCGGAGATGGTGAGGGATCCGGGCACGTCGCTGTCGGTACCCGAGACCCGCTCGCCTCCGGGCTTGATGCGGGCCAGAACAGCTGGCACTCGCGCAAACAGGGAGGCAAGGATCGTGGGCTTGGCGAGGATTGCCTTGGTGAGCAGGGCGGCCATGCCCGAGCCGTTGCCACGGATCTGCTTGTCGAGGCCCGCCTCGTCAACCCGGTGGCGGTGGTGCACCAGCGCATCGGGAGTATGGACGATGATGTCACCCGTGGCCAGGATGCGCGCAAACATATCGAGGTCCTCGCCTCCGCGCGTCGATGTGCCCGCTCCGAGGGCAGGATCGAAGGGGCCGACCTCCATCAGAACGTCGCGGCGTATGGCCATGCACACCCCTGCCCCCACGCGGGCGGTCGTCACGGGGTACAGCGGCCCCCCCTCGCCCTTCTCCCCCAGCGCCTCAAGGCCGCGGGGGAGGTCTGCCGTCGACCACACGCGCGCGGTGAAGTCTTTGGGGAAGCCTCCTCGGGATTCGAACCAGCGTTGGGGCGCGTAGCGCTGCTGGAGAGGCAGGACGATGCCCGTCGTCGCAGCCACGTATGGGGAGGCCGTGAAGGGGTCGATCATGGCCGTCAGCCAGTGGGGGTCAACGATGGCGTCGTCGTCGGTGAAGACAATGACTTCGCCTCGAGCCGCGAGAACGCCGCGGTTGCGTGCCCGAGACAGGCCCGGACGCGACGCCGAGACGATACTCAGCCGGGTGTCCTCGATGCCTGCGAGCTTCGCACGCGTCAGGCCCGTGTCGGGAGTGTTATCGACGACGACGAGGGTGAAGCGCTGATGGTCCTGGGCAAGAATGGCTCGCACGGCCTCCTCGAGCATGTCCGAGGACCCGACGGTGCACATGATGACGGTGGCGTCAACGTCGGCGCCAGCGCCCTCCTCCCATCCTCGGGCGGGCGCGGGTGGAACAGCGGCGACGCGCGGATCCTCCTCCGGGTGATCAGTGCCCTCGATCTCCACGAAACCGGAGTTGCGTCCATGGTCGCGCACGAGGACGAGCGCGCGAGGAGCCGACGGGTCGCCGGAGACGAGCTGGCTGATTCGGGCGCTGCGGTCAACGTGCCAGACGGAGGCCGCCAGGTGATCGTCGGCGAGCTGGTCCTCGACGCTCATTGTTGTTCCTTCACGTCGGCGATGAAGTCCCTGGCGGGCATCGTGTCCGTCGGGCTTTCGCTGACCGGGGTGACGCGGCCTCCATCCGGCGACGAGGCGGTCGGGCCCTCAGGCGTCTCGGCCAGCGCGGTGCTCGGCCTCGGCGCGGAAGCCTGGGTGGCGCTGATCGGTTCGCCCAGGTAGATCATGCCGTTGACTTCTCGGTTGATGAGTGCCAGTTCATTCAGAAGAGCGTGCAACTTCTTCAGGTCATGCCCCCCGCGCACCGCGATCAGCACGTGTCGGGAGGGACGAACCTCGTCCAGGAGGGAGGCCAGCGGCTGGTTGATGTCGATGAGCCGCGGCGCCGGCACCCTCGTCTCGGCCAGGGAGCGTGAGAGGACGCGGTGCAGCGGGCGCGCCTGTGGGTCCGTGGCGTCCACGATCAGGTCAACCCAGTGATCGCGGTCGATCGCCATGGCAAGCATTCGGGTCGGGGCGAGCCACGGCTCGGGTGCCCCCTCCTCGGCGCTCCACACGGGCAGCGCCGTGAGGTCGGCGAGCTGAGTGGGGGAAGCGAGCGAACGCGATCGGGTTTCCTGAAGGAGTACCGTCACGAGTCCGATAAAGAGGCCGACCGCCGTGGTAATCAGAATCATGCGCGACTTCGAGGGGGTGACCTCGTCTACCGAGGCATCCGCGTTCGTCAGAACGAGGCCGGCGCTGGCGTGGTAGGGAACGAGCTGCGCGCTCTGCTCGGTGAGCTTGCTGATCTGGGTGCGCAGCTCGGTGGCACGCGGGTTCGCGGTGGGCTTGCCGTCCTCGTCGACGAGCGCAGGTAGCGCCGCCAACTCGTTTTGCAGCGCCGTGATCTGCTCGTTGATGACCGCGCTCATCTCATCAGCGCGCTTTTCCACGAGGGAGGTGCGCTGCTCGAGGTAGTGCGCAGCGATCGCGTCGGCGGCGGCCACCGCCGCCTCGCGCGTCGACGCGGTGTAGCCGATGTTCACGATCGTCCCGTTCGTGTCACCCGACACCTCAAGGTTGTCACGCAGCTCGCTCGCTGTGATGCCGCCGCCGAGTTGGGCAGCAGCGGCATCCAGGACAACCGCAGACTTGGCGATCCCCTGCTCGGTGGCCATGTCGGTCGTGTTCGACAACGATGCCCGCACCGCGGGAGCCGGTGTCGGAGACGGCGAGGTGACCGTCATCGCGACGGTCGCGGAGTGGGCGACCGGCACGGCGAATGCGGCGGCGACACCCACGACCAAGCCGGCCACGGTTCCTACGACAATCGACTCCCAGCGGCGCGCCAGCGCGTGGCGCAGGATCTGCTGGCCGCCGGTGGGCGGAGGAGTAAGAATCATGACTGTTCTCCTTGGAGGTGAGAGCGCACCCACGCGGCGCGCGCGTTCAGCCGACGCTCGAGGACGCGGCGAGACGAAGCGGGTCGAGACGCGACCCCCTGAGTGTAGACCTGCACGAAGCGGTCGAGCTCACGCTCGGCCCGATCGCGAGGAAGAGAAAGCAGCGACACCAGACGCGGCAGCTCCCGGCCCGTGAGCGCGACCGACAGGTCCGCAAACGCGCGCGCCTGCTCCGGATTCCTCCATGAATCCGCTCGCCAGGAGGCGTTTCCAGTGACTTGTCCGGGATGAATGCGGTAGAGCAGACCCCACGCCGCCAGGCGACGGATGCGCCCGCCAACGGCACCGACTCGCAACCACAGGTCGTAGTCTTCGGCGGGAACAGCGCGATAACCTCCGACGCTGTCGATAATCTCGCGCGTGGCGAGCATCGTCGGATGGCACACCGGGTTCGTCAGCAGAAGGTGCCACCCCATGTCCTCGGGAGTGATCTCGTAGGGAACACGAGGAACCGGGTGCGCACCCCGCAACTCGATCATCTGCGTAAAGACCATGTCGTCGCCGCGTTCGATAGCGCGCATCGCGCGCTTGAAACGGCCCTTGAGGGACACGTCGTCGGCGTCCATTCTGCCGACAAGGCGTGAATCCGTGCGCTCCATGAGCTGGGTGAGGACTCGCGACACACCTCCCTCGCCCGGCGTGATCTCCTCGATGCGCAGGCGCGGATCGACCACTCCCCCACGCGAGGCGCCTCGGATCGCCTCCCCGACCGTCGAGTCGCACGACGAGTCGTTGCCGACGACCAGCTCGGCGTCACGAGGCATCGCGGCGAGGGTGGAGGACACCGCCCGTGTGATCGTGTCCGCCGCGTTACGTGCGGGCAGGAGAACGGAGAGATCAGGCACGACCGCCACCCGCCGCCGCGGCGGCGTCAAGCGCCCGCAGGTCGCTGAAGCGACGACGCAGCGATATCGCGCAGTGTGCGATCGCCACCGCCGCAAGGAGGGAGTACAGAACCATGAACGGAGCGCCCAACCCCCACAGCACGAACGACCAGCACAGGACACCGGGGTCGGTGGGCAGCAGGATGAAGGACCTCAGGTTGCCGCCGCGGGTCTGCTTGCGTCCGGCAGCGCGCACGAATTGTTCGGCGAGGATCTGACTCATGAACTGGCCGGAGGTCACCCACCCGTAGGCAAGCGCCACGAGCGCGAGCCACCACGACTCCGGGAGGTGGGCCATGACCGCGATGGCGGTACAGAAGTGGATCGCGGGCGAGCGGAACGCGTCAGCAACGTGGTCGACCCACTCCCCCGTCTTGGACGAAGCACCGGTCACGCGCGACACCTGCCCGTCAGCGGAGTCAAACATGAAGCCGACGGCGAGCGCCACTCCCACGATCAGGCCCGACCACCAGGCGGGAGACACGGCGACCAAAGCGACGAGGCCGATCGCCGAGAAGCACACCGAAACGAAACTGACAAAGTTCGGCGTCCACCCTGAGGCGGCGCAGGCGGCGGCGACCACGCGGGCGGCACCCCGGTTGACCCACCGCATGTAGGCGGGCACGCCGGCACCCGGTTTCTGCGCGGCGGCGAGCGCCGAGCGGTAGGCCACGAAACGGCTGCCCCACGAGGAGGAGGGATCGACCGCGACGGGCAAGCTCATTGTGCGTCCCCTTCCGCCGTCGTCTCGCTCGTCGTGCTCGCGGCCTCGTCGGCGAAGTCTTCCGGAGCGATGAAGCGACGCAGCTTCGTTGAGGACGTCGAGGGCGTGTAGGGCAGGTAGACCACGCGGGCACCAACCTCCGCCATCTCAGCTTCGAGCTGAGCGCCCTTGGGGGTGCCTTTCCAGTCGTCACCTTTGAAGAGAACGTCAAAGGGCTGCAGGCGCCACGCCAGGCGTTTGTCCTGATCGAGGTCCACGACGACCGCGTCGACGAAGCGCAGGGAGGACACGAGGTCGCAACGCTCCTTCAGCGGGATGACGGGGGCACGCCCCTTCATGCGGATGAGGGCCTCGTCCGAGGTCACCCCGACCACCAGACGATCGCAGCGCTCACGGGCCGCGCGCAGGATATTGAGGTGTCCCTGATGGAACATGTCAAAACCCCCGGGTACGTAGCCGGTGACGGAGGTGCGTTGCTGAGTCGTTTCGTCCACGCATACAGTGTGCCATTTATCAGACGGTCAACGCGACGCTTACCCACTAAATGACCGAAAGATCACGTCTCCGCTTTATCCACACAGTAGCAAACTCGGCCGCGAAAGCTAGGAAAGGCAAGCAAAAATGACCACGTGGCCGCACCGGTGTTCCAACAGGGCGCGCCGTGCCCGCCCCAACTCACGGCCGACGCTCGCCAGGGGCACCCACCCAGCGCCCGGGCGCTGGCCACCGCGCAGGAGCGCCTCGTGTCCGCCCGAGTGTGCTCAGCGCGAGAACACGACGGTGCGGTTGCCGTTCATGAGGACGCGTCGCTCTGCGTGGAATCGAACAGCCTGAGCGAGGACCCGTCGCTCGACATCTTGACCGAGCGCGACCATGTCGGGAGTGGAGTCGGCGTGGGATACCCGCGTCACGTCCTGCTCAATGATCGGCCCCTCGTCGAGGTCGGCCGTGACATAGTGGGCAGTTGCACCGATGAGCTTGACGCCGCGCTCGTGGGCCTGCGCGTAGGGGCGCGCGCCCTTGAAGGAGGGGAGGAAGGAGTGGTGGATGTTAATGACGCGGCCTTCCATGGCGCGACAGACGCCGTCGGAGAGGATCTGCATGTAGCGGGCCAGGACGACCAGCTCGACGTTCTCGGAGGCGATGAGGTCGAGGAGCTGGCGTTCCGCGTGCGCCTTCGTGTCCTTCGTGACAGGTATGTTGAGGAAGGGCACGCCGTAGAACTGGGCGACGGGGGCAAGGTCGGGATGGTTGCCAACGACCGCGATCACGTCGATGGGCAGGCCCTGCGTCTGCTGGCGGTACAGGAGGTCGGTGAGGCAGTGGCCTTCGCGCGACACCATGATGATGGTGCGCAGCTTGCGGCCCAGGTCGTCGACACGGTAGGTGGCGTCGAATTCTTCGGCGACGGCGGCCAGGCCCTCGTCAATCGGGGTGCGTCCCTTCGGCGAATCGACCTCGACGCGCATGAAGAAGGTGCCCGTGTCAGAGTCGCCGAACTGCTGGGACTGGATGACATTACCGCCGGACTCGCCGATCACGCCGGTGACGGCATGCACGATACCGGGGCGGTCCGGGCAGGACAGGGTCACGACGAGCTGCGCATTTTCAGTCATGGGTTTCAGTCTACCCAGGTTCGTGGCCGTCAACGAAGCCGGGGCATCGTTTGCGGGAGACGCCACGGCCGGGCGGGGCATCACTATTCCACACCGAACATCGGTCCTTCAGAAAAAGCCATCTCCGCTCGAAGAAGTCCTATCATCGTGCGCATGAGGATTCGCTTCGCCGCCGCCACCGACCTCGATTTCATCGAGAGTGCGTACGCTCATGCCCGCGCATTCATGCGGGCGAACGGGAACGCGACACAGTGGCCCGACGGGTATCCAAGCCGTGCGGATGCACAGGAGGACATCAGGCGCGGGCACTGCTACATCGTCGCGGACGATGACGGGCCGCTCGGCGTCTTCTCCTACGCTCCAGGCCCTGAGCCAACCTACACCCAGATCGACGGCTCATGGCGGTCGGAGGCCAACTACCACGTCATCCACCGCGTCGTCTCCGTGCGCGGGCGGGGCGTCGCGCGCGCGATCTTCTCGTACGCCGCCGAGGGCGCCGACTATCTTCGCTGCGACACGCACGAGGATAACGTCCCCATGCGTCACGCCCTCGCTGCCTTCGGATTCCGCGAGTGCGGCACGATCACGGTGGCCAACGGGACCACGCGCATCGCCTACGACTGGCTCACGGAAGACGTCTGCGACTGAGCTGACCTGCGACCGCGCGGCAAGGCCGAAGTATCGGCGCACTCTCCGACGATGCGGCAGTTGCTGAACCGCTGCGGAGACCACGTCAACGCACTTGACGAATGGCCGCGAGGTCTCCCCGACGCGGCCTGCGGTGCGACGATCCGGACGGGGTCGGCCGCGAACCGGCTGGGGCTTTTTCTACATCTATGAGGCGACACGCCGACGACACGCCGCTGCAAGGACTCTAGATGTAGATATCCCCCCGAGTCACCGCAGCGGCGCACCTCCCGGCGCCTTGCTCTCGGGCGCTCACCCGAATCCCGACAACCACACGTCTGCCGGTATCCGCCACAGCGGACGCAGGCGCGCATTGGCCGCTTTCACAGCCGCGGCGAGAGCCGGCAACCCACGCCTTCGCCGGTTTCACGGTTGTTTCACGCCACCTAGGGCACAACTCACCGTAGTCGCCACTCCGCGCCCGCCCGACGCCAGCGTTCAGCGTGCCCCGACACGGGCCTCGACGCCACGGGAGGCCGAGCGCACGCGATCGCACCCCAGCACGACGATCCGTGGCGCACGCAATCGCGACGTGATCCGACGAGCGTCATCGCCTATGCCACACGTGATGCACGCGCACCCCGCAACATAAGCGGGCGCGCGCCCGGCCGACTA
>ERZ772945.1327-NODE-1327-length-17601-cov-15.224268_pt1 | contig 17601 bp, 14 predicted proteins | sample MGYA00511681_ERZ772945 | MGnify/ENA primary metagenome ERZ772945 (study PRJEB29015, sample SAMEA2737943) | human oral metagenome | biome: human oral; feature: human-associated habitat; material: dental | place: China | collected 2143 ...
CCACGTCGCACAGGCGCTTCTTGAAGATCGGGTTCTCCACCAGGATGTCCTGGAGTTCCCCGATGTCGCGGCGCACGCCCCGCAGGCGCTCCCGGATGTAGCCCGTGGTGCCCTCGCCGATGTCCTGGATGACGCCGCCGGGGCGGATGTACTCGTGGTTCATGCGCAGCCCGGTGACGCGCTCGAAGACCCGGAGGATCTCCTCGCGCCCGCGGAAGGCGATGGTCATGATGGTCGTGGCGCCCATCTCGTTGCCCGTGGAGCCGATGGCGACCAGGTGCGAGGCGATGCGGCACAGCTCCATCATGACGACGCGGATCATCGAGGCGCGCTCGGGCACGTCGTCGGTGATGCCGAGCAGCTTCTCGACGCCCAGGCAGTAGGCGGCCTCCTGGAAGAACGGCGCCACGTAGTCCATGCGCGTGCAGTAGGCGACGCCCTGGGTCCAGGTGCGGTACTCCATGTTCTTCTCGATGCCGGTGTGCAGGTACCCGGTGTCGACGCGGGTCTCGCGGACCTTCTCGCCGTCGAGCTCCAGGATGAGGCGGAGCACGCCGTGCGTGGAGGGGTGGACGGGCCCCAGGTTGACGACGATGCGCTCGGAGGTGAGCTTCTCGATCTCGGCCAGGACCTCGTCCCAGTCCCCGCCCTGGGCGAGGACCTCGGGGATGTCGTCGAGGGGCAGGTCGGCGGCGCCGGGCGCTGCGTGGAAGGCGGGTCGGCTCATCAGTTCACGCTCCTACGCGTGTCGGGGGGCGGCGTGGTGGCGCCCTTGAACTCGACGGGGACGCCGCCCAGGGGGTAGTCCTTGCGCTGGGGGTGGCCCACCCAGTCGTCCGGCAGGGCGGTGCGGGTCAGCGAGGGGTGCCCGGTGAAGACGATGCCGAGGAGGTCCCACGTTTCGCGTTCCTGCCAGTCGTTGGCCGGGTAGACGGAGACGATGGAGGGGATGCGGGGATCGGCCTCGGGGCAGACGGCCTCGAGGCGGATCATCCGGTTGTGGGTGATCGAGTACAGGGGGTAGACGGCGTGGAGCTCGCGCCCGGTGTCGGCCGGGTAGTGGACGCCGTTGGTGCCCAGGCACATCTCGAAGCGCAGGTCGGGGTCGTCGCGCAGGTAGGAGGCGACGCGCACGATGTGCTCGCGTGCGATGAAGACGGTGAGCTGGCCGCGGTCGACGACCACCTTCTCGATGACGTCGGCGACTTCGAGGCCGTCTGCTCCGATGAGCTCCTCGAGGGCGTCGACGGCCTGGTCGAACCAGCCGCCGTAGGGCCGGGCCGCCTCGCCGGGCAGGAAGGAGTCGGCGACCAGCCCCGAGAAACCGGAGGTGGAGGAGTCGGCGCCGGCGCCGAAAAGGCCCTCGCGCCGAGCGATGGGCTCGGGCAGCGCGAAGCCGCGCGGGGACGGGGCCGCCTCGGCCCGGGCGGGCGCGCCCTCCCCGGGGATCGACAGGTCGCTCATACGAGGAGTCCCTTCATCTGGTGGGTCGGGGTCGCCTCGAGGGCGGCCCGCTCGGCTTTGCGCGCGATCTCGCGGCGGTGGACGCCCAGGGGCTCCTTGCCGATCTGCTCGCGCAGCACCAGGACCGCGTGGATGAGCGCCTCGGGGCGGGGCGGGCACCCGGGCAGGTAGACGTCGACGGGCACGATGTGGTCGCAGCCCTGCACGACGGCGTAGTTGTTGAAGACGCCGCCGGAGGACGCGCAGGCGCCCATGGAGATCACCCATTTGGGCTCGGGCATGGAGTCGTAGACGCGCCGGATGATGGGGGCCATCTTGTGGCTGACGCGGCCCGACACGATCATCAGGTCCGAGTGGCGGGGCGAGGCCCGGAAGACCTCCAGGCCGAAGCGCGCCATGTCGAAGCGGGGGGTGCCCGCGGCCATCATCTCGATGGCGCAGCACGCCAGGCCCATGGTGACGGGCCACTGGCTGTGCTTGCGGGCCAGTCCGAGCACTTTCTCGACGCTGGTGAGCGCGATGCCCGCGGGCAGGGATTCTTCAAGACCCATGTTTCTCCTCAGTCCCTCTCCGTCAGTAGTCCAGGCCGCCGCGGCGCCACTCGTAGGCGTAGGGCACGGCCAGGGTCACCAGGAAGCTCATCATGACGGCCAGGCCGAAGAGGCCGAGCTGGTTGAAGCTGACCGCCCACGGGTACATGAAGACCACTTCGATGTCGAAGATGATGAAGGTCATGGCGACCAGGTAGTAGCGCACGGGGAAACGGCCCTCGGTGAGGTGGGCGCTGGTGGGCTGGATGCCGCACTCGTAGTTGTCCGCCTTGGTCGTGGACTTCTTCGTGGGGCCCAGGACGGCGGAGGCGGCCAGGCCCCCGAACGCCAGTACGAGGGCGGCTGCCGACATGATGAGCAGCGGCACGTAGGGATTCGTCATTGTTCCTCCCGGGGTGTGGGCGAGGTGCTGGTCGTGGTCATGCCGGGGGCACCAGCTTCGTCAGCGTTGTGATGAGTCGGTCGTCGATGTCGCCGCCGTGGCGCTCGTACCCGTCCGAGAGTAGCTTGTGGACGAGTTTCATCAGGCGCGGCACGGGCAGGCCCAGGTTCGTGCACGCCCTCATGATCCGGGGCTTGCCGATGAGGGCGACGAAGGCGCGCCCGAGCTGGTAGTAGCCGCCGTACTCCTCGCGCAGCAGGCGGGGGTACTCGCCCATGGCGCGGTCGAATCCGGCTCGGGTCGTGCGGCGCAGGGCCTGGACGGCGCAGGAGGCGGCGAAGCGCCCGGCGCGCATCGCCGGGGCGATGCCCTCGCCGTTGAAGGGGGAGACCATCCCCCCGGCGTCGCCCACCAGGGCCAGGCCCTGGGCGTAGTGGGGGGCGCGGTTGAAGCACATGGGCAAGGCGGCCGAGCGAAGGGGGCCGATCTGGTTGCCGGGGGTGAGCCCCCATTCGGCGGGCAGGTTCGAGGTCCACGCCTCGAAGACCTTCTTGTAGGGCAGGTCGGTGCCGCCCGCGCGGGAGGAGACGGAGCCGAGTCCGACGTTGACGACGCCGTCGCCCATGGGGAAGATCCACCCGTACCCGGGAAGCAGGTCGGAGCGCCCGGGCTCGCCGCTCCACAGCTCCAGGTGGGACTCCATCCACTCCTCGTCGCCCCTGGGGGAGCGGAAGTAGGCGCGCGCGGCGACCCCCATCGGCCGGTTGGCCCGCTTGGCCAGGCCGAGGCCGGTGGACAGGCGCGCCGCGACTCCGCCCGCGTCGACGGTGAGGGGGGCGCTGACGGTGTAGGAGCGGGCGTCCCTGCCCCGTCCGGATCTGACGGCGACCCCGGTGACGCGGCCCGAGGCGTCCGTGGTGGCCCCGGTGGCGGTGGCGCCCTCCACCAGGCGCGCCCCGGCCTCGACGGCGCGGCGGACCAGGGCGTGGTCGAGGTCGGCGCGGGCGCGGGTGAGCCCGTACCCGGGCAGCGACTTCTGGTCGGGCCAGTCCATGTGGATGGTGTGCCCGCCGCCGATGACGGTCAGACCGCGGTTGCGCGCCCATCCCGTCGTGTCCACGCCCATGGCGGCCAGCTCGTGGACCGCGGCGGGGGTGAGCCCGTCGCCGCAGATCTTGTCGCGCGGGAATGCGCTCTTGTCGAGCAGGAGGACGTCCGCGCCCGCGGTGGCCAAGTGGTAGGCGGTGGCGGCTCCAGCGGGGCCCGCGCCGACGACGACGACGTCGGCGCCGGTATCGCCCTCGCTGTTGGCTGCCACCTTCATCCTCCGTGTCCATGGGTTGCGCGCACGCACGTGCGCGACGGACCGCGCGCTTGCGATCCGTTGGCCCACATTAACCATCGGGGTGACCCGGCGCACCTCGATCCCGTTTCGGCCTGTTTCCGCGGCAAAACAGGGGCGGCGCCCGCGCGTCGGAGCGGAATTTGCGAATGCCCCGCTTTCCTTAATCGCGGGCGGGCCGGGGACGCCGGGGGGCGGCGCCCGCCGCACTCACGACACGGGGTAGCAGTGCTCGGGCCGGGCCAGGCCGGGGCCGAAATCGACCTCCCGCCCGTCGATGCGCCACGTGTTGCGCGAGACGCGCTCGATGTCCTCATCGCGCGCCAGCCACGCCCTGGCCGTGCCCTTCTCCTCCTCGGTGAGCCACGCGACGGGGTCGGAGGAGGACTTGAAGCCCGCGACGGCGGCGACATCGCGGAGCCATTCGATCTGCTGGTCGTTGAGCAGGTTCTTCACGTGGCGGAAGAACACGACATCGGGATCGACGTCGATGAGGGAGCGCAGCCACAGGCGCGCCACGGAGCCCTTGAAGGCGTTGCGGGCCTCGGCGTCCGAGGGGTCCTCGGTGGCGTAGTTCTTCCAGATGGGCGCCACGTCGCAGCTGACGCGGATGCCGTCGAGGACGCCGATGGAGGGGATGACCAGGGCCCCCGAGCCCAGCAGGTACGCGTCGGGCGCCTCCTCCCGGATGACCGCGCAGCCGAGGCGGTACGCCTCGTCCCCCCAGGCGTCCTGGAAGCGCTGGCCGGGGACGGCCGCCGCGTTGATGAAGTCGAGTTTGAGGTAGCCGATGCCCGCGCCGACCAGGGTGCGCGCGAGGCCGCGCAGGTAGTGCTGCGCGGTGGGGTGCGTGGTGTCGAGCGCGTAGTACGGGCCGCCCCAGTTGTATCCGGCGACCACGGGGGAGCCGTCGGGGCCGTGGACGAACGCCTCGGGGTGGGCCTCCAGCAGGGGCGCGCCCTCGCGGGCGATGAAGGGCGCGACCCACAGCCCGGGCGTCATTCCGTGGTCGCGGATCCTCCGGGCGCACTCGGCGAGGTCGCCGAACTTGGCGTTCGGCCGCCAGTCGCCGACCCCCGCCTGCCACCCGTCGTCGATCTGCACGGTCCGGTACCCCAGGCCGGCCAGGGAGTCCAGCTGCTCCTCGATGTCGCGCCACGTGATCTTCTCGTAGTAGGAGTACCACGAGCACCACACGCGGGGGGCGGGGCGGCGCGGCAGGGCGCGGGGGGCCAGCGCCGCCGTGTAGCTGTCGAAGACCCCCTGCTCGTCCCCCCAGGCGACCATCCACAGGGCGTCGCCGCCGGGGTCGAAGCCGACCAGCGTGTCCTCGTCGCAGCGCACGCAGGGGTGGGCGCCGTCGAGGGCGCCCACGAGCAGCGCCTCGCCGTCCTCCCCGCGCGCCACGGCCCCCATCCACGATCCGTGGTGGCGGAAGGGGTCGTCGGAGGAGGGGTCGTCGGCGGTGGTGCGCCGCTCGGGGTCCGCGATGCGCAGAGGGGGCCCGTCCAGGGCCGACCAGCCGCTGGGGGACCAGGAGTTGTGGCCGCTGCGGTAGTACTGGCCGCCCGCCATCGAGTGCAGGATCGCGACGCGCGATGCCCTGATGAGCACGTGGCCGTCGCCCTCCTTGACGATGCGGGCGCCGGGGGAGGCGAGCAGGGGGGCGCCGTTGGGCAGGGCGGGGGCGGGGCTGGTCATCGCGTGGTCCTTCGTGTGGGGGGTGGGCCCGTTAGCGCCGGGCCCGGGCGGGCGGGAGTCGTCGGCGGCAGGGGACGAGGCGGGGGCGGCTTCCCACTGCGGCACCGGCCCCCGCCTCGTCGATGGGGCTACTTGAGCAGGTCGTTCGCCTTCTGGTTGGCGGCCTCCAGGGTGGACTTGGCGTCCGCCCCGTCAGCGATCGCCTTGATGGCGTCCTCGATGAGGGTGTTGACCTCGTCGCCGTGGGCCAGGACGGGGACCGGGAAGGTCTCCTTGTTCTCGACCACGCTGGTGAACGCGGAGTTGTCCTGCCCCTGCGCCTCGCGCGCCTTGAGTGAGGCCTCGGTGCCCTTCGTGGCGGCCGGGAAGATGACGCCGGACTCGCCGACCTTGACCTGGCACGCCTCGGAGCCCATGTAGGCGACCCACTTGAAGGCCTCGTCGGGGTGGGTAGTGCCCGACCACACGACGTCGTGCAGGCCGTTCATCGCGGAGCGGCGGCCGATGGGGCCCTTGGGCAGCGGCGCGAAGGCGAAGGCGCGCTGCGCGTCCTTGCCCAGGTAGCCGCTGGCGGTGAAGGAGCCCTGGATCGTGGACGCCGCGGTCCCCGCGTTCATCGTGGCCTCGGTGCCCACTGTGGACTGCTGGTCGTACTTGGGGGCGTAGCCCTTGTCGATGAGGCCGTGGATCCAGGTGACGGTGTCGACCAGGGACTGGTCGGAGTAGTTGAACTTCGTGGGCGCCACGTTGCGGTCGCCGTAGGTGAAGCCGTTGGAGGCGGCCAGGTTGCCCCAGCCGTTCTGGCCGATGGCCCCGTCGGCCCACTCGGGGTAGAAGCCGTAGCGCACGACGTTGCTCTTGTCGAAGTCGGGGTCGAGGCCGTTCTTGCCGTTGGCGTCCACGGTGGTCTTGGCGATGAACTGCTCGAAGGTGCCGCCGTCAGTGGGGTTCCACGTCAGTTCCGCCATGTCCTCCTTCGAGTACCCGGCCTCGGTGGCCACGGCGGTGTCGTACAGGAGGCCCTCCGTGTCCCAGTCCTTGGGCAGGCCGTAGCGCTTGCCGTCGTACTTGGACAGGTCGGCCAGGCCGGGCTGGTAGATGGAGTCGTCGACGCCCGCCTTCTGGGCCATCTCCGTCAGGTCCATGATCTGGTTGTTGTCGATGAACTGCAGCAGGTGCGCCGAGTGGTTGGTGAAGACGTCGGGGGCGTTGCCCGCGGCCAGCTGCGTGGTGAGCGTCTCCCAGTACTGCCCCCACGCCGTCTGGGTGATCTTCACGGTGATGCCCGGGTTGGCCGCGTGGAAGTCGTCGGCGCACTGCTGGTAGAGGGGCGCCTGGCGGTCGTCCCACAGCCAGTAGTTGATGGTGACGCCGTCGGCGCCGGATTCCCCTCCGGTGGTCGAGGAGGTGTTCGCGTTGCAGGCGGCCAGGGACGCGGTCATGAGCGCCGCGAGGCCGACACTGGCTATGGTGCGGGGTTTCATGGTATTCCTTCGGGTCGGGGCACGGGGCCTATTTGATTCCTGAGAAATTGAGCGATTCGACGAGCTTGCGGCCCATGAGGACCAGCAGGATGAGAACGGGGATGACGGACAGGGTCGAGCCCGCCATGAGCCCCGTCCAGTCCGGGGCGCGGTTGGGGGACTGCTGTTGGAAGATCCCGAGGGCGACGGTGAGCAGCTGGGCGCCGTTCCTCCCCACGAGCAGCGGCCACAGGAAGTCCTTCCACATCCCGATGATAGTGATGAGGGCCATCGTCATGATCGGCCCTGTCGACATGGGGATGGTCACGCGGAAGAAGCGGGCGATGGGCCCCAGGCCGTCGAGCATCGCGGCCTCCTCGATCTCGCGCGGCAGCGAGAGGAAGAACTGCCGTAGGAAGAACACGGAGAAGGGCGCCATGAACAGGGCCGGCAGCATCATGCCGTGCATCGTGTCCAGCCATCCGAGCTGCTTGACCAGGACGTAGTTGGGCAGCAGGGAGAAGATGCCGGGGACCATGAGCGCGCCGATGACGCACCCGAAGAGGAGGTTCTTGCCGGGGAAGCGCAGCCGGGCGAAGGCGTAGGCGGCGCACGCGGCGAAGAAGGTCTGGGCGATGGCGATGCCGCCGGAGTATATGAGGGAGTTGGTCGTGGCGATCGCGAAGTTGATCGTGGCGCCCGAGCCCCCCGCGGCCTGGGCCTCCTCCACGGAGACCAAGCCGAGGATCCGTTTGAAGTTGATGAGGGTGGGGTGGGAGGGCCACAGCCTGGTGGAGTCGGCGATGAGGTCGGCCTGGGGGGTCAGCGCGGTCCTGATCATCCAGTAGAAGGGGAAGACCGTGACGAGGACCGCCAGGGCGATGATGATGTAGGCGGCGACGCGCGACGCCTGGATTCTGCGCAGCACTGGTGCTCCCCTTTCAGGCCAGGTCCGACGTTCCCGCGCGCATGAGGCGCAGTTGGATGGCCGTGAGCACGCCGAGCACGCAGACCAGCAGCATGGCGACGGCGCTGGCGTAGCCCATCTTCAGGAACGTGAATTGCTGGTAGATGTAGTAGTAGATGACGCGCACCGCGGGTATGGGGTGCCCGGCGTAGCCGATCTGGACGGTGTCGAATATCTGGAACGAGCCGATGAGGCCCATGACAAAGACGAGGACCAGGACGGGGCGCAGCAGGGGCAGGGTGATGGAGAAGAACATGCGCGTCTCCCCCGCCCCGTCCAGGGCGGCGCTCTCGTAGAGCTCGCCCGGGATCTGCAGCATCCCGGCGTACAGCAGCAGCGCCGTGTAGCCCGTGTACGCCCAGATGTTGATGCCCGCGACGATCGGCATGGCGGCGCGCTCGTTGAAGAAGGTGACGCCCTCGATGCCGATGCCCTTGAGCAGGTGGGTGACGAAGCCGAGGTTCGCGTCGAGCAGCCACCCCCAGATCAGGGCGATGGCGACGTTGGGCACCAGCCAGGGCAGCAGCAGCATGGAGCGCACCCACGTCGAGCGGGCGAAGCGCTGCATGAGGGCGGCGAGCAGGAGCCCGAGGAAGGTCTGCCCGATGATGTTGTAGGCCGCGTAGGCGACGGTGACGACGAAGGCGTTCCAGACCTCGGTCGAGCCCAGCGCGGCGGAGTAGTTGTCGAGGCCGACGAAGTTGGGGGGCTTGAGCATCGAGAAATCGGTGAACGAGTACCACAGGCCCCGCAGGGCGGGATAGACGTAGAATACGAGGAAGCCCGCGAACGAGGGCGCCAGGAGGACTGCAGCCGCAATCCGGTCGTCCCTGCGCTTCCTGGCACGGGGGGCCGCTGTGCGCTCCCCCGCCACCGCTGGACTCGTCATTGAGAACACCTCCATTGATGTGACACGACTAATGAAACATCTTTGACAAACTTTGTCAAGACCATTGACAGAATTGCTCCCCACTGCTTGACTTCCTTATATGGGGGACCCTCCTCCACAGTCAACACGGAAGGATTCTCAAGGATGAGGACTGCAAGGAAAACGGTGACCGCAGCAGCGGCCGGGCTCCTCGTGGCCGCCGGGGCGTGCCTGCCCGCGGCGCTCGGGACCGGTTCGGCCTCGTCGATCGCGTCCACGCCGTCCGACCAGTGGCAGCCGGTCGCGTCGGCCCCCGCCCCAGTGGCGAACCCGCTCAAGGGCTTCATGCCCTTCGCCCCCGACGACGGCTCCGCGCCGCCCTCGGCCTCCGACGGCCTCGGGTACACGATGGAGTGGACCTACATGCCGGTGTCCTCCGTCGTCACCGGCTACCACGCCTACGACTTCTCAGCGTTCGAGGCGCGCCTGAACCAGATCGGCCAGCGCGGCCACCAGACCGTCTTCCGCTTCTACCTGGACTACCCGGGCCGGCCCACCGGCGTGCCCCAGTACCTCATCGACCAGGGCATCGACACGTCCCGCACCTACACCGTCTTCGACAACAACAGGATCTCCTTCTCCCCCGACTACAACGACTCCCGCGTCCAGGACATGATCCTCGACTTCGTGCGCGCCCTCGGGGAGAAGTACGACGGCGACGCCCGCATCGGCTTCATCACAGCGGGGCTCATCGGGTTCTGGGGCGAGAACCACACGTGGCCGATGAACGGCGAGACCAGCGCCGACAACCCCAAGGGAGAGAACTGGATGCCCGCCCAGGACTTCCAGGACCGCCTCGTCGCCGCCTGGGACGACGCCTTCAACACGACCGCCGTCCAGTACCGCGAGCCCTCCGCGGCCACGAAGGCGCACGGCATGGGCTACCACGACGACTCCTTCGCCTACTCGACCCTGGACAACGTGGACTGGCACTTCATGTCCCACATGAAGGCCGAGCACGAGGAGGACGCGTGGCAGCACGCGCCCATCGGCGGCGAGGTCTACCCGCCGCTCCAGACCTGCATCTTCTCCCAGCCCCTCAACTGCCCGGGGGCCGACGCCGAGAAGGCCCAGGGGCGCAACTTCGACATGGACGCCTCCTTGGACGCCACCCACGCCACGTGGCTCATGAACCACAAGGCGTTCTCCGAGGGCTACACCGGCGCCGACCTCGAGCGCGCGAAGGCCGCCAACGCCCGCATGGGCTACGTGCTCAGCGCCACGCGGGCGCGCGCCTCGGTGTCCGAGCCCGCCTCGAACGGGGCCGGGACCCGCACCGTGTCGGTGGAGGCCGAGATCGCCAACAGCGGCCTGGCGCCGTTCTACGCGGACTGGCCCCTGGAGTTCGCCCTGCTCGACCCCTCTGGCGCCGTCGTGGGGACCCAGCGGGCCGGGGGCGTGCTGCCCACGATCCAGCCCGGCGCCAGCGCCACCGCCCGCGCCGACATCACGGTTCCCGCCGACGCGGGCGACCTGGCGGTGACCATGCGGGTCGTCAACCCGTTGCCCGGAGGCGCCCCCGTGGCCTTCGCCAACGAGGGCATGGGCACGCGCCTCGAGGGCGCGCTCACCCTGCCGCTGGCGGTCTCGACGCTCCAGACGGGCCCCGCGCCCAGCCCTAGCGCCTCCCCCGACCCCGCCGGGACGGCCACCCAGGCGCCCGCGGATCCGGGTGCCCCCACCGCCAGGCCGACTGCGGGGACGAAGGCCTCGCACCTGGCGAACACCGGCTCGCTGACTGCCCCCCTCATCATCGTGGCCGCAGTGGCCGGGGCGGTCGGCGCGCTCCTGGTCCGGCGCAGGCGCTGAGGACCGGGCGGGTGCGGCCCGGCCCGGCCGCACCCGCCTGAGCGGGCCGCAACGCGCCCTCACACGATAAACTTGTGGCACAAGGGAGGCGGGCACCGCCATGATCCGAGGACGCACCATGCTTGAAGCTTTTGGACCCGACCGCGTCCGTGAGTTGAACTCGCTCACGGTGATCTCGTACCTGCGCGGCGTGGACTCGGCGACCGTCACCCAGCTGTCGCAGGCCACCGGGCTGTCACGCACCTCCATCTCCTCCACGGTCGCCCACCTGGAGAAGCTGGGGTGGATCCTCTCTCTGCCCCCGGCGAACGGGAACCTGGCCGGGCGCCCCGCCAAGCGCTACCGCTTCGCGTCCACGGCCGGCCTGGTCCTCGGCGTCGACATCGGCGCGAACCGCGTCAGCGCACTGCTCACGGACCTCAACGGCGCGGAGCTCGGCTACGCGGAGGACCCCGTCTCGCCGCGCACCCCCGCCGCGACTCGCGTGGAGCGCACCCACGGGGTCATCGACGAGGCCCTGAACCGCGCCGAGGTCGACGCCCAGCGGGTCTCGGTCGTCTCCGCCGGCCTCACCGGCCCGGTCGACCTGGAGGGGAACAGCCCCTTCGGCAACACCCTGCCCGGCTGGTCCGCGGTCAACATCGTCCAGGATCTCTCCGAGCGCTACGGGCGGAGAGTCCTGGTGGAGAACGACTGCAAACTCGCCCTCACCGCCGAGGCGTGGAGGGGCCAGGCCATCGGGGTGTCCAACGGGGCGTTCATCATGGCCGGCGCCCGCGTGGGCGCGGCCTTCATGATCGACGGCGTCGTCTGCCGGGGCGGGGGCGGGGCCGCGGGCGAGGTCGGCGCCCTCGACATCCTGCGGTGGGCGAAGGCCCCCGCGATCTTCAACCGCCACCCCGACCTGCCCAAGGGACTGCCCCTCATCATGGCCGCCGAGTGGGTGTGCTCGCGGATGCGCGGGGGCGACCGCGAGGCGGCGCGCCTGGTACACGAGTTCGCCCACGACCTGGCCGTCGGGGCGGCGGCCCTCGCGCTCACCGTCGACCCCGACGTGCTCATCCTCGGCGGCGGCATCTCGGCCTCCGCGGATCTGTGGAAGGAGCCCTTCGCCGAGGCCCTGGCCCCCCTCGTGCTGCGGATGCCAGAACTGCGGGTGTCCCAGCTGGGCTCCCGCGGGGTCGTGGAGGGCGCCGCGTGGCGGGGCGCGCAGTTCCTCGAGGCGCACTCGTACTCCGACTACCTGCTGCCCGCGCAATCCCTCACCCAGTACGCCTAGTCCCTCGCGCAGTCCGCCCAAGCACTCGAGCAGTACGCCCACGCCCTCGGGAAGCCCGCCCTGAAGCCTGCGCCTGTCTGCACCACTTAGGCACTGCCCGCACCACTTAGGCCCCCGACACGCCGGGAGGACCAGGGCCCACTCGGGCCCAAGTGGCGCAGCCGCGCGTTAAGTGGCGCAGCGACACGCTAAGTGGCCCAACCGCGGACGGATCCGGCAGAGCGGAGCACTAGGGCGCGTCTCTTCAGTGGGCCGGATGAGGATTGTGTGGATGAGGAGGCCCGTTGTGTGAACGAGGGCGGGTTCGTCCGTGGCGGGTGGCCGGCGCGCCGTCCCGCGCCCAGGCGCGGTGGCGTTCCCACACCGTCCGCCACGGCCCATAGCACTCGGGCGGACCACACCGCGCCACCCCCGAACTGCCGGTGGACGACTCCCAGAACCTGGCGGTGATCACCACACAGTCCGCCCAGGCGTTCGTCCCAACACTTTTGTCTAGAATGTTGCATAACCCATCCGCCACGAGAATAATTGATGGCGCCCATAGACGGCACTCACCCGACGGAGGAACCATGGTCGCCGAGCTGCGCATTGGAATCATCGGCCTCGGAGCCAGAAGCGCCATCGCAGCGAACCTGGCCAGGACGGGCCTCGGCGCCCGCCTCGTGGGCGGAGCCGACCCCGACCCGCAGATGCGCGCGCGTGCGGCCCGAGCGTTCGGCGAGCACCTGGCCTGGGTGGAGGACACCGACCAGCTCCTCGCCGCCGGGATCGACGCGGCGATCGTCACCAGCCCAGACGACACGCACGAGGCCATCACCTGCGCCCTGCTGGAGGCCGGCGCCGCCGTCTACCTGGAGAAGCCCATCGCCATCACGATCGAGGGCGCGGACCGCGTCCTGGAGACCGCGTACCGGACTGGGACCCCCCTCTACGTCGGGCACAACATGCGCCACATGGCGGTGGTGCGCACGCTCCGCGACGTCATCCGCCAGGGGACGATCGGACAGGTGAAGGCAATCTGGTGCCGCCACTTCGTGGGCAACGGCGGCGACTACTACTTCAAGGACTGGCACGCCGACCGGTCGCGGACCACCGGCCTGCTGCTGCAGAAGGCGGCCCACGACATCGACGTCATGAACTGGCTCTCCGACTCCGTCCCCGCCCGGGTCGTCGCCATGGGCGACCTCATGGTGTACGGCTCGCTGGCCGACAGGGCCCCCCGCCCGGGCCAGCTCATGCAGGACTGGTTCTCCTTCGACAACTGGCCCCCCGAGTCCCTCACCGGCCTCAACCCCACGATCGACGTGGAGGACATGTCGATGCTGCTCATGCGCCAGGTCTCGGGGGCCATGGTCTCCTACGAGCAGTGCCACTTCACGCCCGACTACTGGCGGAACTACACGGTGATCGGCACCCGGGGCCGCGCCGAGAACTTCGGCGACGGCCAGGGCGGCGTCGTGCGCGTGTGGACCCACCGGCGCGGCTACGACGCCAAAGGGGACATCGAGATCCCGCTCCGGGGGGACGCCGGGGGCCACGACGACGCGGACGTCGCCACAATGGCCGAGTTCCTGCGCTTCGTCCTCAACGGGGAGCCCACCGACACCACGCCCCTGGGGGCCCGGGAGGCCGTTGCCGCCGGGGTCCTGGCGACCCGTTCGCTGCGCAACCACAACACCCCCTACAACGTGCCCCGCGTCCGCCCGGAACTGGCGGCGTACTTCGAGGACAACCAGCGGCACGCCACCCGGCGCCGGGGTGCGTAGCCACGCCCCGGCGCTGGGGCGCGCGCAACCCGGCCCACTGAACCGAACCGGTTCCGGTGCGGAAAGCGGCTGAGACGGCCCACTGAGGAGACCGGCCCTCGGCCCCGCGGCGGAAGACGGCTGACCCGTTCCCCTAACGGCCCGCGCACCGGTAGTATAAGAACACTCATTACAAATGAGTGTTTCATATTCGCGAGATGCGTGAGGAGACACGGATGTCCCAAACCCTTGAAGAGATCGCCAGCCAACCGCGGCTGTGGCGGCGCGCACTGGAAGTCGACGCCTCCCCGCTCCCCCGCGACGGCGAATCCCTGGCAGTCGTCGGATGCGGCACCTCGTGGTTCATCGCCCAGGCGTACACCACCGCCCGCGAGCGCGAGGGCAAGGGACCGGGCGACGCGTTCACTGCGACGGAGTTCCCCTGGGACCGCCACTACGACCGCGTCATCTGCCTGTCCCGATCGGGAACCACCACTGAGGTCGTCGACGTCCTGCGCCGCCTGGCCGAGCGCGGCACCCCGGGCCTGCTGGTCACAGCGGTCGGCGGCGGACCCGCCTCCCCCTTCGCCTCCGCCGAAGTCGTTCTCGGCTTCGCCGACGAGGAGTCCGTGGTCCAGACCCGTTTCGCCACCAGCGCCCTGGCCTACTTCCGTGCCTCGCTCGGCCATGACATCGCCGCGGCCGCCGCCGACGCCGAGCTCGCGCTGGACGCCGAGCTCCCCCAGCGCTGGGTCGACGCCGACCAGATCGCGTTCCTGGGCACCGGCTGGACCATCGGGCTCGCCAACGAGGCCGGCCTGAAGCTCCGCGAGGCCTCCCAGTCGTGGACCGAGGCGTACCCGGCGATGGAGTACCGCCACGGCCCCATCTCCATCGCCCAGCCGGGGCGCCTCACCTGGGTGTTCGGCCCGGTCCCCGAGGGCCTCGGCGAGGAAGTGGCCGCGACCGGCGCGGAACTGGTGTCCTCGCAGTGGGATCCGATGGCCCACCTGGTCCTCGCCCAGCGCCTCGCCGTCGCGCGCGCCGCGGCCCGGGGCCTGGATCCCGACGCTCCGCGCAACCTCACGCGCTCGGTGATCCTGCCGTGAGCGCCGACGACCGGGGCGGCGGAGCGGAGGGGGGCGCTCCCCGCTCCGCCGCACCGGGACGCGCCCTCCCCTCCGGCGGCGCAGGACACAGCCCCTCCCCCGCCGCACCGGTCCCCGCGGCCATCGGGATCGACATCGGCGGCACCACGGTCAAGGGCGCGCTGGTCGGGCGGGACGGCTCCGTCCTCGGAACGGCCGGCCCACGCGCGACCCCCGTCGACGACGTCCCCGGCCTGGTCGGCGCCGTCGTCGGCCTCGTGCGCCGCCTGGACGCGGGACGGGGAGTGCCCGTGGGCGTGTGCGTTCCCGGGATCATCGACGAGGCCCTAGGCGTCGGCGTACTGTCGGCCAACCTCGGGTGGCGCAGCGCCCCACTGCGCCGGCTCCTCTCCGCCGCCCTCGGCTCCCCTGTCGCGCTGGGCCACGACGTGCGCTGCGGCGCCCTGGCCGAGTCGCTGTGGGGGGTGGGCGAAGCCGACATGCTCTACGTCGCCATCGGCACGGGGATAGCCTCGGCGCTCGTCATCGGCTCGCGCCCCTGCCCCGCTCCCGCGTGGGCGGGCGAGATCGGCCAGATCGTGGTCGAAGACCCCGACCACCCCGGCAGGAGGGCCCCCCTCGAGCAGATCGCCTCCGCCTCGGCCATCGCCCGGCGCGCCGCCGAGGCCGGGGCCGGGGTCTTCGTGGCCGGCAGCGCCGTCTACGGCGCCGACGACGCCCCGGCCGCCATCGCCCGACTGCGCGACCTCGCCGCCGCGCACACCCGCTGACGGGCGCGCTCGCGTTAACCGGGCCGTCGACTCCGAGGTCGGCAAGTTCCGCAGACCCGGCTCCGGGGACTCCAGATCATCCGGGGCCGAGGTCCGCGACGTGCTCGCGCATCGCCGCCAGACTGCGGCACTCCGCCGGGCGCAGGATCGTGGTCAGGGCATGACGCACAGCGGTCTCAGATATTTTACCGTCCTCGTCGACCCTCTGGCTTGACTCCGCCTCTCTCAGCCTCTCTCAGCGGACCGGAGTTTCTATAGAAAAACAACGACCACGACACGCCCGATGTTTTAGACATGATACAAAGTTGGGTGAGGTCCTTGACGATCAAGGCGGGAACAGGGTATCCTAAATCACTGTGCCTCGAATTGATGTGCGATGGCGGACGTCCGGCGGGGGCGCAGTTCGGGGCGTTCCAGAAGAAACCAATGTTATTCCGATGGGATCGGGGGCGAATCGAAATGGCGGACACCTGGCGTCCGGCACCGGTCCGCCCCCGGATTCGAATGTCTGCAATCGCTGCTGCGATCGGGAGGCTGAAGCGGAGGATTCCCGTGAATCATGGAGAACATGGTTGCAATAGTATTGCAATTGCGATGGATCGCCCAGGGGCTCAAATCGGTTCGACATCTTTCGGCGACACACAAATGACTCCGAATGAGTTCACGGCCAAATGGAACTATTCGCAAGGGGCTTCGCATGACCGCAGGTTTGCGAATGCGTCGGACGTGAAATAATTAGGGGAGTGTTTGTGGATTGCTATCGGAAATCAGCGGTGGAGGCTTTTGAGAAAGCCGAGACTCTCGTGAGGGCATGGCTGGAAGAGGAGTGCATTACCAGGGTTGACGTCTATCTTAACGGCCTTGGAGATGTGGGAGATACCCGGTGCCGGCTGACAACTGACGGGGAGAGGAAGTCGGTTCACATTGACAGAAATGCCGGCTCTGCAATTAACAAACTTCGTGGAATGCAGGCGCTGTCAGGTCGTGGGGCATGGTTCTATTCTCATCTGTGGATGGAGATGCCGGAGGGTGTGCTGCATCAGGAGTCGGACTGGATGTGCGAGCCGGACATGGGATTTGACGAAGTGCCTTTGGGCTCGTGTAAGACGGAGCTGGATCGCTATCCTCGTGATCAGGAGTTCATTCCGGACTGGCTGCGATACAAGGTGGAGCGTTGGCGCCTGGAGCGCGGCCCGGTGGTGGCCAGGCGTGTCGCCCACTTGGAGGAAGAGTTTCGACTCGAGGGTGGGAAGTATCGTTATCCATAAATTATCCGCAGCATGTGCGATATTTATGGATTTCGATTATTTGTCCTTGCGGATGCTGTTTGTGATTGTGATCGATGACAGTGAGAGGGAGTTATGCTCAGTGAGCGTGAGTACGCGACCCGCGATGGATTCAATGCTGTGCAGGAGGAGATGCAGGCGTGGTTGGAGGAGGTAGAGGCGGAGCGGGTCGATGTCCACTGCGACGGGGTCGGTTTGCTGGAGCGCATCAGGTTCTGGTTGACCGAGAACGGCGTGAAAAGGCCGTTGAATGAGCCGGACGAGGATTCCTATGATGCCATAGTGGTTCTTCGGAAGGTGCAGGCCGTGCCGGGTCGGGGTGCGTGGTTCTGGTCGCACTTGTGGATGGAGATGCCCGAGGGGGTGCTGCATCAGGAGTCGGACTGGATGCGCGAACCCGAACTCGATATGGACGAGGAGCCCGATCTGTACCATTACAAGGCGGAACTGAATCACTACCCCCGCGATGAGGGGAATATTCCCGGTTGGCTGCGCGAGAGGGTGGATCGGTGGGAGGTCGAGCGGGGTTCGGCGTTCAATGGGCGCGTCGCCGAGTTGGAGGAGGATTTCTACGTGCTGACTCACGGCCCTCGCGGCTCACAGGCCGAACGGGAGGCCGCCCGCACAGGGAAACTCCCTCGGATGAGGGGCGGGGCGGAGTTCGACCTGGCCCGGGAGCGGGTGGGGGCCTGGCTGGGGGACAGCGGCGCCGAGCGCGTCGACGTCCGCATCGAGGGGCTGGGCTCCTCCCAGCGCATCAGGTACTGGTTGACCGCGGATGGGAAGAAGGAGCATGCCCGGGCCG
>ERZ772945.1328-NODE-1328-length-17597-cov-8.567096_pt1 | contig 17597 bp, 17 predicted proteins | sample MGYA00511681_ERZ772945 | MGnify/ENA primary metagenome ERZ772945 (study PRJEB29015, sample SAMEA2737943) | human oral metagenome | biome: human oral; feature: human-associated habitat; material: dental | place: China | collected 2143 ...
CCTTGGCCATGGTGAGCAAGTGGTCGGTGAACTGATAGTGCTCCAAGTGCTGGAGGTGTCCTTTTTTAACTGATTTCATCATAACTTTAAAATTTAAGTGAATGAAAAATGATTAATTTATAAAATGGTGTGTTCGTCCATGGACGAAGCCTTATTTTTTCTGTTTTCGGTTGTTCGTCCGTGGACGAACAGCGGTTTTTGTTATTTTTATGTGTTCGTCCACGGGCGAACGACTGTTTTTGTCGTTTTTCGCCTTTCGTCCATGGACGAACCCTGTTTTTTATTGTTTTTGGTTGTTCGCCCGTGGACGAACGATGATTTTTCTTTGTTTTATTGGAATTTTATAACGGGGAGAGAGCATATAGCCAAATCCAAATCTAGCGTTCCATAACGTATCGCAGCCCTTTGTGTAGCATTTAAGCCATCAGCCATATAAACAATTACTGCTCCCTCATTAATGATAAAAAAATGTAGTCCCCAAAGCTGTCCACAAGGATATAAATTTTGAGACCAGTAATAGCCAGCCTGCCCTGCACGGAAAAGGCCAGTCCAAACCTTATACGGATGGCTTGAGTCATAGCGCCCAGGAATAGGCCTATAATAACCTGCAGCAGGCAAGAAGAAATAATCCGTTTGATTGGGCACTGGTTGGCTGATAGAAGCCGACGTGTTGACATATCCACCCCTATCATCATAATGGTCATGCTCCTGCCCTAAATACTGAGATTCGTTTGGTGCCTCTATTTTGAATTTACTTTTCATGTCGGCCTCCGTGATATGCTCATCGGCACATATTTTTGCCCGCTTCTTAAACCACATTCCACCAGCATAAAGATGGTCTTTCAATGCCCATGCTCTGCGTCCGTCCCAATGAGGGTCGCCCTTGGCTGCATACCACAACAATTCATTTGTAGTGGGGACATTATTTTGAAAGAATGGGAACCCCACAGAGTATATATAAGCACCGTCTGCCCATCGACTTGCTCGCGGATCACCATCATGAAGAGGCTGAATATAATGAGAAGAAGTTTCGTTCATCGGTCCATGTTCACTATCTGTTGCCCCCGGCAGCTCTTGCGAAATCACGGGCTGCTCGCTTTCATAGCCGTGCCAGCAATCATCAACTTCGTCAACATCCCATGAATAATATTTGGCGGTCATGGTGGGAGGGGTGACATTGGCAGACAGGTCGTTGATTTCGCCAGGGTTGCAAACCACTCCATTCACATGCTTCACAACATCGCCCTCCATGCCAGTCACCTTGTCCTTAAGGGTGTAGGTGATGGTGAGGTTGTGCGTACCTGGGAGAACCACGAAGTAGCAGGCATTGGTTTCGAGACTTGTAGTGGTGTTGGTCAGTGGAAAGTTGTTGACTGTGGCATTGATATATTTAGAGCTCCAAGTACCCGACAAAAAACCTAAAATATCAAGCACTCCTGTGGTAGGGAACATTAAAATATCACTGGATAAATAGGTGTCAGCCTCTATTCGAATATTAGTGAGTTCAATGTTGGCTCCCAAACTCGCATTCTCGCAGCGTGGGAGAAGGCAAAGGTAGCTTGATTTGTGGTCGAGAGTAAACTCAAACTTCCCATTGACTCGCTTAGCTACGCCTATACCACAATCACCCCATTTTCCCGCTTGACTAAAATCATTAACTCTGGTTTGGTTTTGTTCTGAAGCAATCATTGTTGCAGGGCCAATTACTATATTATAATCATCAGGATCATGTAATATACCCGTATCACCCGTATAATAATGGCCTACAGTGCCCATATCTATATCTGCGACATAGCTAACGGCGCAGTTGTCGTTATAATCGCCATCGTCACCAGGCAAGATGAACGTGGCACGGCGACCTTCGTCATACACCTCTGTGGAGATGCTTTGTTTCCACTCACCATTTTTATCTCTCACCCAAATTTTGTCGTCGTCGCTCCAATAGGCATCGGCACCATTGCCAATGGTGTGCTTGATGATAGTGCGCGTTTTGGCATTGGTTGTGCCATCTTCATTGACAACGGCGCGCGATGAGCCCTCTAACTTTGGCTTATCAATTTCAAAGTGCACGCCTTTCACTTCCTCTTTGCCTTGCTTGTCTTTGTTGCCATCGGTAAGGTTGTTATCCGAGCAAGCTGCCAGCAGGCCTGCGGCGAGGCAGAGCAGGGCGGCGTTGAAATATGTTTTGAGTTTCATTGTTGTTCTCCTCCTTATTATTCGTTATCTTCGTTCGTTACTGTGGGCGTGGTTTCATCTTCATCGTCCCATTCGCCCCATTCCATGTTGTTGCGCTTGGCATCGCCATAGGTTCCGCCTTGGCCAATGTGCTTGTGCTGACCACTCACGGCCTGCAACAAATGCTCAATCTGCATTTTTACAATCTTGCTTTCGGGCTTCATGTATGCCCGCTTTGTTGCTTGTTTCTTCATTTTGTTAAAACTATTTTTTATTTTAAATGAATACTAATCATACCATTTTTTTGCGCGTAAATCCGTTCATTTATGCATGCAAAAAGGGCATGCAAAAAGTTTATAAAAAACTTCTTGCACACCCTTTGTTTATAAGTGTTTATGTTGTATATTACGCGCGCGTAGGAGCGGACGTTAGAATGTGTGTGTGTGTGTGTGTGTGTGTGTGTGTGTTACACAATTATTTGGATTGACCAAATAAATGGCATAAAAAGATGCAAAGAATTTTGGATTTCTTTGCAACGTCTGCATGCTATATGTAACTGACTTTACGTTCATGGGCGCAAAGGTATAAACTTTTGCGCAAAGCAACAAATTTACCTGCAAAAATGTTTTGAAAAAGGAAAAGAAATCATGCCGAAAACAACAAGAGGCAGGCGGCAAAAGATGGGAGCTTTTGAGGAGGAACTCGGCATTGGAAAATGTTGCTAAGGGTGTTAAGACAACACCCTTTTACTTGACTTTTGCAAGGATACAGGTATAAAAATATGCATTTTGTTCGTTTATGGAAATAACTACCACTATTTCTACAATAAGAATTTGAAAATTAGTCCTTACCTTTGCGCTATCTAAAGTTCCGTGGGAACATTTACTGTTTACGTCGTGTTAAGTAAAATAGTGAAAAGATAATTAATGTAGTATTTGAAAAGGTAGCCTGTCGCGAGACAGGCTATTTTTTTGTTCTACGCAAGCCGGCACAGCATTCCATTCACGCCATCTTCAATCAAATCGAGTGCATCATCGAAATCGCGCGTCGTTCCATAATAAGGATCGGGCACACTCTTGACCCCTTTATATTCTTGAAAGAAATCGGCCATCTTCATTACCTTTTTCCGTTCCGCTTCATTTCGGGCACGCTGACTGATGATGCGGTAATTGTCATCATCCATCACCACAATATAATCAAAATGTTGGAAATCGTCATTCGTGAATTGTCGCGCATGATGATTGATGCAATAACCACGTTTTTTACCTTGTGCCATCATGCGTTTGTCGGGTAATTGCCCCACATGCCAATCACCAATACCTGCCGAATCGACCATATAATGATGGGTTAGGCCTCGCTCTTCAATGGCTTTCTGAAACACTGCATGCGCAGCCGGCGAGCGACAAATGTTACCTAAACAAATGAATAGAATTTTCGTTTGTGCTTCGTTTTTTGTTGTCATCGTTCTCATTCTTTATTCTATGATGTGAAGGTTACGTTCTGTAACAGCCATCAATATGGCACGTTCCTCTCGCGAAAATTTCTCAATAGCATAGCGTAGCATCGTGCGAGGCATCTCAACACGACGGCTCATCACATAATCGTAAAGCCGTTGCGGATTGCGTTTACCGGCTTCTCGCAGCATCCAGCCCACGGCTTTATGAATAAGATCATGCGGATGGTGCATCAGCTGGTCGCTCAACGCATAAACATCGTCGAGTTGATTTTTGCGAATGAACGCGAAGGTCGAAACAATCGCTATTCGATTATCCCACAGAAGTGGACTTTCTGCCAATCGATAGAGGATGTCGCGCGGTTTGTCGAGCAAATATTCGCCCACGACAGCATAGCAAGAGCAGTCTACCAAATCCCAATTATTGATGCGCTGAGTGTGTGCAAGATAGAAATCAAAAAGCTGTTTACGCAACATATCATCAGCCTTTTTAAACTGCTCTTTCAATATGGTTAAGGCACACAGCCTCACCTCGTGCCACTCTGATTGCAGCAATTCATGCAACTCGTCTAACGTCAGATTGCGGTGTTGCTTGGCCACAGTCCGCACCTGCGGAACAACCACACCAAGAAAGCGATCGCCTTCACCATATTCGCCCTTCCCGGCTCTGAAAAACTTTGGGAAAATCGCTTTCTTCTCGGCATCAGACAGCGCTTCGAGTGCCGCCGTTATTTCAACAACAATATGCTTCATTGTTTTTATCGGGATGATTAATGAGCAAAATAAATGTATGTAGATTGCTTTATACGATATCCAATTGCAGCGCCTGACACAACTTAGACAATGCTCCGTTTTGCTCTTTCAGCTTATCGAAAAGCTCGCGTTTCGTCAGTATTTTTTTAACCTCATGGCTTTCGGCAACGCGCCAATCAAGTTCGATTTGCCCATTTTTCAGTTCCTGAGCCAAGGTAACTTTTATGCGTGCCTTGTATTTTTCAGCCTGTTGAAGCAGCAATTCATTGTCAAAAACAAATTCAATTTGTGGATAGGTCGTTATGTGGGGTGTGATGTTTCTGAGGCGCGTTCCCAAACCTTTAAGATTGTCGGGAAAGCGCTTCAACATGCCAAACCAGCTTTCTTCTAATGCTTCTTGTGTGAATTTCCCCTGCTGTGTGGTGTCAATCTCCGACGCATCGACCTCTTCCACAGGCGCTGTGGCTGGCTTCTCGTTTAGACTGCTAAACGTAACACCTAAATTCTTCAAATTCATTTTAGGTGCGGTTGCACCAGCTTGTGGTGCAGCCGAAGCTGTTGATAGCTTCACTATATCATGGGGTTGCTGCTCGCCCACACGATGTTGGTCGGCAGGGGGCGTCTGATAACTGCTCACAGACGCAGAAACTCCAGTCGCAGCCACCTGAGAAGCCGCTTTCGTTGACTGGTGTTTAATGATTTTCTGAAACAGGATTTTTAAACGTTTAGGGCTACGCCCCGCACCAGCGCCATCATCGTCTTGGGTGATTTGCGCCATTTGTATGAGCGTGAGTTCCACCAAAAGACGCTTGTTGCTACTCTGCTTATAATTGACATCGCATTGATTGAGCAACTTTAATGCCCGATAAAGAAACTTCACAGGACACTTTTGCGCTTGCTGCTGATACTTAGTTTGCTGCTGTTGGCTCACTTCCAACAGTGGAAGTGTTGCAGCATCGTGTGCCATCAACACGTTTCTGATGTGTTGAGCCAGCCCGTTAATGAAATGTCCCCCATCGAAACCTTTGCGCAACACATTATTTAATAGCACCATCACATCGGTCACTTTGTTTTCTAAGGCGTAGTCAAGCACCTTGAAATAGTTTTCGGCATCAAGCACATTCAAGTCTTCTATCACCTTTTGATACGTGATATTTCCCTGACAAAAACTGGTTGTTTGGTCGAAAATTGACAGTGCATCGCGCATGCCGCCATCAGCCTTCTCGGCAATCACAGCCAAAGCTTCCTCCTCAAAAGCAACATTCTCTTTTGCTGCCACTTGCTTGAGATGCGCCACAATATTGGACACCGTCATGCGCTCAAAATCATAAATCTGGCAACGCGACAAGATAGTTGGCAATATCTTATGCTTCTCCGTCGTGGCCAAAATGAATATCACATGTGCTGGTGGTTCTTCGAGCGTCTTTAAAAAGGCATTAAAAGCAGCCGTTGAAAGCATGTGCACCTCATCGATGATAAACACTTTATAGCGCCCCACCTGTGGCGGGATGCGTGTCTGTTCCATCAACGATTTGATGTTTTCTACCGAGTTATTGCTCGCAGCATCCAACTCAAAAATATTATAAGAACGTCCCTCGTTAAAAGCCTTACAGCTCTCACAGACGTTGCAAGCCTCGCCCGCTTCGGTAGGTGTTTCGCAGTTGATGGCCTTTGCAAAAATGCGCGCGCAAGTTGTTTTCCCCACTCCTCTCGGACCACAGAAGAGATAGGCATGAGCCAGTTTCCCGCTTTTGACAGCATTTTTCAGCGTCGTTGTAAGCGATTCTTGCCCCACAACCGCATCAAAACTCATCGGGCGATACTTTCGCGCCGATACAATATATTCTTCCATTTTTTGTAGATTGATGTTGCAAAGATAGCAAAAATTATTATCTTTGCAAACAAATAAATGGATATGGGTTCTCGTTTCAATCACATTCTCAATCTCCTTGCACATTATAAATATTTAATCGTGTTGGTTGTTGGCACACTCATTGTGGGTGTGCTCGACGAAAACAGTGTATTGAAACGCGTTCAATTAGATTTACAGATTGGCGATTTAAAAGCCGAAATCGAGAAGTATAACAACCAATATGAGGCTGATGCACGCCAACTAAATGAATTAAGACGCCATCCCCAAGCAATAGAAAAGATTGCGCGCGAACGCTATTTTATGAAAGCCGATGACGAAGATATTTACGTTCTGAGTGACGATGAAAAGCCCACAACCGAGAATGAAGAAGTTAAATAAAATTGAAAGCATCCTGTTTATGTTAGGAGGTATGCTCATGGTAACAGGAATTGGTTGCTATGTTTTTATGCTTGCGCCTTCTATCACATGCTGGATTGCACTGACAGGAAGCATCCTTTTTTCCACACTACACATGATGCAGGCCTACGAAGGCAGCCAACTTGCGATTAAACGCTTAAAACGCATCCTCAACATAGCCGATTTGTTATTTGTTATCGCAGGCATATTAATTGTTGACAGCACCTATAATTTCTTACGACCTGCTTTTGAAAATCAAGAAAGCTACATCACTTATATTTACAATAAATGGGTGCTGTTGCTGCTTATCGCAGCCATACTTGAGGTTTATGCAACCCACCGCATAGACTACCTGCTTAAAAAACAAGGAAAAGATACGCACTAAGAACAACAATGACAGGCCACAAGTACGAAAAAAAACTAAAAGATAAGAACAATCAATTAAATAGAATGAATTTTTTTTCGCACATCGAGATTACATACTACCTTTGTTTCAGCAACAAGAAAAACAATTTATGAAGAAAGTCTTATACGCCATTATGACGCTCATGGCTTTGACATCATGTACGGACAGCTACAATATAACGGGTACTTCTAATGTTTCAAACTTAGACGGTCGCATGCTCTACCTCAAAGTTCTTAAAGATAATGAGTTTAAAGCCATCGACTCTTGCGATGTTGTACATGGGCAATTTCATTTCTCAGGCAGTATAGATACGGTGCGCATGGCCAATATTTTTATGGACGATGAGAGCGTCCTGCCACTTGTGATTGAAGGCGGAGATATTGTCGTAAAGATTGATAATGCACAACAAACCGTTAGCGGGACCCCTCTGAACGACAAGCTATTCAAATTCATTAACCGCTACAACCAATTAAAAAATCAAGAAGCAGAATTGGTGCATAAACACGATCAAGCCATCATGAACGGGCGAGACATGGAGGTTGTCAACACGCACTTAAGCAACGAAGCAGCCCTGCTGTCGCAACGTGAAGATGAATTGGTAACCAGTTTTGTCACTGAAAACTTCGACAACGTGCTTGGCCCCGGAGTCTTCTTCATGGTTACCATTGGCTATCAATATCCAGAACTTACACCTTGGATAGAAGATATTATGAGCAAGGCTACCGAGCACTTTAAAAACGATCCCTATGTGAAGGATTATTATAAGAAGGCACAAGAGAACCAGCAAATCATGAATGGGTTGCGTGAGCAAGAGCCTGCAACAGGAAATGCCAACGGACAAGCCCTGCAAACGCCGACAAATCCGGCACCAACACCCAACGAAATGGCGCAACCTTCTGCACAATAAACCAAGAAGTTGCATGAGACTGATTATCAGAGGCGGAACAATTATCAATGAAGGGATGTCCTTTTTGGGCGATGTGCTCATTGAAGACCAACAGATAACCGCACTTTATAAAGCTGGAGAAACACCTCGAGGAATCTATGATAACACCATAGATGCCTCGGGGTGTTTGGTTATGCCTGGTATCATCGATACCCATGTGCACTTTCGCGAACCTGGATTTACCCAAAAAGGCGACATCGAAAGTGAGAGCCGGGCAGCAGCCTTTGGCGGCGTTACATCCTACATGGAGATGCCCAACACACAGCCTCAAACAACAACCCTTGAGACATGGGAAAGTAAAATGGCCTTAGCTGCCGAGAAAAGTCATATCAATTACAGCTTTTTCTATGGTGCTTCGTCCGACAATATGGCCTCTTTTTCTCAGGTCCCTCGCAATGCCTTTCCCGGCATTAAACTTTTCATGGGTGCCAGCACGGGCAACATGCTTGTTGAAGGGAAGGACAAATTGGCGGCTATCTTCAAAACTTGTGCCGATTTAAACTTGCCGTTAGTGACCCATTGTGAAGATACCCAACTTATTGCAAAGAATTTAGCACAGGAAAAAGCCAAACAAGGCGATCCCGACATCAGGCTTCATCCCATCATCAGAAGTGAAGAAGCCTGCTATCAAAGCACAGCCGTGGCCGTAGCCTTAGCGAAACAATATGGCACAAACCTACATGTGGCGCACCTCACAACCGCACGCGAATTAGAATTCTTTGGCCATGACGAGCACATCACGGCCGAAGCAGTTGTGGCACATCTCTATTTCACAGATGCCGATTATGCCACCTTAGGTGCACGCATCAAGTGCAACCCTGCCGTAAAAACAGAGCAGGATCGCCAAGCACTTCGCAATGCTTTAACTGATGGGCGCATCACCACTGTTGGCACAGACCATGCACCCCATCTGCTTAGCGAGAAGCAAGGAGGCTGTGTAAAAGCTGCCTCGGGCATGCCTATGATACAATTTTCATTGCCGTTGATGCTTGAACTGGCCGAGCAAGGCGTGTTGCCTTATGAGCGTGTTGTTGAACTCATGTGCCATCAACCTGCACAACGATTTCATCTCTGCAAACGAGGGTTCCTGCGTCCAGGCTATTTTGCCGACTTAACCATCGTTCGTAAAACGCCTTTTCAGGTGACAACCCAGTGCATTCAAAGCAAATGCAAATGGAGCCCACTGCAAGGACACATCTTCAACCATCAGGTGATGACAACCATTTGCAATGGAACAATCGTCTTGCATGATGGCCAATTCAACACGAGCTATCGAGGAGCCGCACTGCAATTCGAAACATAGCATTTAAAATGATTACCCATTATTCGATTCAGGAGATTACACCTTATATTAATTGGCTCTACTTCTTTCATGCCTGGGACATGAATGGCAAGCCAAAAGAAGCCAAACAGGCTTTGAGAGCCGACGCCGAAGCTTTGCTCAAAGAATGGGAAGGGCACTACTTCACACATGCGACATTCGATTTATTTCCGGCTAACAGCGATGGCGACGATTTGATTATTGCCGACATACGCATACCCATGTTGCGCCAACAAAAAGCGCAACAAGATGGCACGCCCAACCTTTCGTTAGCAGATTTCGTTCGCCCGAAGGCACAAGGAATAGCCGACCGCATGGGCATTTTTGCCACCTCGGTAGATGCTGCCTTGCCTGCTGCTTATGCGAAAGACGACTATCTGCGCATGCTTTCACAAGTGTTGGCCGACCGCTTGGCCGAAGGAACGGCAGAAAAGATGCACGAATATGTGCGCCGCGTGTATTGGGGATATGCGCAAAATGAGCAACTCACCATGGAAGAAACCCATGCCGAAGCCTACCAAGGCATTCGACCTGCCGTGGGCTATCCGTCGCTCCCCGACACGAGCGTGAACTTTTTGCTCAACCAACTGCTCCCCTTTAAAAGTGTCGGCATTCAACTCACCGAAACAGGCATGATGAATCCACATGCCAGTGTCAGCGGTTTAATGTTTGCCCATCCGCAAAGCCGTTACTTTGATCTGGGGCGCATTGGAGACGATCAAATTGCTGATTATGCTAAAAGGCGTGGCATTCCGGCCGATCGCATCCGTAAATTTTTAAAACAACTTTAAACACATTACTCTCATGATTGTCAGGATAATATATTTTTTAATTCCGCTCATCCTTCTGCCCGATGCCATCGTGTATGCAGCTTTTTGCCACAAACGAACACATGCAAAGCCGTGGTTGCGCCTGCTTTGGTGGCTCCCCAGCGTGGCCATGGTGGTATTTTCCATCGTTTTGGCACTACAAAAACAGTTTGCCCCCGATAATTCGTGTTGGATAAAACTGTTTATTTTCGCATTTGCACTATGCGTCATCCCCAAGATAATGTTTGCTATCGCGGTACTCATCACACGAAGATGGGGCAAGCAAAGTTTAAAGTTCCGCCGCAGCATCTATGCCATAGCCACACTCGTGAGCGTGCTCATCCTATGCACGACGCTTCACGGTGTGCTCGTTGGCCCCAAAGAATTGCGTGTAACGCGTCTGTCACTCACATTTAAAACGCTCCCCAAAGCGTTTGATGGCCTCAAGATTGTGCTATTTAGCGATGCGCACGTAGGCACATTCAATCATGGTTGGGAACGGTTTTTAGCACGCGATATCGACACCATCCTGGCTCAACGGCCCGACATGATTTGCTTTGTCGGCGATTTGCAGAACACCAACTCCGCGGAACTTCAACCGCTCATCCCCCTGCTCGCTCGCCTTGCCAAGCAGGGAATTCCCGTCTATAGTGTGCTGGGCAACCACGATTATAGCGGCTATTATTATGGAACTGCCGCCGAAAAACAAAAGATTGAGGCGCAGATGATTGCCACACAAAAAGAGATGGGCTGGCAACTGTTGCGCAATGAACACCGGTTTTTCTACAGCAGCCATCATAAAGACTCGATAGCCATCGTGGGCGAGGAATATTGCGGCGTAGGACTTCACAGCTTCGACAAATCCAACATCCGACGCGCTACGGCGGGAATTGATGCGAACACCTTCACCCTGCTCTTGCAACACGACCCCAAGACGTGGCGCACGCGCATTCTGCCCGAGAGCCATGCCCAACTCACCTTAGCAGGACACACGCATGGTGGGCAAGTGAGCATCTTTGGCCTTCGCACCACATTGCTCACCTATACCGATGACTACGGATTGGCCGAAAGCCATGGCCGCTATCTTTACGTCACTTGCGGAATAGGCGGTCTTATCCCTCTGCGCATTGGTGTTGAGCCCGAAATCGCCGTCATCACCCTACACGCACAACAATAACTCAATGCTTTCAATGATGAAATACCTCTATCGTCTTTATCAGCTCCTCATTTGTTTGCCCCTGCTGCTTGTGGCAACCATCATCACAGCCCTTGTCACCATCGTAGGTTGCCACCTCGGCAACGGACATTTCTGGGGCTATTATCCCGGCAAATGCTGGGGATGGCTGTGGATAAAACTTCTGCTCCTACCCATAAAAGTTGAAGGGCGCGAACATCTCGACCCGCACCAAAGCTATGTGTTTGTGGCCAATCATCAAGGAGCCTTCGACATCTTCCTCATTTATGGTTTCTTGGGACGCAACTTCAAGTGGATGATGAAAAAGGGGCTCCGCCGCATTCCTTTAGTGGGAGCTGCATGTGCCGCCGCACACCACATCTTCGTTGACCGCAGTGGGCCTTCGAAAATCAAAGCCACTTATGACAACGCCCGCAACATCCTGAAGGAGGGGATGTCGGTTGTTGTTTTTCCCGAGGGTGCGCGCACCTTCTCAGGCCACATGGGGGTGTTCTTTCGCGGTGCCTTTATGTTGGCCGACGAACTGCAATTACCCGTCGTGCCCATCACCATCAATGGCAGTTTCGATGTGAAGCCGCGGACATGCGACTTCTTTTGGGTGTTTTGGCATCCGCTGAAACTAACCATTCACCAACCTATCCCTCCTGCGGGACAAGGCGCTGAGAACATCAAACAACAAATGCAACAAAGCTATGACGCGGTAATGAGTGGGCTTGTGCCGGCATATCAAGGCTATGAACGCAACCCCGACCAATAACTTCACCTTAGCTTTTGCGATAAACCCAAGTCAAATGTTCGTTCAGCAGGTGCCGAACACTCGTTTTTGAGAAAAATACTCGTTCGGCAGGTGACGAACAATCGTTTTTGAGGAAAATGCTCGTTCGGCGGGTGGCGAACAATCGTTTTTGAGAAAAATACTCGTTCGGCGGGTGGCGAACACTTGTTTTTGAGAAAAATGTTCGTTCGGCGGGTGGCGAACACTTATTTTTGAGAAAAATGCTCGTTCGGCGGGTGACGAACACTTGTTTTTAAGAAAAATGTTCGTTCGGCGGGTGACGAACGCTTGTTTTTGAGAAATCAGCATCGACTGCTGATGCGGGATTTTAAGATTTGCGCGCACCCATGTGCGTGCGCCTTATCCTTTCAACTGGAATGATGCCTCGATGCGCATCACGTCATCCTTAAAATCCTGATCCACCTTGAGACGTTGCTCCACTTGCGAGCAACTGTGAATAACGGTGGAATGATCGCGATTTCCCACCAGGCGACCAATGCGCGAGGCCGGAATCTTGGTATATTTCTGAGCCAGGAACATCGAAACCTGACGTGCGACAACCAAATCGCGCTTGCGGCTTTTGCTGTTTACGGCTGTGGCCGTAACATTGAAATGCGCACAAACCGCCTCCATAATATCGTCAATGGTGAGCGGCTTATCGTCGATTTTCACCGCCCGCTTAATCACCCGTTCGGCCAAACGCATGTCAATCTTGCAATTATACACCACGCTATAAGCCAACAGAGAGCTCACCACACCTTCTAAATCGCGCACACTGCCGTTGGCGGTCGAGGCGATAAACTGCACCACTTCTTCGGGAATATGCAGTCCGTCGCGGCGGATTTTATTGTGCAGGATGTCGATGCACAGCTCCACATTCGGTTTCTCCATCTCGGCAATCAAACCACAAGAGAAGCGCGTGAGCAGACGCTCGTTCATGCCTTTGAGGTCGACCGGCGGACGGTCGCTGGCCAAAATGATGCGCTTACCATTGCGAAAGAGATGATTAAAGATGTGGAAAAAGGTGTCTTGCGTCTTAACGGCATTCATCCATTCTTGAATGTCATCCACGATAAGCATGTCGATGGTCTGATAAAACCGAATGAAGTCATTGATGACGTGTTTGAGGTTGGCATCGACAAACTGCGACTGGAAAAGGCGTGCGCTGATATAAAGCACGCGCTTCTCGGGATAAAGCTGCTTGCAATGCAGCCCAATGGCGTTGATGAGGTGCGTCTTTCCGCATCCCGAAGGACCATAAATAAACATGGGGTTGAATTGCGGCGTGGCAGGATGTTCGGCAATTGAAAGTCCCACGCTGCGTGGCAGCTTGTTGCTCGTGCCTTCGATATAGTTCTTGAACGTAAGATGCGGGTCGAGTTGCGAATCAAATTCAACCGCTGCCACCCGATTTTCCGCTTGCTTGCGGCTGCCCTGCGCAGCATTCACATCGGCAATCGCTTCATCCGACTCAATATCTTGCGTCAATTTGTGCTCCTTGTCGGTGACAATGCGATAGGTGAGCTGCACGCCCTCGCCAAAGGTGCGATAGAGCACCGCACGCAACAAGCCTAAGAAGTTCTCCTCTAAATATTCATAGACGAAAGGACTGGGCACTTGAACGAGGATGGTTTTCTCTTCTTCGTTAAAATGCTCAAAGCCAATGGGCTTAAACCAAGTATCAAACTGTTGCGGCGTGACATGTTGCTTGATGAGCGCAAGTGCCCTGTCCCAACAGCTTGCAGGACTTCCTTTCATGAAAAACTATGCTACTAAAATGATTAAATGTCGTTAGACGTGTTTGCTAAGTGGACACAAAGTTACAAAAACTAATGCAAATTCCAAAAGGATGGGCACAATCTGTAGCATTGTGCACCAAACTTTTTTGTTTATTGTGAATTATTTATCTTTTCTGCCAAACAAAGAGAAGTGCACATAGCGTTTGGGATGTTGCCGCACATTGATGAGCAGCGAGTCGGCGCTCACCATCGTTTTATTGAGGTTGTTATAGAGTGCCGGGTCGTGCATGAGCAAACCTAAGCTGCCTTCTTTGCTGTTGAGCTGCTGGCTAAACGCATTGAGCTGCGCGATGGTTTGGTTCACCTGAGCCATCGTTCCGGCGATGTCCACCTGCGCAAGATTACCCGTGAAGGTGTTGGCATTCACCATCACACCGTCGGCACGGCGCAAAAGGCCTGGCACTTGCCTGTTCACTCCCGCAACGAGCGTGTTGAGCTGCTGCGAAGTGGTGTTGAGGTTGGCGGTGATGCCTTCGATGTTGTGGAGTGAATGTGCCAAAGCTGGGTCGGCCAACAAGGTGTTGACACTGCTGAGAATACTATCGAGCTTGGGCAACATTTGCTGCACGGTAGGCAACAATTTTGCCACATTTCCCAACATTCCGCTGTTCTTGGAACCAATAATTGTGTCGCCGTTGTTGACGCGCTCACGTGGATTGTTGGCCAAGAGCAAATTCATCTTCACGTTGCCCATGAGATCGCTTTCAATCTCGGCCGAGCTTCCTTTTGGGATGCGCAAATCGGGATTGATGTCGATTTGCACGAGCACATCGCCCTTCTTGGCATAGTTATACTGAATGCTTTTCACCACACCCACCTTATAGCCATCGGCATAGATGGGATTGGACGACGAGAGGCCGCTAATATCTTTAAACGCCACGTAATAGGTGGAATCCGTGGAGAAGAGCGACATGCCCTTCAAGAAATTGAGTCCAAAGAACAGCACCAGGATGCCGACGATGGCAACGAGCGCAATTTTGATTTCGTTTGTCAGTTTCATATTCTATTTTTTGTCGGTTCGCACTTGCGATTTATTTATTTTTATGGGCTTTAAACGTGCGTATCGCCTCATTGATGTTGCATTTCTGCCCCGCTACAAACGCCACGATAAACGCATCGGGGAAACGCTCTAAAAGCTGTTTGCGCAGCTTGTAAATCTCGTTATAATTGGCCGAAGCGCCGCAGGTGTATTTAAACAGCGCACCCTCACGGTAAAAATCCACGCCGTCGAGCCCTTTCAGACGGCTGTCATCGTTGCGCAAGGCCTGGCTGGTCACAAACAGCTGCACTTTAAACACAGGCTGCGCGGCCGTATCCTTATCGGGCGTGGCATCGGGCTGCGCTTTCACTTCGGGCGCCGCCACCGCCACTTTTTTCTTGCGTGCAGGCTTGGGCGCAGGCACTTCGTTTTGATAAGAAGGCGGCACCACTTGCGGAATGACCGGCTCATCCTTGATAGGTTTGTAGGGCACGCTGATGTTGCTGTCGTAATGCTCGCGATATTTCATGAATGCGTTGAAGACGCCCTGCACATAAAGCGGCACAGAGCTGTCGGCATTGAGGAAATCTTCTTCGTCGGGCGTAGAGATGAACCCCAGCTCGAGCAGGCAGCTCGGCATCGATGTGAGGCGCAACACGGCCAGATTATTCTGATGCGAACCCCCATTCACGCGCCCCGTGGCAGCGCAGACATATTGCTGCATCAGACGCGAAAGCTCCACACTGCGTTCGCGGTTTTTGTCGGCGATAAACTCATACATGATGTCGTTTTCGGCGGCATTGGCATCGAGTTCCTTATACACCTTCTTGTAATCCTTTTCTAAGAACATCACCGAGTTCTCGCGCTTGGCCACGTCGACATTGGCTTTGATGCCGCGGTCGCCCGACTGTGCGCCCCGACCAAGCGTCCAACTTTGAAACCCATGGGCCGATTTCGAGCCTGTGATGGCGTTGATATGGAACGAGAGAAAGAGGTCGGCCTTGTTGCGGTTGGCAATGTCGGCGCGACCGGCGAGGGTGACGAAAATGTCGGTTGTGCGCGTGTAAATCACCTTCACGTCGGGGCAATTTCGCTCCACATAGCGCCCAAAGGCGAGCGCATACTTCAACGTCAAATCCTTTTCGTTGGAATAGGCCCCCGGCGCACCATTGTCGCCACCGCCATGCCCCGCATCGATGACGAGGGTGAAGCGCTTGCCGGCTGCAACCACAGCCAGCGCAAAACAAAGCAATGTTATCAGTGAGAATACTCTCTTACGCATAAGCCACTAAACTTGGCGGCAAAATTAGTGAAAAAAAACTATTTCCTTTAAAAACGGCACTTAGTTTTAGGGTTTATTTAAGATTTTGGAGCGGCCACGAAAAGGGGGCAGAACAACCCGCGCTGTCCTGCCCCACTTGCAATTCCCGACGCTATGGCTTGGGCGTCACTTCGGCGCTACCCTGCCCGCCTTCGCCCGGCTTTTTGCCATTGCCGCCGTCGCCGGGCTTTTTCTTGCCCGGATTCTTCGGCGTGGGCTTCTTGGGCGCAGGTTTTTCCTCGTGCTTCACCACTTCCAACTGATGATTTTTCACCACCACCCAGAGCGGCTCGTCGCTGCCCGCCACGTGCAACTCATATTGCTTCTTTTTGTCGCTGCCCGAGGTGTTGCCCGTGAACGAGAGGCTGCCTTGGGGCAGATTGCGCTTCACCTCCAAGGCCAAGAACATGGGCGCGAGCATTTCGCCGATTTTCTTGCGTGCCGTCTCGATAGCCGCAGCATTGGCCCGTTCGCGATCGGCAAACACCCTTTCGCGGTCAGCCACATAGGTGTTGTAGAGCTCGATGGCGTGCAGGAGCTTGGCATCGCGCGTCACCTCATACAGACATTCGACGCGCCAGAGCACATCGTCCAACGCCTCGTCGGTGCGTTCGCGCAAAACACGTGCACCGCGTTGAGGCGCATTGGCATAGCTCTCATAACGGCCGTAGTAGACCTTGCTAAACGCCTCGTTGGCCTTCTCCAAGCGCGTGATGGCCGGCGCGAGTGCCAACTTGGTCACCTCGGCCGCCACTTTGGCATCCTTCAGGTCGACAAGGAGGTTGAGCACGGCGCCCGTCTCCTTTTCGTAGTTCATCGTGGCCAAACCGGGATAGCAGTCGAGCACCCGATCCAGTTTTTTCCCTGCTGCCCGTTCGTCGGCATCGTCGCTCATCAAAGCCGTCTGAATTTTCAGCGACAGCGAGCGGAAAGCCATGTCGCGCACGTCGTCCAACTGCCTCACATCGGCCGTCTCCTCGGCAGCCGCCGGCAAATTGAGCACTTCGTCCTCGTTTTTGATGGCCGTCGCCAAGGGCGGAAGCACCTCGTCGATCTTGTCCATTTTGAGAGCTTTAAACTGCGTCAACACATAGTTGGCATACTGAGAATGCTCCAAATTTTGGAGCTTTATGCGATTTAAATTATCGACTTTCTCTTTTCTTCTCATAGTGATATTATTTTTAAAAAAAGTTACCTTGCGGCATATACAAGGGGGTTATAGATTGGCTTAAGGTGTCCACAAATGCCATGGCGTATAACCTTAATATTCTTACATTAACATAAACTGTGCCAAGCGGCGCTGCTCACGCGTTAGCAAGCCATCTTTTTGATTTTTTGCCGCTGCTAATTTTTTAGCAGCCCATCTTTTTGATTTTTTGCCGCTGCTAATTTTTTA
>ERZ772945.1332-NODE-1332-length-17552-cov-24.315140_pt1 | contig 17552 bp, 12 predicted proteins | sample MGYA00511681_ERZ772945 | MGnify/ENA primary metagenome ERZ772945 (study PRJEB29015, sample SAMEA2737943) | human oral metagenome | biome: human oral; feature: human-associated habitat; material: dental | place: China | collected 2143 ...
CTATCAGGATTAACGTAGTAAAAATGTGTGGAAATGACTTTTACTGATGAAGGGTGAGCAATGTCGTAATGTGAAAAAATATATTCCCAATCTGGCTTTGTTCAAGTAAATCCAGTGGATATTTAATAGTTGTATTCTTTAATGCCTGTTTAGATATAGAACTAACTTTAATCCCCTGCATTAAAGGTCTGAGTTGACAACGATATGATTCTGAATTTAAAAAATTGCCCATATATCCTTTACCAAATGGTATTAGCGATCTACAAGGCATTGTATGTAACCCAGCCAATGCATAAGGCGTTTTAACATTCTGTAACTCAATTGCTTTACCAACAGTATCATCTTCTGCTGTGTCCGCAAAAACAATATCCCCATCTCTAAGAAGTGAGTTACTGTATTTTGATAAGTCGAGATTATTATTAATAAAAGGAATATCAGCACTATTCCAATCTACTACTTCATCAAACTTAATGAGAATATCTCCATAGTGAATATTCTTAACGTTGGGAACTTTATAATTTAATTCATCCCTAGATAAGGTATTATTCTGTAAGCATCCAAATACTTCTCCCAACTTACGCTGTTCCCAAGTTTAGCATAGTAAAAATAAGGTCTTTCACAAATCTCCAGGGTATAATTAATACTTAACATTAATAAAATATGCTAAAAGCATACAGCTTTTACAAAAAATAATGTCGGATCGACATCTAATTCAGTGTCGGCCCGACATTCACTAAAAATTTATATTTCATTTCACAAAAACTCGAATCATCATATCATTAACTGTATCAGTCGCTATTCCAAAGATTCTAACTTCCATTCAGTTAATTGCTTACGTAAACTATTCGTAATTTCCATTTTTACCATTAAAAGTTTACTATTATCCTCCAATTGAACTGACGCAAGTAAATCTTCAAAATTCGGTATTATTTCATCATTAGGGTTATAACGTCTAAATACGTCAAGGAGCACATTTATCTCTAATCCACGAGGCTCTGCATATTCTTTTATTTTTTTCATAAGCTTTCTTTCTTTCCACTCAATAAATGCCTGTTCAACGTTTTTATCTGCCGGGATCTTCCCCTCAGCTAATTCTTCATCTACAAATTGCAATAAAAGACTCGCTGTCTTAGCTTCGCCTTGAATTTCAAGTTGTGCAATTTTTTCATGAAGCAACCGAAGTGTTTCAGCATCTACGGACTGAGTACTTCCTTTTGTATAAGCTCGCTGTCCTATTAAATTTATGATAGTTGTTGCCGTAATTAGCTCAGTACCTTCCAACTTAACCTCTCCCTGCATGGGATTAATTACATCATCACCGGTATCTACAGCAGGAAATAGGTTCTTATATGCTCCCGAATAATTTTGCCACTCCAACAAAGATATTCCGAACGTTTCGTCATCCCATTCAAAGGCATAATACTGTTTGACTTTATTAAGTTGACTGGCTGCAGCCCGATATACTTTTTTTATAATCTCCTTATGATCTTCCTCGTATTCATACAGTTTCCAATCCGCCGGATTAGGAAATGCAGATTGCATCCTAGCAACAGCATCCGAGAATTTAACAACAGCCGTATCATAATCATCGACAATAGCTTGTAAATTCTCTCCACCACTACTGTATAAGGCTAATGCCTCATGAACTCGTTCTTCCGAAATACGCGGGTATTGGAAATTTATAATGGACCCAAACTCCTTATCCTTCCCGTAAACCCGATTAGTACGAGAATATGCCTGAATAAGACCTTGCAATTCCAGATTACGATCTACATATAAAGCATTAAGGAATTTTGAATCATATCCGGTCAACATTTGGTCCGCAACAATTACCAGATCTATATTATGAGGATTTTGTGCCGAGCCACCTTGGGCGGCACGAGTAATTAGATCTTGAAAATAAGCGTCTATCCCCATCTTGGCATCATTTACATCAAAATAAATTCCCGTATAAGCTTCATAATCCTTGAACATTTCGGCATAAATATCTTTATCTATACTAGTAGGGTCATTCTCATCTCCTTTGCTGAACGTCATAGCTAAGTTAAAATTAAGTTCTCTTTCCGTAATTTGCCTTTTAAATTCACGATAATAGTCAATAACTCTCTTCTTTAATCCTACTGTCAATATTGCATTAAAAAATTTATTTCCAGAAATATGATTCCAATCATCTAAAATTCTGGCTACTACACGTTCAATATGCTCGGGATTATTGTAATTTAATATATCCATCTGCTTAGCAGCCAGCTCAATTTGGGCTTCATTTAAACTACCAAACTTTTTCTTAATACCCTCTTTATGTTCCTCAGGATGTTGCACACCATATGATTCTATGATTTGTGTCTTTAACGCCTGATAACTCGTAAACTCACCTGTATTAATATAATCCACATTAAAACCTAATACATTACCATCACTAATAGCTTCATTAATTGTATATTGATGCAACAACGGTCCGAAAAGCTTCTCAGTTGTATTAATTAATTCAGATTGTTCATTAATACGTCCATTTGCTTTGTTTTCTTCAAATAATGGAGTTCCCGTAAACCCGTAAAAGAGCGAATTATCTTTAAAATACGCTTTAATCAAATGCATCATATCACCCATGGTCGTCCGGTGAGCTTCATCTATAATAAATACGAACTTTTTATTCTTTAGCGATATATCCTGCCCATCTGTTAATTCTTTAACGAGGTTAGCCATCTTGTAAGTTGTCGTAACAATAATACCATGACGACCATTCTTAATACTTGTCTTTAAATTGTATGTATATTCCGTCCCATCCACTTCAACTGGTTCATATGCTGCATAAGCTTTAAAAGAATCTGCCGTATGACTATCCAGCTCTCTACGATCTACCATAAAAATGACCTTATCAAAACCGATTCGTGTGGATAAAAATAAAGCTGTCTTAAAGCTGGTAATGGTCTTACCGGACCCGGTCGTATGCCATATGAAACCACCATGCTTAATCCCATCTACATTATCTTTCCCCAAAGCGGCCAACTCAATTGCACGCAATGCATATACCTGATAAGGCCGCATCAACATATGCCGGCGATTCTCCGGTTTGATGGCTTCATCAATAATTAAATAATCTCCTACCATTTGATGAGCCATAGGAATCATCAAGAAATCTTGAACGATTTTTTTCCAATCATTAACGGGTCGATTATCCTTGTCAGACCAATGAAATACAAAACTCGGATTAAATTCTTTGGCCGACTTAGGTGTAGCAAAATAACGGGTCTCTATATCAGACATACAAACCATCATTTGGGAAAAGGCTAGGAAATTATGTCTGTATTCACCGTCCTCATAGTATCTTCTAAATTGTCCAAAAGCAAAGTCCAAGCTCTTATCGCCACGCTTCTGTTCAATATTAATTAACGGCAGACCGTTAATAAGCAAGATAAGATCAAACCGATTCTCTCCCTTGCTACCGTTACGAGGAGATACTACTTCCCGTGCAATCTTATACGAAGAGTCTCCGCCCCCCACTTCTGCCTTTTTGAAAATAGTAAGAGTAATCTGTCTACGTGTAATGCCGGGTCTAGAATCACGATAAATTCCATCAATTTTTCCCTTAGAATCTTCCATAGCCAAAATTTTAGCGGCGTCATAAGAGTTAGCAATTTGATCAACTTGCTGCATTACTTGTGCAAATTCATTATCTGTCAAAGGTACATTTTCCAACTGCTCCGCATTCAAGCGATTCAACTCTTGACGCCAATGAACAATTAAGTCATCTACAGTAACACGATGCGTATTACCATCCAAAAACTCAGGCGCTTCCCACTTATATTTTTTAAGTTCTTGAACAACCTTATCTTGGAAAATTTTCTCGGAATGTCCTTTTGTATGGCTTTCCATAAACTATACACTCCTTTAAACAAACATTTCATTAAGATATGCAGCTTTAAGATTTTTGAGTTTTTCTAACTTACGCTGATGAAGGGTGATGAGATTATCTAGAACTCTAAAAATAGTCCCAATTTGATGTGACTCCAACTTGTTTTGAGGTACAGAAATTAAAATTTTACCTAGTTCGCTACTATTGATTGCCGGATAGCTTGTTCCAGTACAATGATCTAGTACCTTGCTTACAAAACTATCCGTTTGAACTAAAGTGAACAGAAAATAACTATCTAATTCAGATCTAAGTTGAGCATATCCCGTTGAGAAAACTACATCATCATCTTCTTTTTCGAACAAATAATTATTACGTTGATACGGTCTAACTGTTTGATAAAAAATATCTCCAAAAGAAGCTAACCTTTGTGCACGAGATGGTGCATTTTCTTTTTCTATTTTTTTGCATCCTATTAAATTAGTTCCTATGACGGATTCTAAATCAACATACTTAAAACTATTTGGTAGTTCCGTTCTGGGATTTATATTTGCTATCTCCCCCAACTTACGCTGTTCCCAATCGTCAGTAAAACCCTTAAATCTGCGTTTAGGCCTTCGGCTATTCTCGATCGGAAATAATTCATACAAAAGTGCTTTTTTAGTAGCTTGTAATTTTTCTAACTTACGCTGATGAAGGGTGATGAGATTATCAAAGGACTCTAAAAAATTTGCTATTTGATTACTTTCTTCTAATCCAGGCAATTGAATGGGTAGTTCTAAAATAATACTCGCAGATAAATTCCCTTGTCCCCCTTGCAAATATTTACCTATAATACTTTTTTTATTTTTCCGTAAATATTGTTCAATGATTTTACCATTATATTCTAATGGTCTCATAGCCAAAATAGCTTGATTAATTGCACCGTTGATTTTACTGATTCCAACCTCACCACTAGTAGCTCCATACATTGCATATAAAATAGTTCCTTTATCAACTATTTTGGCCGAAGAATTATCTAACCCTTTTTGAGTTATATATAATTCTGTAGTATCACTGTTAATTTCAGCAGATCTAATAAATGGGATATCACCACCATAATATTCTTTATTTGAGGCTGTTGGCGTCCCACCAGAATAAGATTTTACAATATCCCCTAACTTACACTGTTCCCAATCGCCAGCATTTAGGAATCCTTTGAAACGACGTTTAGGTACTTTTTTCATCATTCCAACACCAACTCTTTCATCATATCCTCTATAGATTTTTCTAAATCATCAATTGCTGCATCAAGGGATTGTACAGTATCTGAATAACGTGTTTTTAACATTAATAGAGTATCTATTTCTTTAAGAATAGGGGCTCTAAGAATATCTGTCATTACCGCAACAAAGGAACCGAACCATTTAATCCGTAGCAACTGATCAATCTCATCATGAGTTAAAGTCCCGAATCGCGCACATATTTCATCATTGAGAGCTTCTCTATTGTTCTTACTAATCTTTTTTAATTTTTTAGTTTTTTCTAAAAGGTCATTTGTTTGTTTAACTAATTGATATGCATCATCTGTAGGTCCAAGATTTTTCAACTCTTTTTTCACTAACTTAGCATCAAAAGTCTCTGTCGTTTCACCTTCATCATTCCGTTTAATCAAATCATTCAAAGCGTAGTACTCATCTGACTCTTCCACCTTAGCTGCTTCAACTAATTCACTTAACTCATCACTCACGTTCTCTAATTCAACCTGAATAACTTCTAACTCTTTCTTTTTCTCGCTAAATAAAATTTCTTCTATCAAATCATTGGGAATAATGCTACCCCTAACGCCTTCCTGTACCATTCTCTTATTCTTACCTTGCCCTTTTGAAACCATATTGGGTTCCGTCATCCTAGCCGACTCATAGAATCCGCTGGCTGCGATAATTTCTAAATCATGATTAAATATTGTATTCCATAACTCAGCCACTACCTGATATGCCTCATACGAATCAACCCATTTTATATCCATAAAAAGACGCTTCGCATCAGCCAACATAGCTGACTTCAGCCCAGCTAGTCCGGTTTGCTTATTGACACTCTTTAAATTTTCCCAGTATTTTTCAGCATATACTTCAATCCGTTTATTAAGCTTACCGTTAACTTCTTCCACAGAAGCGCTATCCAGAATATCGACTCGTAACGTATCCATATTTTTAATGTCATAATATCCATTACGAATCTCTTTCAAATGCATGCTCAATATATCCTTTATCTCAGTTGTTAAAATCGGCAACTTATTAAAATCTTCCTTAGGGATACCTCCATATAAGTGTGCATCGACATGATGAGGAATCTCTGTTTCTATTTGTTCAACATAACGCGGAATATTAAAGTTATAATCATTTTTTTTAAGTTCATCAAGAAATACAAGATGACTATATCCAGTACTCTCTATACGTTGAGAATACGTATCAACAATACGTGCAATATCCTTATCTTGAAGAATATTATGATCTTTACCTTTTGTAAAATGTTTAGATGCATCAATAACTAAAATTGAGTCACCAATAGATCTGTTCTTTTTTAATACGACAATACATACTGCTATTCCCGTATTAGCAAATAATTTGCTGGGTAACCCGATTACGGCATCAATATAGTTCTTATCTATAAGTCGCTGACGGATAGCTCCTTCTGCCCCACTACGGAAAAGAACTCCATGTGGCAAAACAATTGCCATCGTTCCCTGTTGACCAAGATGATACAGCCCATGTAGTAAAAAAGCATAATCTCCCGTCTTGTCCGGCGGCATCATTCCCACAAAAGAAAACCGAGGATCAGATATGGTGAGTCCATCACTATTCCACTTTTTCAGTGAATACGGAGGATTCATAACAATAGCATCAAATTGGACCGCCTCATTAGGTCGCTTAGGGTCTTCCGGCCAATCTTGGGCTAAGGTATCAGCATTACGGATGGTCATCTTTTCCGGCCGAACTCCGTGAAGGAGTAAATTCATACGAGTAAGGTTGTAGGTTGCAGTATTTTTCTCCTGTCCATAATAGTTTAAATCTTTCTGTTCTTGGGAAGATAAATGCTGTTTTACAGTAAGTAATAACGACCCTGACCCGACCGTCGGGTCATAAACAGATGTGACATCGCCTGAGAGTGTCACAATTTGTGCCATAACTTCACTAATCTGTCGAGGCGTATAAAACTCCCCTGCCTTTTTACCCGCTTCCATAGCGAATTGACCTATCAAATACTCATAAGCATCGCCTAAAACATCGGTTTTTTGTAAAGCGACCATATTCAAATCTGCGAAAAGACTGATTAACTCCTTAATATTTTTACTACGTTCATTAAGGTCTTTTCCCAATGCTTGATTAGTGAGGTCCAAGCTGGAAAATAAATTCTCAAAATCATCAGGGTTTTGACCGCCTGCGATGGTCTTTTCAAAAGCATCAAGTGACGCTCTTATTGTCTCTAGTTCAAATCTACCTCCATTAATATCTTGTATCCATCGTTGATAAAGATATTCCGGAGAAATATAATATCCAAGCTGTTGTCGAATAAGATCAATATACTGCTTTTGATATTGGTCATAAACATTCTTATAATGGTTGACAAGTTCTTCTTCGGTAAGTTCATATAACTGCTCCGTCATGCGAACTTGTTCTAACGTCTTATCACTCAAGAACTTATAAAACATAAGCCCCAACATATAGTCCATATATTGGCTGGCATTCATAGATCCTCGAAGCTCATTGGCCCCATCCCACAAGCGTTTTTTTATTTCATCTGAAGTAATCACTGACGTATCCACTCCTATTAGTAAAAAATATCTAATTATTCCGCACACATTAGTAAATTAATCTACGATTCATACTCTTAATCCTTATAACGGGGCAAAGAGAGTATGCCACCTTTATTATCTACCAACACCAATTACAACATTTTCTTTACGCTATCCCCCATAATACTATTTACTAACTAATTTATATATGATATTTATTTTTTCTTAGATCAAATGCCTCTTTTCCACCTTCTAATATATCACATATATGTTGTTGTATGCCGCATTTTCCTAACACTCCATTACTGCCTTCAATAGGTTGATCTTCTTCTATGGAGCCCGATCGATATTCAAAACGAAAGACTTCATTAGGCGTATTGATACCATCTTGGTTCGCAACAATTACCTTCTCTGCATCACTGCCTACTACTATATTAGCATTATGTGTAACAATAATAATCTGACGCTGATTCTTTTTATCTTTTATAAACGGAATTAATTCATCAAATATTGAACTATTATCCAAATCATCTTCCGGTTGATCAATAAGAATGGGGCATGTGCTTTCAGCTAATTCTATTATTAATTTCAATAAAAATAATGACTTTTTACCCGGAGACATTTGCTCAAACAAATCATTATCCATTTTTACTTGATATGTCGTATTATACCAATCCGAAAAAATTCCACGTAAAACATCTTCAGCGGTCCTTTGCTTAGCGGTCTTTAACGCTCCATTCAGGCATGCCATGATAAAGTGACTTAAATCCCTGTCCTCCAACCAATCTTCCGATAAATTATCCAAATCAATAATACTTTTATTAGATTTCAAACTTCTTTTATCAAATAAATCTAATAAATTTCTAATAAAAGCTTCTTTTCTAAATGGTGTAATTACTGAGAACGTTAAAGCACTTTTATCACTTGTACTATTTTCATTTTTATTTTTTAATATATTATTATTGAGTATCTATTCATACTCTTTGTGAGTTATTTAATATTTCCTACTTTTGCGATGGGACTAATTCTTAATTCCACATTAGGTAATATTAATTTTACACTCTTAGGTAATCGATCTTTTTCACGTGTCACACGAAAATAATTTTCTACAGATAAATAATCGGTAATCCCAATTACTGCAATATTCTTATAAGGATCAGTACCATCACCAACATATATCTCTATTTTTTTATAAAAGTTGTCCCATTTTTTATCATCATCTGTTCCCGTATAATTGTCATTTTTCTTAGTACCCGGTGTATGGATATGTAAATTCCATCTTTACTCTCCATATAATTTAAAATTTCTCATTCTCATATTCACGTTCTTACCTCGTTGTGCCATGTGCGGCCCTCCTATATAATCCCTACGGCCCAATAAGCACAAAGTACAGTGCCCCGGGGTAGTCTCGTCTCATGTCTTTCAGTTGTGCCGAGAAGCGTTTGAAGTAGTCGGCAAAGACGTGTACGTTTTCTACGAAAAAGGTTTTATATTCTTCGTTACTGAGGACTAAGTCTTTTAAGCCTTTAGGATTTCTGTAAAGCCAATCAATATCGAAGGTAACGTCGCCCACCTTGCCCCGAAGTCCCCCGTAATAGCGAGGATCCGTGAAGGTGCAGGCCGGGGCTTTCAGCATAGTAGCCGTAAATTCGTCTAAGCGTTCAATGAGTATGTCCAGTACGGAAATGTCCTGAGAGTTCCAGCCGTAGTGTTCAAAGCGTCCGTCTCCGTATTCAAGGCCGCCGCTCTGGCTGTCATAGTCACAAATCCATTGTTCAACCAAGCTTTCCGACAAAGGGCCGTCAATACCGCAAAAAGCATCCCAACAAGGATAGCGTTCTTCTTTGTGCCAGTCGTCCGTAAGGCTTATACAGTAGAGGCTCACATCTCCGTCTCTTTCGTCATAAAAGGACAGGCTTTCAAATTCCGGTGTGACACGATACTTTTCGCCCTTCCATGTAAGGTATGTATTTTCTTTATAGCCGTCCGAGTACTGCATATACGCCCCCAAATATAACTATCCTTATGTTTCATCCGAGACTTTATTTAAAAGCTCCTCGTTGTGACAATACGTATAAATATTATATACCTTATGTAGATATTTTTATTCATTGTATGACTATAAGGTCTTTTCTATTCGTTAATCATCCTATAAACGCATAGCTCTACTGTCTGAAAATATAACCAGCTGTCTCATGGATTAATAATTTGAATAGTTTTATTCTTTTTATTGTTGTTATAAATAATTCGGTGAGTTTAAGGGTAAGGTACCTTATAATGAATAAGGTCGGTATCTGCCGGCCGGATCTGTTCATTAGAATAAGGGGGGAACGTATGACTATTACAGGTTTATTTATCGGCTTCTTAGTCGGTATTATTTTGCAACGTGGACAATTTTGTATTTCCGGTCAATTGGGATACATTATCCGCACCCGTTCAGCAGCTGCTGTGGCGCCTATTGCCGTAGCCGTAGCCATTCAAATGGTGGGCTTTTACATATTGGCACAGACAGGTTCTATCACTATCCCTACCTCTCCTATGCCTCTTATGGCAACTTTGGTAGGGGCGTTGTTGTTCGGCATCGGAATGGGAATCGCCGGTTGTTGTTTAACGGGCCAACTCTTCCGTGCCGGTCAGGGATTAATTTCGGCCTGGACGACGTTGCTTGTTTTTTCCGTGACGACAATCGCTACTCAAACAGGGATTTTTAAGTACTGGATAACGGACATGTTGAAAACAACGGGAAATATGTCTACGATACCCAAGACCTTGGGTATCTCTTCGCTTTGGCTTATAGGTCTCTTTGTGATTTTCACCATTTATGCCGTTTATAAATGGACGAAGTCCTACGAGAAGGATCCCGATTATTGGACCGGTGTACCTGCCGGTATAGCCTTGGGGATTGTCGGCGTAGCTGCCTGGTACTTCAGTGCTGATGCCGGCCGAGACTTTGGTCTCAGTTTTACCATTCCTATCGGCAATTTATTCCAGTATATCCAATTGGATCAACAGCGGTATCTTAACTGGGGCTCTTATCTGGTTTTGGGTGTCCTTATCGGCTCCTTTGCCGCCTCTGTTGTTAAAAAACAATGGCGTAATGACACAATGGCTCCACGAAAATTTTGGGAAAGCGTCATCGGCGGCTTTCTCATGGGTATCGGTGCCGCCCTTACAGGCGGCTGCACTATGGCCAATGTCGTCGTCGGGACAGCTTATTTTTCCTGGCAAAGTTGGATTGCATCGTTTATCATGGCTTTCGGTTTATGGATTGTCTTAAAATTGCGGAAAGCCTAATTCAGACTATGAGGTGATGTAATGAAAAAATTTATCTTAGCAATGTGCTTAGCTTTCTCTATGGCTCTTTTGGCAGGCTGTGGTGCCTTAAGCGGCAATAAAGTGGAGACATTGAACATGGAAGGCTTTAAATCGGCCATGAGTGACGGCAATACGGTCATTGTCGATACACGTGGTGACAGCGTTTACAATGGCTTTAAAAGTCCTAATGCCGCCCGCGGCGGACACGTACCCAAGGCGGTTCAGTTTACGGCTGAATGGCTCGACGGGATTCACCCCGATAAATTTGAATCCTTCGCAGCCGACAAAGGCTTATCCAAAGATAAGACTATCGTTTTCTACGATGTAGATCCCGACCGCACGGACAGGGTCAGCAAAGACTTCGCATCCCGTGGCTATAAAGTAAAAGTTTTCAACGACTTTGTAGACTATACAAAAGATAGCTCCAATCCGCTCGAGTCTTTCCCCAACTATAAGCTCCTCGTCAATGCATCTTGGGTAAAAGATGTTCTTGACGGTAAGAACCCTGAAACGTATACGGGGGCTCCCGTCAAGGTATTCCATGTTTCATGGGGAGATATTGACAAGGCTAAGGGCTACAAACAACATGTCCCCGGAGCCTTTCATTTCAATACGGACTGGATTGAAAACGGTCCTGTTTGGAACTTGTCCGACCCGTCCGTCATTTTAGCCAACTTGTTAAAACAAGGTATTACAAAGGATACGTTGGTCGTTCTGTATTCTGAAAATCCCTTGGCAGCATTCCGCGTTATGTGGGCTCTGCGTTGGGCCGGTGTAGAAGATGTTCGCATTATGAACGGCGGCATGAATGCTTGGACCAACAATGAATACCCCATTGACTCGAATGTCAATACGCCGCAACCGGCAACGGATTTCGGCACGTCACTTCCGGCTCATCCCGAACTGGACATCGAAACGGCACAAGAAGCTTATGCGGCTCAGCATCAAGGTACGAAGCTTATCTCCGTACGTTCTTGGGATGAATATCTCGGTAAGGTCAGTGGCTACGATTATATTCCTAAAGCCGGTGAACCGGACGGTGCAATTTGGGGCTTCGGCGGTACCGACTCGGGGAACTTGGCAGACTACTACGACCCGGACGGCTCTCTGCGTAATCCCTATGAAATCTTTGCACTTTGGGACGGCCAAGGCATTCATGAAGGAGACTCGCTTGCATTCTACTGCGGTACCGGCTGGCGTGCAGGCATTCCTTGGTTCCTCACTCAATTAGCAGGTTGGAAAAATGTTAAGGTATATGACGGCGGTTGGAATGATTGGCAAATGGATCCGTCCTTACCGACACTCCATATCGACCCGAACACCCAAAAGCCGGATGCTAAAAACGACTTCGGCATTACTCCGAAAACCGGTACTTCTTGCAAGAGCTAAGACGTAAGGTTGACTTGGTAATGTGTGAGGGAGGAGTACGAATGTATCTCCTCCCTTCTTTCGGTTTTCATAGATTTCTTATCTGTATCACTAGTATCTTAACCCAGAGTTCTATTACTTTTACATGAGGTGAGTTTATGAAAAAATCTGTTTTAGCATTATCCGTCTGTCTTTGTACCTCTCTTTTGTATGGCACGGTTTCCTATGCCGCCTCATCCGACGTAAAATCTCTCGATATGTCGGCTTTTAAAGTTGCTACAACGGCTAAGAACACAGTCATAGTAGATACACGAGACGACAGTGTATACAACGGTTTTAAGGAAAAGGGAGCTGACCGAGGCGGACACGTACCCAAAGCCGTTCAATTTACAACTGAATGGCTTGACAAGATTCAAGCCGATAAGTTCGAATCTTTTGCTGTCGATAAGGGACTTACAAAAGATAAAACCCTGGTTTTTTACGATATAGACCCGGCCCGTACGGAAAGAGTAGCGGCCGCCTTCGCGTCTCGCGGCTATAAGGTAAATGTCTTCAATCAGTTTGTCGACTATACGAAGGATAAATCCAACAGACTGGAATCCTTTCCGGAATATCAGCTACTCGTATCACCGACATGGGTCAAAGACGTCTTGGACGGTAAGCGTGCTGAAACGTATAAAGGTGGGCCCGTCAAAGTCTTCCATGTGGCCTGGGGCGATATAGCCCAGGCTGACGGCTACAAGGTACATATACCCGGAGCTTTTCATTTCAACACGGATTGGATTGAAAATGGTCCTATTTGGAACTTGTCCGATCCGTCCGTCATTTTAGCCAACTTGTTGAAACAAGGAATTACGAAAGATACAACGGTTATTTTATATGCCGAACATCCCATGCCGGCCTTTCGTGTTCTCTGGGCCCTGTATTGGGCTGGTGTCGAAGACATTCGTATTATGAACGGCGGTATGGAGGCCTGGTGCCGCCATAAGTATCCTATTGAAACAAAGGTGAATACACCGCAACCTGTCTCGACTTTCGGTACGGCGATTCCGTCCCACCCCGAAGTAGATATTGCTACGGCACGGGAAGCCTACGAAGCACAAAAACACGGAACAAAACTCGTTTCTATTCGTTCTTGGGATGAATACGTCGGCAAGGTTAGCGGTTACGACTATATTCCTAGAGCCGGTGAGCCTGCTGGTGCAATCTGGGGTTTCGGCGGTACGGATCCGAATAACTCGGCAGCATTCTACGACCCGGACGGAACCTTACGCAATCCCTATGAAATTTTCAATCTCTGGAAGGGTCAGGGCCTTCACAAGGGCGATTCCCTCGCCTTCTACTGTGGTACCGGTTGGGGTGCCGCTATTCCCTGGCTGATAACGAAGATGGCAGGCTGGCCGAATACAAAGGTATTCGACGGCGGCTGGAACGATTGGCAAATGGATATGACCTTGCCGGTACTGCATGTCGCTCCCGGTACAAAGCGACCGGATATGAAGAATGACTACGGTGCTACACAAAGTTCGGGAACTTCCTGCAAGTTTTAATTACATATAAGTACGCAAAAGACCGTAAGCTTTAAGCTTACGGTCTTTTCTATATCTCCTTACGCTCCCTCATATACGAGGTTGATAATAGTCAGCGTTGTTTCGCATGATTTGACAAGGGACGGTATGGGCAGGAATTCATAGGGCGAGTGGAAGTTCATGCCGCCTGTAAAGTAGTTGGGCGTCAGGATTCCCTTGGTGGAGATGAAGGACCCGTCCGTACCGCCGCGCATGGCAATGGTTTTGGGCGTAATGTTCAGTTCTTTCATGGCTTCGTAAATGTAGTCAATAGCCTTGCCGTTTTCATCCGTCAAGGCATCGCGAATGTTGCCGTACGTATCACTCATGTCGAGTTCAAAGCGAGCTCGAGGATATTTTTTCGCCATGTCGTCTACATACTTACGAATGCGTGCCTTCTTTTCTTCGTATTTCGCTTTGTCGTGATCGCGAATGTTTAGGGTAACTTCAGCTACGGACTGGTTGGATTTCACGGCTTGGCACCAAATATATCCTTCTTTTCCTTCCGTGCATTCCGGCGTTTCCGTTCTGTCGAAGAGATTCATAAAGTCTACAGCCAAAAGGGTCGGATTGAGAAGGACTCCTTTGGCACTCATGGGATGAGCACTGACGCCGTGAATGGTCACGACGGCCGTACCGGCGTTGAAGGTTTCATAAACCACTTCGCCCAGTTCGCATGAGTCGATGGTGTAGGCAAAGTCTACGGGAAAACGGGAAAAATCCATGTTCTTAGACCCGTAAAGGCCACATTCTTCATCAGGTACGAAGGCTACGTAAATATCGCCGTGGTAAAGATTTGAGTCGCTTGCCAAGGTGTGCAAGGCCGTCATGACATTGGCTATAGCCGCCTTATTATCCGAACCGAGGACGCTCGTTCCGTCGGTGACAATAAGATTCTGCCCTACATAAGGCTTTAATTCAGGATGTTCAGCCGCCTTCATGACCAAGTTTTTTTCTCGGTTTAAAATAATATCGCCGCCGTCATAGTTTTCTACCGTATGGGCGTGAACGACGGGCGACAAGTTAACGTCTACCGTGTCCAGGTGAGCGCAAAAGCCGATGGCCGGTGCCGACTTTTTATTCGGCCCCAGGCGTGCGGGAAGACGTCCCGTAAGAACGCAGTGTTCACTTAAATGTAAATCGACAAGGCCTATTTCTTCACATTCTTTTTGTAAGAGTTTAGCCATGTCCCACTGCCCTTTTGTACTGGGAACCTGCGTGCCGCCGTTCGGTTCACTTTGAGACGGTACGCCGATATAGCGGTAAAATCGTTCTGTCAGTTCTTTTGTTAAGTCTTTCATATTCTTTCCTTCTTTCATACACCGGTTACAGTATTTTCTATGTTAGAAGTGCCTTTATGAAATAATGTTAGAACATTTGACGCGGATATACATAGTCTGCCTGGAAGCCCAAAGGAATGCCGGCTGCCCAGAAGAGATACAAGGTAATGGTCAGGACGATGAGAAGTGCAATCGTATACGGAAGCATAAGGCTGCTCAGCGTACCGACACCGGTCTTTTTGTAGTATTTCTGGCAGTAAATAATGATTAAGGGATAGAAGGCAAACATGGGCGTGCATACGTTAACAGCCGAGTCACTGATACGAAATGCCGCCTGAGTCAGTTCAGGTGCAATGCCGACGGACATGAGCATAGGCACAAAGATAGGCGCCAAAATGGACCACTTAGCCGAGGCGGATGTAATGAGCAGGTTCAGTAAGGCAACGAAAACGATGATACCGAAGACCGTAACCTGCGGCGGTAAGGCCAAGGATTTCAAGAATTCCGCACCGGCAATGGCAATGAGAGCCCCCAAGTTGGACGCACCGAAGGCATACATGAACTGGGCTGCAAAGAAGTAGAATACAATGAGCTGTACCAGTGTATGCGTAATGTCTTCCATAGACTTCGTAAAGTCCTTGGAGCTCTTAAAGCTGCCGCTCAAGATACCGAAGACAATGCCCGGTACGGCCGCAAGCAGAAAGATAATGGCTACAATGGACTGCATGACGGGAGCCTTAAAGCTGGCAATGTTTCCCGCCGGGTCACGCAAGATAGAGTCTTCCGGCCAAAGCGCCGCAAAGAGTCCGACAAGCATCAAAATGAGAACGAAGGACGCAATGTAGAAGGCTCTGTTTTGCTTAGGCGTAATGACATCGATGGCATCTTCCGATACGTCAATATCCGCATCCAAGGGGCAAGCCTTACGGCACCACGGTTCGGTAATTTTTTCCGTTACCCACCAGCAAACGGCAATAACGGGCACCGTCGCCGCTAATGAGAAGAAATAGTTACATAAAACATTGATTTCGTATGTCGGGTCGATGAGTTGAGCCGCCATTTGCGAAAATCCCTGGATAACCGGGTCGATGGCCGACGGCGTATAGTTGGCTGCAAAAGCACCGGCAATGCCGGCAAAGGAAGCACCTACACCGGCCAAGGGATGCTTACCCGATGCGTAGAATAAATAAGCCGCCATGGGGATGATGATCATATAGCCGCTATCGGGAGCCAAATGACTGAGCATACCGACGACGATGACAATAGGTGTTAAGAGAAACTTCGGTGTTACGGCCAAAAGCTTTTTCAGGCCCGTGGCAATAAAGCCGGACCCCTGTGCGACGCCGATACCCAAGGTCGCCACAATAACCATGGCCAAGGGGGGGAAGCCTGCAAAGTTGCTGACCATCTTAGTCAAAAGAGTTGCCAGCGATTCGGGTGCCAACATATTGGTAATTGTAATTTCTTTACCTGTTGTAGGATGAATGTATCCGAAATGAATTTGTGAGAATAAAGCCGATACGACACAGGTAATAACAAAGGCTGCAATAAACAGCATGGTAATGTCGGGAATGCGGTTACCGATTCGCTCAATGGCGCCGAGTATACCGCCTGTCCCCTGCACTTGTACAGTGCTGTCGTTTGAGTTTTCTTGCGACATAACAGGTCCTCCTCTGTATAAAAACAAATGTGCACTCAAGTCAGTGCTTCTTTTATAGTAGTAGTCACGTATTTTCATGTCAATGTACTTTTATGAATATGCATATATTCCTGATACCTATACTATTATGACAACACGGAGGCCACCCTTTTCATCTTGATATACACCCTCATTCATGGTAAACTATTTTAGTACGACATATATGCGCCTATAGCTCAGGGGATAGAGCACCGGTCTCCGGAACCGGGTGCGCAGGTTCGAATCCTGCTAGGCGCACCATATTAAAAGGCTCACTACTCGGTTAGTGAGCCTTTTTTGAAGGAGCGTTCCATGGATAAGCGAGCTCGCGAACAACAGACAATGGAAGAAATGATTAAAATTTATTGCCACGGTCTTCACCATACCAAAAAAGGAACTCTCTGTCCCGTATGCACAAGTTTGCTTCAGTATACAAGGGAACGAATCGCTCGTTGTCCTCATATGGAGACAAAGACCTTCTGCGCTTTTTGCAAAACTCATTGTTACTCACCGACACGACGTGAAGAAATTCGTGCCGTCATGCGCTACAGCGGTCCGCGTATGATGCTTACGGCACCGGTAGCGACACTGCACCATTTATACCTGTCCATTCTGCACAAGCTGAAAGGGTCAAAACATAAAGATTAATCCCACCGGCCGAAATAGAGTTATAGGACATTTCGTGTTGGTTTTAGTGGCGATGAAGCTAGTTTCTATC
>ERZ772945.1340-NODE-1340-length-17514-cov-3.575119_pt1 | contig 17514 bp, 25 predicted proteins | sample MGYA00511681_ERZ772945 | MGnify/ENA primary metagenome ERZ772945 (study PRJEB29015, sample SAMEA2737943) | human oral metagenome | biome: human oral; feature: human-associated habitat; material: dental | place: China | collected 2143 ...
TGAAGAAGTACGAGGAACGGCTACGCCATGAAGTTGGTCGCATCATGGGAGGGTGACGCATGGAGACACCGATGCAATGTGCGAAAGAAATTGCGGATTTCCTCAAGGAGAAGTTTCGCGAATACGGTGAGAAAGAGCCAGACACAGGCGCAGAATACAATGTCTATGCGGGCTTTCTGCCGCGCGAGGACAACCCGAAGAAGATGAAGGCGCAATGCCCCGCCGTCGTTGTCCGTCCGTTGCTCATTGAGGACAACGCGGAGGAAACGATCGCGAAGATGGCGGTTTACGCTGTCACGTATGACGATGACATGAAATTCGGCAGCGAATCCCTCTATCACGTCTTGCAGTTCATCCGCTTCCACCTGCTCACGAATAACCCCGTTCATAAACGGTTTGAAATCAAGCTCAAGGATAGTGAGACGATGGAGACATACATTCCCGACGAACAGCCATATCCGTTTTGGCAGGGGCGGCTAGATTTCGCTGTTTATCTTGAGCAGCCGAGCCGCAATCGTCTTGCCAAGACAGCGACATAGGAGGCGATACCATGGCAAAACCATTGAAGAACGACGCGGCGCAGGAGATTGCGCCCGTCGTTGAAAACGCAGAAACGCTTGAAGAAGCGACGGAAGCTGATTCTGCCGTTCCGAATACAGCGATGGCAGCAGAAGAAGCGGCGCATCCCGCGCCCGAGGGCGAGGATGCAGACACGCCGGAAGAAGCAGCGAATCTTGCGGAAAAGGTCATCTATGTGGGACCGTCCGTGCGCGGCACAATGCTTCACACCTTCGCCGTCTTTTCCGACGGCGTTCCCGCAGAATATCGCGAGCATCCGACGCTCAGGCATCTGTTCGTCGCGCTTGAGCATCTGGACGAGGCACGCGCGGAAATCGCCCGCACAGGCTCCCTGCGCAATACGTGTTACAAACGCGCAAGTGAAGAAATGAAATCAAAGGAGGCAGAATAATTATGGCGTATTTTCATGGCGCAAAGGTCAGGGAAATCCCGACATCCATCATCCCGCCAGTCAATACCACGGCGGGACTTCCCGTCGTATGGGGCACGGCGCCCGTACATCTCACGAAAGACCCGCAGAAGAATGTCCACAAGCCCGTGATCTGCTACGACTGGTCAGAAGCCGTGCGTGCGTTCGGCTACAGCGCGGATTGGGACAGCTTCACGCTGTCGGAGGTCATGTACGCGGAGTTCAAGCTGTACGCCGTCAAGCCGATCATCTTCATCAACGTGCTCGACCCTAAAAAGCACAAGGAGAGCAAAAAGGACACGGAAGGGCGCAAGGTGAACGCGGCGCACGAAGTCGTCATCGAAGATACCGTGCTGATTCCTACGCTCAAGGTCAAGGCGACAGCTCTTTCCGAACCCGCCAAGCTCGGCACGGACTATGTAGCCGCCTACGACGACGACGGCCGGCTCGTCATCACGCTGATCGCAGACGGCGCGCTCTTCAGCAAGACGGAAATCTTCACGGAGTATGACCGTGTGGATGCCACGAAGGTCAAGAAGGACGACATCATCGGCGGTGCGTCGGCAAGCGGCGAGATCAAAGGCTTGGAATGGGTAAGCTCCATCTACACGCTTTTTTCCCTCGTTCCCGGCATCCTTGCCGCTCCCGGCTGGACGGACGATCCGACGGTCGCCGCCGTCCTCAAGGCGAAGGCGCTGACGATCTGCGGGCTTTTCCGCTGCATCGTCCTCACGGACGTGGACACGGGCGAAGTCAAGAGCTACGCTGACGTCAACGCATGGAAGAACAAGAACAACTATACGGGCGTCAATCAAGTCGTATGCTGGCCGTGCGTCAAGAACGGCGATCACGTCTTCCGCATGTCCACGCACATCCTCGGCGTCATCGGCGTCATGGATGCGGCGAACGATGACGTGCCGTATGAAAGCCCGTCGAATCTCTCTTTGCAGGCGACGGGGCTGTGCCTCAAAGACGGCGCGGAAGTCAACATCAGCTTTGAACAGGCGAACATGCTCAATAGCCAAGGCGTCATGACGGGGCTGAACTTTAGCGGCGGTTGGAAGAGCTGGGGCAACTACACGGGCGCATATCCGTCCGTCACCGACCCGAAAGACTGCTTCATCAGCGTGCGCCGCATGTTTGACTGGCAGTATCAGACGTTCATTCTGACGTATTGGCAGAAGGTGGACAGACCTCTCACGCAGCGCCTCGTGCGCACGGTTGTCGACAGCGAATCCGTGCGGCTGAACGGGCTGGTGGCGCGTGGATTCCTCTTGGGGGCGAGCGTCCAATTCCTTGAAAGTGAGAACCCGCTGACGGATCTCCTGCAGGGCATTTTCCGTATCCACAGCTACATCACGCCGCCCGTCCCCGCGCAGGAGATTGAGGACATCCTTGAGTACGACGTCAACAACTTCAAGACGCTCTTTGCGTAAGAGAGAGGAGGCTAAAACATGGCAGTAAACAAAGTTCCCGAAATGGTAACCGATGCAAAGGTGTACTGGGAAGGCGCTGACACGATGATCGGCGTCGCCAACATCGACTTGCCCGAGATGTCGTCTATGACGACGTCCATCACGGGTGTCGGGTTGGCGGGCGAGATCGACGCGCCCGTGAAGGGGCATTTCCAGTCGCTGGAGCTGAAGATCAACTGGCGCACGCCGCACGTCACGGCGCTTCAAATGTCGGGCGGCAAGCCTGTCAACCTCGAAATCTGGGCGAACATCCAGAACATGGACGGCGGCAAGAATGAGTATGACGACGACTGCCTGCGCATCGTTGTGCACGGCAGGGCGAAGTCCTACGCGCCGGGCACGTTGGAGACGGGCAACACGACGGACAGCTCCAACACGATCGAAGCGCATTATTACAAGGTCGAGTACGAGGGTAAGACCATCGTCGAAATCGACAAGTACAACTACAAGGCGATCGTGAACGGCGTGGACTTCTTGGCACAGGTTAGGAAGAACATCGGCATGAACTGAATGGAGGCATAAAAATGGCAACGGATGAAAAGAAAATGGACGAAACCTCGGCGGAGAACGCTGTCGAAGTCGTAGCAGCGGAAGCGGAAGTCGTTGATGAAAGCAATATCGTACAGCTCTCGAAGCCCCTGCGCGGCAAAGACGAGCTGATCTTCGACTTTGCAAAAATCAAAGGCAGCACTCTTTTGAAGTGTGAGAAGAAGGCGAAAGAGGTGGACAACTCCATCGTCGTGCCGCAGCTCTCCATGGCATTTCAGGCGCACGTCGCGGCAGCGGCGGCAGGCGTCAAGTACGATGAGATCATCAATCTTCCCGGCTTGGACTTCATGGCGGTCACATTGAAGGTGTCGCGTTTTTTAAGCGGTGCGGAGAGATAAGCCGACTCAGGCTTTTCGCGCTTCGCCTTGCCAAATACAGCAAATCGCCAATCGGCTACTTCCTTGATCTGCCGATTGGCGATTTCTATGAATGGGTGAAGGTCATGAACGAGGAGATGGACAGAGAAATCGCAGCGCAGAAACGTGCGGCGAAAAGGCACGGCTGAAGGCAAAGAAAAACCGCCCGTTAAGGGCGGCTAGGGAAGGCGCTTGGGGTCGAGCGACGGATAGGGTGTCAGGGAGTCAATAAGCTCCTGCGCTTTCGCTTTGAGCTCTTCAAGCTGTTTGCGCTCAACGTACAATCTGCCGATATCGCAGCTGCCATAACGCGCATGATCGCAGTTTTCGCAGTCATGGTAGTGCGGGTGTCTCGTAGCACCCCAGTGACATGCCTGCCAGGGATCTCGATTTGTTGCCGCAAACACCCAGATTGGCATGACACTCGCCTCCTTCGTACGCATACACCATTCTTTTTTTCTTTATTATATCATAAGCGAGGTGAATCAGACAATGGCGGGAAGACTGATGGAACTGGCAATCGCCATCAAGGGTAAGCTCGATGCCTCGTATACGGCGTCCATGCAGAAGGCGCTCACGGAGGCAGGAAACTTGCAGCGCAGGCTCGGCGATACGAGCCGCGCCATGCGCGACGCGCAGAAAGCCGTCGGCGGACAGTCCCTCGGCGGTTTCTCGCAAAATCAGCGGCAGCTCCTCTCACAGCTCGACGCCTTAAAGAAGGTGCAGTCGGACTTTCGCGCCTTTGCCGACCTTAAGCGTACGGTTCAGTCCATGGGCGCGAGCTTTGACCAGGCGAAGGCGAAGACCGCCGCGCTTGCAGCGGAGTTTCGCAAGTCGCAGGCAAGTACGGCGCAGCTCAAAGCGCAGTTGGATCAGGCGAAGAACGCCATGCAGCAGATGAAGGGGAAAGTACCGGCGGCAGAATACCGCGCCGCGCGGGCGGCAGTCAAGGAACTGACGGCGGCGTATAAGGAGAGCCAAACGCAGACAAGGGCACTCGGCGCAAGTTTCGAGGCGGCGAAGCGCAATGCAGCAGGCATGAAGGGGACGCTGAGCGAGCAGAGAGCCGCGCTTCAAGCTATGCGGGCAAGCCTTGCAAATGCCGGCTACTCGACACAGAACCTCTCGCAGAATGAAATACGCTTGCGCGGCGAAATCCAGCGCACGACACAAGCATTACGGCAGGCGGCGCGTGAGCAGGAAAGGCTTGCAGCGCAAAGAGATCGTCAAACGGCTCAACGAGAAAACCATCGTCACGCTCAGCAAAACCTTTTCAATGCGACAGCAAACTGGCAAGCCGGATGGAGCGCGGTGCAGACGGCAGTCTCGCCGCTGACGGGAGCAATAGAAACCGCCGCTAATTTCGAGCAGGCTATGGCAAAAGTCAAGGCCATTACGAGATCGAGCGACGTTGAGATGCAAAATCTCACAGCCACGGCCAGAGCCATGGGAGAAAAAACACAATTCTCCGCATCGCAGGCCGCCGAAGCAATGAGCTATCTCGGTATGGCGGGGTGGAAATCCGAGCAGATCATCAGCGGCTTGCCGGGGCTTTTGGATTTGGCCGCCGCAGGTGGAACAGATCTGGCAAGGACGGCGGACATTATCTCCGACGACTTGACCGCTTTTGGCATGAGCGCAGATAAAGCGGGGCACATGGCAGACGTTTTTGCCTACACCATCACCAACACGAACACGAATGTCGAGATGTTGGGCGAAACGATGAAATACGCCGCCCCCGTGGCGCATCTTTTCGGCGCATCGCTGGAAGAAACCGCCGCGCTTGCGGGATTGATGGCGAACAGCGGCATCAAGGCGAGCCAGGCGGGAACATCCCTGCGGGCGGGGTTCCTGCGTCTGGCGGGTCCACCGAAGAAAGCATCGAAAGAGCTGAACGCGCTCGGCGTAGACCTTGACTCGCTCTATACGGAACAAAGAGAAGCTGCCGAGGGGATGAAAGCTCTCGGCATTGATATGGAGAAATTCGCGGACGGCCCCGGAAAAATGGGGAAAATCCTCACGGAGCTGAAAGAAAAGACCGCAGGCATGGGGCAGGAGCAGAAAATGGCAGCTCTCGGCGCTATTTTTGGCACGACTGCTGTCAGCGGGTGGCTTGCCGTCCTGCAATCTTCGCCGGAAGACTTCAATGCGTTTGTCAAGGCGCTTGAAAACTCCGACGGGGAAGCCGCAAGAATGGCGCAAATCATGCAGAATACGGCAAAGGGCGCACTGACGAGACTGAAATCCGCTGCGGAATCTGCCGCGATCAGTATTGGCAGCGTATTCCTTCCTATGCTTGCGAACGCGGCTGATGCTGTGGCAAAGTGGGCGGGCGTGCTCTCCCAAGCCGCAGCCGAACACCCAAGACTTATCCAGATGCTCGGCATTTTGGCGGCGGCGCTTGCGACCGTCGTCATGACAGCGCTCACGATCAATGTCGCGACAGCGGCGTGGAGCCTTCTTACATCCACAGCGGCCATGGTCAAAGGCGCAGTGCTGGGCGCACAAACGGCATTCATGGCGTGGGCGGCCGCGCAAAGAGCCGCCGTAGCATCTACAGTGGCTTCAATCGCCGCACAGAGGACTGCCGCCGCAACCGCAGTGGCAACGGCAGCCGTACAGCGGGGTGCCGCCACGGCTACGGGCTTGTGGACGGCGGCACAGTGGGCGCTCAATGCCGCGATGGCGGCAAACCCCATCGTGCTTGTCGTCATCGCCATCGTCGCCCTTGTCGCTGCTATCGTCTGGGCAGTTGCCAACATCGACAGCTTGAAAACAACAGCCTCCATCACGTTCAACCATATCTCCGGAACGGTGGCGGCGATGGTGGCGGTGGTGCAGGCGAAATTCAGCGAAGCGCTCAACAAGATCGCAGAGGTCTGGAACAGCATCACGGGACAGAGTCTGCATTCGTCGGAAATCATCGGCGAGATATTCAACACGCTCGGCTTCCTGTTGGGCGGGGCTTTCGACGTGGCAGTGACCGTGATCGGGACGAATATTGCTGTAATCATCAACACTGTCACATCCCTGGCACAAGTGATCGGTGGTGTGGTTAATATCATCGTCGGATTTTTCACAGGCGACTGGGACAGGGCATGGAAAGGCGCCGGACAGGTCGTTGATGGTGTTGTAGGCGCGAGCGTCGGAACGCTCAAGACGTGGATGGGCGGCATCGGCGACGTTTTCGACATGCTCATGGGGAAATCTGCCGAAGTGCAGAAGCAGGCGGAGCAGGCAAAGGCAAGCCAAGACGTTGTCGCGGCGGGCAGGAACGCCCTGCCGCAGATCAACTCCGACTACCTGCCCGATGAGGGCATGATGCAGACCGCCGCCGCCGCGCAGCAGACCTCGCAGGCGACCGCCGAGGCAGCGACGCACGCGCAGGAGCTTTCTGCCAATGTCCAACAGACGGGGCAAGCCACGCAAACGACGACGGACTATATGCAGCAGCTTCAGACTGTCGTCGGGCAAGTCCCGGCGCAGGCAGGGGCGGCGTTCTCCGACATGGGCGAGCAGTCCGCAGCAGCGGCGCAGGCGATCAATACGAACATGCAGCAGATTCCTGCACAGACGCAAGCGACCTTTCAGCAGCTTCCGCCGATGGCACAGCAGGGAACGGACGGCATGGTGCAGGAGTTCTCACAGCTCGCTACGAAATGCCAGCCGGGCGGCAACGCCTTCGTGCAGGGAGCGAACGACTGGGGACAGAGAGCACACGCGGCAATCGCCACATGGGCGGAGCAGATGGCTTCCACCGTGGAAAACAAGCTGTCGAGCGCATGGGGACGTATCTCGTCGCAGTTCAGCGCGGGATTGAACGTCAACGTGACCACGAGCGGCGGCGCGAGTATCGCCGCAAACGCCACGGGCGGTATCTACCGTAAGGGCGCGTTCCTCACGACGTTCGCCGAGGACAGCGCAGAGGCGGCGATTCCTTTAGACGGTTCAAGCCGCGCCATATCGCTCTGGCGGCAGGCAGGCGAGATGCTGGGCGTACTGCCGAAGAACATGCCGGGTATCTTGCCGCCCGACATCAACACCACAGCGGAACTTGCCGCGCCGCCAACAGAAGCGCAAGTGGCAGCCGCACCCGTTGCGCGTGAACCGTACCGCGAGGCGGGAGACGTCAAGATCGAGTACAAGCCGACGATCACCATTCAAGGCGGCGCAGGAAGCGAAGTCGTGCATCAGATTCAAGATATCTTGAGTCGGGGCAAGAACGATCTGAAAGCCCTCGTCCTGCAAGTCCTGCGCGAGCAGCAAATCAAAGAGAGGAGGACGTCCTTTGCCTAGCACCTATACGACGATCCAGGGCGATACATGGGACGTGATCGCCTACAAGGTTTACGGCAAGGAAGCCTGTATGGCGAAGCTCATCGAGGCAAACGACGACCTCGCCCATATTGCCGTCTTTTCCTCGGGCGTCAAGATCGTCTGCCCTCCGTTTGAACCTCGGGCATCGAAGATCCTGCCGCCATGGAGGAGGTAGCTTATGGCAGAGTATAAAAACCCGCTTGACGACTGGCTCAAGGAACTGCCGGAGAAATCGGAACTTTCGCGCCGCGCATGGCTGGAAATCAAGTACACGCCTGCGGGCGAGGACGAGGAGAAGGACATTTCCGAAGATGTCAGCAAGTATCTCATTTCCATGTCCTACACGGACAACCTCTCGGATGCGGCGGACGACGTGACGCTCACCTTGGAAGACAGGGCGCAGCTCTGGATGGAAGACTGGTTTCCCGAGGGCGAAGGCAATATGCTCGACATCACGATCCACACCTACAACCGCATTAGCTTAAAGGACGGCGAGGCGGTCTTTCATGTCGGCAAGTTCGAAATCGACGAGGTGGAAATCACGGGCTATCCGTCCACTGTGCAGATCAAGGCGGTTTCCGTCCTCGGTGATTCGTCGCTTCGCGGCACGAAGAAAAATCAGACATGGGAAGAAATATCTGTCTGGAAATGCGCCGCCGATATTTGTGAGCGCAACGGACTCTCGCTTCTCTGGGATTGCGACGAAAATCCGAACCTCGACCATGTGGAGCAGGCGGATGAGTCGGACTTAGCCTTTCTCCTGAAAATCTGCAAAGACCACGGCATGAGTCTCAAGATCATGGCGGAGCAGATCGTCATTTTTGACGATGCGAAGTACGAGGCGCAGGCGCCCATCATCACGGTGTATAAGCCGGGCATAAAAGCTGAACTGGATGAGAATACGATGCCGCTGCGCTGGCTCACGGGCTACGGTCTGCGCTCCAAGACGCGCGACACTTACTGGAAATGTCATGTGAAATACCAAAAAGGCGAGGAAAAGGAAGTCATCGAAGGGGAGTTTGCCGCACCCGACCGGGAGAAGGGGCGCGTCCTCTATGTGCGCGAACAGGTCGAGGACACGGCAGAAGCCGAACGTCTCGCGAAGAAGAAACTGCGCGATGCGAACAAGGAAGCCGTCACAGGCAGCTTCTCCACGCTCGGCAACACGAACTTTGCGGCGGGGACGGTTCTGCAGCTCAAGAACTTCGGCAAATTCGACGGCAAGTATCTCATGACGAAGGTGGAGCACAGCGTCACGACGAGTTACACGACGACGGTCGATATCAGGAGGTGTCTGGATGGCTACTGAAAGAAATGCGGGCAGCGTGGCACTCTCCGAGTGCATCTTTATCGGGCAGGTATCGGCGTACGGCAAGACACCGGGAACGGTCATCGTACGCCGTCCCGACAAGGACGACCGCACAACAGCTGAGCTTGCCGTGATGAGCCGCTGTACGAAGGAAACAAAGGATTACTGGATGCCCGACATAGACGAACAGGTGCTTTGCATCCTTCTGCCGAACGCCTCGGGCAAAGGCCCCGGCGCGGGCTTTGTCATCGGCGCGTTTTACAGCACGGCCGACCCGCCGAAGGAGCACGATACGAGCGTCCGGAGCATCCGCTACAAGGATGGCAGCTACATCGTGAACAACAACGGCGCGATGGAAATTCATGCGTCGAAATCGCTCAAGATTACGGCGCCGCGCATTGATTTGAACTGAGGAGAATTGAAGATGCCTGCGGCAACACGACATCATGACAATGACACAGGGCATGACGCCTGTCCGCCGCGAGGTCTAGCCTCGCACAGCGGCGACGTATTCATCAACGGCAGGGGCGCAGGTCGCGTCGGTGACACCTACCCGCCGCACGGCTGTCCCGTGCACGCGCCGCACAGCGGCAAGATCGCCGCAGGGAGTGCGACCGTATGGATCAATGGACGGCAGGCGGGGCGCATCGGTGATCCCGTTTCCTGCGGCGGCAGCGTCGCCGTGGGAAGCGCGGACGTGTTTATTGGCGGCTGATAAACGGAAGGGGGATAAGCCGTGGAAGTCGGCTATATGGGCGATATTGTCTTTGTCTCGTCGGAAAGTCGCTTGCTCACGCCGACGAAATACGAGCGCGAGAGCACGGGGAGATGGGTAGAGCATGAACTGCTCATGCGAAAGCCCGTCAGTCAATACGGCGGCCCCGGACTGGAAAAGCTCTCGTTCAGCATCATCCTCGACACGGGGCACGGCATCGACGTGCAAGAGCAGCTCAAGAAGCTCCGTACCATGCGCGACACGGGTGCGGTTTTTCCGCTCATCCTCGGCGGCAAGCCCGTCACGCAGAGCTATTGGCGCATGGACAGCATCAAGGAGACGGAGCATTATTGGGCGACCGACGGCAAGCTCATCCAATGCCGCGCGGACATCGCGCTCACGGAATACAACGACAGCAACGAGGTCGAGAAAACGAGTCTGGAAAGCAAGTACGGCAAGAAGTCGGACGATGAGAACGGCACGGCAGGAGGCGGCTGATATGGTCTATCTGATCAAGGGGAGCGTTGGGGCAGAAGTAGACTTCGCGCCCGCTACTGTCGTCGAGGAGGTTATTCAGAACGTCCGTACGCTCCTTGCGACGATGAAGTTTTCCGTGCCGATGGATCGCGATTTTGGTATTGACGGTACAGTGATCGACCGCCCCATCAATCTTGCTAAGGCGAGGCTGAGCAGCGAGATATTTCGTGCCGTGCGCCGCTATGAGCCGAGGGCGATCGTTGAATCCATCGAGTTTGAAGGCGCGGAAAGCGGGCGGTTGACGCCGATCGTGAAGGTGAGCGTTCGCGCATAAAATCTTGGGAGGTGAAGCGAAATGAAAATCAAGGACTTGGCAAAACTGACATTCGTTGACGCCGATCCGCAGGAAATGGAAATCCACATCTTGACGACGGTCGAAGGCCTCTTGAAGCGGAAACTCGCGCGAGCCGATCCGCTGCGACTGTTCCTCTTGAGTGTTGAAGCGCTGCTCATTCAGCAGCGCCTTTTGTTTGACCAAATGGCGAAAATGAACCTTTTGGCGTATGCCAAAGGCGACTATCTTGACCATATCGGCATCCTCGTCGGTGCGAATCGTCTGCCTGCGAGTCCTGCCAAAGCGACGATGAAGCTCACGCTGTCGGCGGTGCGCGATCAGGCGGTGATTCTCCCGAAAGGCGCACGGATCACGGCAGGCGACAATATCTATTTCGCACTCGACGAAGCTGCCATCATTCCCGCAGGAAGCCTCGCTGTCATGGCGGCGGCGACCTGCACGGAAGAAGGCGAAAAGGGAAACGGCTACCTGCCGGGCGAGATCAACAAGATCGTCGACCCTGTACCCTTCTGGGCGGCGGCAGAAAACGTGACGAAGAGCGAGGGCGGCGCGGATACGGAAAGCGACGAAGCATATCGCGAACGCATCCAAGAAGCGCCGGGAAAGTTCTCGACGGCAGGACCCGCGCTCGCCTACGAATATCATGCCAAGGCAGCTTCCGCGCTCATTGTGGATGTCAGCGTCGACAGCCCCGCACCCGGCGAGGTCATCGTCTATCCGCTTCTGAAGGGCGGCGTGATTCCGGGTAACGAAATCCTTACGCTTGTTGACAAGAAGCTCAACGATCGCAGCATACGCCCGTTGACGGACAAAGTGAGCGTCAAAGCGCCCGAAAGCGTCAAGTACGATGTCGATGTTCTTTATTACATCGACCGCCGTGATGCAACTGAGGCGGCGGCGATACAGCAACGCGCCGAAAGCGCCGTGCAGGAGTTCAGCGCATGGCAAAAAGAACGGCTGGGCAGGGACATCAACCCGACGGAGCTCTACTACCGTCTGCGGGCGGCAGGCGTGAAGCGGGCGGAAATCAAGTCGCCTGTCTTTACCGCCACAAATAAGAAGCAAGTCGCCGTCGCCGAGAGTGTTAAAGTGTCGTTTGGAGGGCTAGAGGATGAGTAAGGAGCTGCGGCACACATCTCTCCTCGATATCCTGCCGCAAAATCTCTTGAGAGACGAGCAAATCAAGGCGGCAGCACAGGCGCTCGACGCGGAGCTGCAAAAAATCACGGAAGCGACGAAAGAAGCTCTGCTCCTGCCGCGCCTCGACGAACTGCCAGAAGCGGTCATCGACCTCTTGGCATGGCAGTGGCACGTTGATTTTTATGAGCCGAGCATGAGCCTTGAGACGAAGCGTCAACTTGTCCGCGAATCCATCGCATGGCATCGTCTCAAGGGTACGAAAGCCGCTGTTGAGAAGATGGTGCAGGCCGTGTTCAGGGGCGGCGTCGTTATGGAATGGTTTGAGTACGGCGGCGAGCCCTATCATTTCCGCGTAGACATTCTATCCGCGCCGCAGATAACGGCAGAGAATACGGCACGTTTGCTCAATGTCATCAATGCCTCTAAAAATATCCGTTCGTGGCTGGATGAAATCACCTATAGGTGCGACTTGCAGGATTCGCTCCACTACGCTGCCGCCCCAACGCTTCACGCGATATACGAGATCAACCCGATTGCAGCGCGTGATGCAGACGCGACGGCGAATCTTCATGCGGGCGGATTGCCGAGCGTATGCACAGAGTATGAAGTCTATCCTCTGTCGGTGCACGATGCGTCACTGTCGCCGCATGTCGTCATCGGGGCAGCGATGACGATCCATCAAGCGCACGAAGTCACAGAAAGGAGTTAATCATGGCAAACTGGCAAAGCGGACAGCTCACGAAAGCGGGGCGTGACCTGCAGATCAAAGTAGAGGCGGGACAATGCAAGCTTGAATTGACGAATATCAAGCTTGGCGACGGTACGGAGGACATCGGCGCGATTGACGCCCTGACTGACCTCGTCGGACCGAAAGCCGTCTTTGGCATCAGCAGCGTCGTTGCAAAAGACGGTATGTGTACCGTGACAGGCGTAATCTCCTCGTCCAACGTCACGGCGGCGTTTTATGCAAGGGAGTGGGGGCTTTTTGCCAAAGACCCTGACATCGGCGAAATCCTCTACATGATCTCGCTCGACCCGAGTCCCGAGAGCATCCCGCCGAAGACCGCCGCACTCAAACAGGCAGCGACCTACGCGATGAACATTGTCGTCTCCAATGCAACACATATCGAGGTGAAGATCGATCCTGCGGGACTGGTCAACGCCTCCATGCTCGCGAATGGCGCGGGACTCGTACAGCGCAGCACGCGCTACGAGCTGGGCGACATCCTCTACGATACGCAGCTCGCGCGGCACGACCTGCGCCTTGAGTGCGTGCAGGAGGGTATCACGGCGGCGACGCTGCAGGATCTGAGCGGCGTGCATCTCGGGCAGAGCATCACCGATGGTACGGTCGTCTGGCGAGTTAAACGGCTCTACACCATCGACGGCGACATGTTTGAGATTGACACAGACGGCGGCATCATGCCGACGGCAGAGCCGCATTACAGCGTCAACTATGAGCTGGACGAGGACGAAAATATCATGCCAAAGGCAATGTAAGAAAGGATTGATGACACATGGCAACAAGGGGCATCGTCCCTCGCGCAAACGGCGAGGGCAGTATCGGGACGGAGAAGAAGCGCTGGGGAGCGATATTCGCCGAAAAGGTCGCCGTCAAGGCGTTGGAGGTCATCAGCAGCGGGACGGATATTGATGCACAGCCCGCGACGGTCGGGTGGGTGAAAGGCAAGTTCCAGGACCTTTTGAAAAACACACTGAACATTAGTGGGGCTGGATGGGATCTCAGCAAAGAGGAGGAAAGTGGGTACATCTATTTTGGAAAACTTTTCGGGGGCTTGATAATAGAGTTTGTGTATTTCAACACGAATAACTCAGACAACAACAATGAACAGGAAAAGGCTTTGCCATTGGCTTTGAACAAGGTCTTTTATGGGAATGTCAATGTGTTTGGGCGTGGGTATCCAACATTACCCACAGTGATGGTTGGGTTGACACCGGACAAGGGGCGTATACGCGTGAAATTCAGCGTAGGCAAGGAGAAAAGTTCTCCCGTGTACGGAATCATTATAGGGACTATTTGAGGGAGGCGCACGATATGGCATATCTGGCAAGATTTGACGAAAGTGGAAAATGCAAAGCCATCTATTTGGCGGGGACGAAAAGTGCGGAGGAACTGGTAGGATGCGTGGAAATCAGCGATGAGGAATGGGCGTACTACATCGGCAATCGCGGAATGGGCGACAACGGCACGGGCTACATCCGCGACCCAAAGACGGGAAAGCCTGTCTCCGCGCCTCCTGCTCCGCCTGTGGAGACGACGGAAACGCCGGCCGCAAACGTGCCTGAGACGGAGATCGCCGTCATGGAGGGCATGGTCGACCTGCAGAGCCGCATCGCGGCACTTGAAGAGGAGATCGCAAGACTCAAGGGAGGGAACGGACAATGACCATTTACGGCTACATGATCATCGCATACGGCGTGCTCGTGAAGGGCGGGCGATACGTGCTCACGCCCGACGATAACCCGAAAAATCTCAAAGTCGTACCGGAGGCATATCGTGAGCGAGTCGCAGAATGGCTCGCCGAGCGCAACGCGGGCTGACAAAGGTACAACAAGAGCCGCTGTATCGTCACAGCGGCTCTTGTGCTTGTGAGGGAGGAATGAAGATTGAATGAAACCATCATGTTCCTGCGCGGACTTATTCCGACGCAGGTACAGATCGAATGGGGAGCAGTCGCGTCGGTGATCGGAACAATCGTGTCATATGTGCTCGGCTGGAACGGCGTGCTGGAAGCGCTTCTGTGTGCTATGGTGCTGGATTATCTGTCGGGTCTGCTCGCAGCGTACATCAACCCGCGAATGAAACTCGACAGCCGCAGAGGCTTTCGCGGCATCGGCAAGAAAATCATGATCCTGCTGCTCGTGTCGCTTGCGCATTTTGCAGATTACGCGACGGGGCAGACCATTGTACAAACGATTGCCATATGGTTTTTCCTCGGCAACGAGGGCTTGAGCATCATAGAGAATGCTGCCAATGCGGGCGTGCCAGTGCCGGAGAAGCTGAAAAAGACGCTTGAGCAACTCAAAATTGAGAAGGGAGGACAAGAGAAATGAAACGCGAGGAGTGGCAGGAGCTTTGGACAAGCTATTATGCGTTTCTCGCCATCGCGACAAGGGTAGGATTTTACAGCGACGAACTCAAGCGGATGGAGTCGTCCCTTTGGGAGTGTCGCCCGCAATGAAGAAAGGATGATTGAAGTGAAAGTGTTTTTGAACCCGGGGCATGCGCCGGACGGTAATCCCGATCCGGGTGCTTGCGGTTGCGGCCTCAGGGAGTGCGATGTGGCAAAGAGTGTCGCCGATCTCGTGGAGCACTATCTAGTAGGTGCGGGTGTCGAGGTCGTCGGCAATCTGCAGGATGACAGTCTCTATACGATCACAAGCACGGCCAACGAGAGCGAGGCGGATGTTTTTGTGTCGATCCACTGCAATGCCTTTAATGGAAATGCGAATGGCACGGAGAGCTGTGTTTATCCCGGCAGCACGCGCAGCGGTCGGCTCGGCAACTGCATCCAGCGGCAGATCGTGGACAGCCTTGACACTACAGATCGCGGGCTCAAGGATCGCCCCGGACTCTATGTCCTCAAGCACACCGACATGCCTGCCGTGCTCGTCGAGCTTGCCTTTATCGACAATGAGGACGATGCCGCGCTCCTGCGTGACAATCAGGACGACTTCGCCCGTGCCATCGCGCGCGGCGTGACGGACTACGAGCAGATGCTTTGAGGCGGCGATCGAAAAAGGCGGCGCGAGAGCCGCCCGAGCAAACGGAGTGGCACGACCTCGTGCGGCTGGACGCTGTGCAAGATTTTGCCGCATGGCTGTCCGAGCCGCGCCAAGGCTGGGAAATGGATGCGCCTGCAGAGGGTGAGCTGCTGCGGGCGCATCGGTATGGGCGGTGCATTATCGTCGCATGGGACGAGCGCAGAGGAGCGACGGTCTGCCCGAGGGCTGTCATGGTGCTCTGGTATGCATTCGTGTTTGATACATCGGATTAAAGGAGGACATCATTATGAGCAAGTGGACGGAAACGCGCGACTCTATTGTTGAGGAGTTGAGGAGGGCTGCAATGTCGGAAGAGGCAAAGCAGCGCGTGACGGCGGCAGTTATTGCCGAGGGGTTGCCGATCATGGAGACGGCTGTAGAGGGCTATGCCTCCAAGCTGGAAGAGGAAGCAAAGCGTGACGAGCGTGCTTGGGTACGCTGGGGCGAGGGTATTGTGCTGCCCGGACTGCTGCGCGTCGCGATGTGGCTCATCAAGCTGACTCTGAAAAAGTCGATGGAGGCACAGGGCAAGGTCATGGCGGAACCGGCAGGCGAGCCGGGGAATGCGGAGGTGTAAAAATGAAGAAGATTTTTATTTCACAGCCGATGCGTGGACGTGCGGATGAAGAAATCCGTGCGGAACGCGAAGCAATCTTGGCTCAAGTGGCGGCGAAGTTTCAGGGCGAAGATGTGCAGGAGATCAAGAGCTTTATCCCGGATGAGTTTCATGAGACCGATTGGAAAAATGTCGGCCTCGCTTATCTGGGCAAGTCTCTCATGATGCTCGCAGAGGCAGACTTGGCGGTATTTGTGCAGGGATATGCCGATGCACGCGGTTGCAAGATCGAGCATGAAGCTGCAGCGGCGTACAGTGTGGATCGCATGTATATGTAGGGTGTAGGTGTTTTCAAGCCCCGAGGCTTCGGCTTCGGGGCTTATTTTTATGCGCAATATTGCTTTTAACATGTGCTACATATATAATATACTTGTTAAGCAATCGTGCCGGGGCATGCACAGCGTCCATGATTCTCTATTGCGCAGCAGAGATAAGTGGATGTAGTCTGGGCGATTGCTTTTCCCATTGAGAAAGTAATCATGCATCTCGATCTTGGGGCTTATTTTTTGTCCTCGTGGATTGACATGTGGTATAGCATAGGATATAATAAATTTGTAAGATGTTTCGCTTCGGCGAGTGGATTGAAATTTTTGATAAGTTACATGATAAAGTCTCACCTATAAGGTGAGTGGGTTGAAATTTGTGATTGGTAACAAAATACAGTAAAAAAGGCTTCTGGATATTTGACTCAGAAGCCTTTTGCTGTATCTATGGAAAGGCGGAGTTATGATGGTAAAAAAGAAGGATATGTCAGAAGTCGCGCGTGAAGTGGTTGCTGAGTACGGGAAACAGGGAAGCCTAAAAGCGGTTGCAAACACCCTAAAGCTTTCCGAGGGAAAAATACGGAAAATATTAATAACGGAAAAAATTGTCGAATACGAACGGACAAAGCAAGCACTTATGCTGCTAAAATATGGGAAAACATTGTCTGAGGTAGCCTACTCCTTGGGTATCTCCGAGAAAGTACTGAATAATTATCTGCCTTATACGAAGGGAGAGTACGGAAGCGATACCCCCTCGGCAAACGCTCTAAAGATTCGTGCATTTCGACAGCGAGCTAAAGCAAATGCCTAGGATTTGCCGCCATTTTGCCGCCATGAAATAAAATACAAACATACCTGATTCTGCTGCTGCTGTTTGTCTGCATTTTGTCTGCAAATACTATGTGAGTCATGGAATACCAGTATATTACACTAAACACTAAATCTTTATATAATGCAGTCGGCGCAAGGTTTTTAACAGACAGTAAACTACGTCGAATATTTACTTCCGATAATTTATACTTATCGGAAGTAAATGGACTTCTTAGAAAAGGTGGGAGACTTACCGTGAATAATATCCCGCAGCTTTATTTCAGCAAACTCATGCGAGCCGTCGTCGAGTTTCAGCTGATCGAAGACGGCGATCGCATCCTGATTGGGATTTCAGGCG
>ERZ772945.1341-NODE-1341-length-17510-cov-3.989802_pt1 | contig 17510 bp, 22 predicted proteins | sample MGYA00511681_ERZ772945 | MGnify/ENA primary metagenome ERZ772945 (study PRJEB29015, sample SAMEA2737943) | human oral metagenome | biome: human oral; feature: human-associated habitat; material: dental | place: China | collected 2143 ...
CATTTTAAAAGACACCTATTTACTAGGTGTCTTTTAAAACTATTTTCATAACTCTTCTATACGCACTTTTATGTGTGCCATATAAAAAAATATTTTTTACTTTATTATTTTTTATCATTTGGCTTCTCTTTGCTACGATTCCATCTCCATTTACTCCTAGATATTTATCTAGAATAAATAGAAAACTTGATTCAAAATCGAATCTTAATAAGTCTAAAATAAGATTCTTTAAATTACATTTTAAAATATAATTTTCAAATTTCTCATTATAAATTAAATTTTTATTCATTTCAATTAATTCTCTCGAATCCTTCCGAATCATTATATCAGGTTTTCCCCCATCATAAATTTTGATATAATTTTTAAAAAGAATTCTTCCCATTCGTCCTTTTCTTTTTAATACCCTTTGCATTTCTTTCGGATTTGCAAAGATAGTTCCTTTATAAGGAACACTGACAGCAACAGCTTTCTCATAATATCTTTCATCTAATTTCTTTAAAAGATATTGGAGAATTATACCTCCTTTTGATTTCCCTACAAGTATAATTCTTTTATACTTATAGTTCATCTTAATGACCATTTTTTTTATCTCTTTTGTTAATTTAACAATATTAAACTTTCGCTTAATATATGCAAATAATAAACAATCTGTTCCCTTCATTTTATACGATGAAAAATTCTCCATTGACAAATGTTTATACCAATAATATTCTGGCATAACTATTATCAAAGTTTCATTTCTTTTAGTTTCCTTTAACATTTTAACCATAACATTTTTTAACTTTATTTCCATTTTTTTACCTCCCAAAAAAATTTTTTTAAGAATAAATTAATCTCTCTCTATATATTATAACACTTTTTAACAATATATCAAAATTATCCCTTTGTATTTTTGGTAAAAAAATACAAAAAGAGAAGTAAAAATATTGCATAAAATATTTTTAGATGCTATAATAATTTTATCGAGGTGTGGCGCAGTTGGTAGCGCGCGTGGTTTGGGACCATGAGGTCGCAGGTTCGAGCCCTGTCACCTCGACCATAAAATTATATTAAAAAAGCTTGATTTAACAAGCTTTTTTTCTTTATACCCCCATTAAAAGTATAGAGTTTAAAAATATATAACTATAATAACTACAACAAAATTATATTTTAAGAACATGTATGTAAATTATATATATTCTAATTTTTATTATGGTATATAATATAAATGTGAAACTTTTTTTATATTTCTTATTATAATTATTTCACATTTTTTTATTTTATGCTATACTAAATATGTGAAACAATTCATTATGTTTTATTTTCAAAATGTTTCACATTTTAAAGGAGTAATATTATGGATGACAAATATGAAATAATGAATCTTCTTCAAGTTAAACAAAATTTAACTAAAGAATTAAATAATTTAGTATATGGTTCAATAGAAATTAGAGAAAACTCTTCAAATAGGTATATATATGTCCATTATAGAGAAGATGGAATATTACTTACTAAATATGTAGGGGAATATTCTGATGAATTACATAATCTAATACTAAACAATACTATTAAGGCAAAAGAATTAAAAAAAGAAATTAAAAAAATCGAAAAACAATTAAAAAAACTCAATTATATTGATGAAGAACTTAGTCCTGAGATTGAAAAAAATATTGATTTTGCTAAAAGACATCTTGTAGATAATATATATAATCAAGCTATTTTAGAAGGTGTCGCAACAACATTTGAAGATACTGAAAATATTATAGAAGGTGGTAAAATTAACAATATGTCTTCCGAAGATGTCTTAAAAATAGTTAATTTAAAACACGCTTGGGAGTTTATATTAAATAAAAATATTATACTTTCAGATACAAATTTTCCATTATTGTGTGAAATAAATAAATTTGTAGAAGAAGGTTTCTACTATAATGCCGGAAAACTTAGAAGTGTTCCTGTAAGTATTGGCGGAACAAAATGGACTCCTGAATTACCTATAGAAAGTATAGTTAAAGAAGACATTAAAAACATATTTAATATGAAAATTAATGATATAGATAAAGCTATTGAATTATTATTATATGTAATGAAAAAGCAAATATTTATAGACGGAAATAAGAGAACTTCTATCATATTTGCAAATCATTATTTAATTTCAAAAGGACAAGGGATTATAGCAATACCTGCTAATTTAACAAATGAATATAAGAAATTATTAATTAATTATTATGAAGAAAAAGATTCAACTGAAATAAAAAAATTTTTAAAAGAAAAATGCTTTGTACAAATATAATTAAAAAAGTCTTATTAAGAACATATACCAAAAAACTGGACAAATAAATTTGAAAAGTTTGTAGATATATGTTCTCTTATTATGCCTTTTTTATTATTTATTCATTTTCATAATCTTCTATGGTTCTTTGATCTTTACCTTTAAAGAATTTTTTCCAATAGGGATATTCTTTATCAAATATTTCTTTTTCTTCTCTAGTAAAATTATTAGGATAATCCGCAAACAGATTGTATATTTTCTTTTTATCTATACTAAATAAGTGCTCACCCCAATAAATCTTTCCTATCCTTCTTACTTCCCAAAATTTATTCTTATCATTTTTTTGTGGAATTCAAATTGCATATTATTTTGATCTACTTCTTCCATATATCAATTCCTCCTTTTTATTTATATTTCTGTATTTAAATAACCTAATATTTTTATGAATTCTTCATTTTTTCAGTAAAGATAACATGTATTAATATATTTGACAAGTATTTTAATATATGTTCTTTACAATTCTTTTACTTATTCTTTATATGTGCTGATGTAATTATATAATTAAATACATTTATTTTAATAATTATATCATTCAATTCACAACACCAATTCTTCCCTTCTCTATAAATATTACAATTTTTATCACTAATTATTTTTTTACAAAATTCTACAATATCTTCATTTTCTAAATTCAAGTTATTTTTTATTCTTTCTTTCCCCTTATCAGTAATATCTATTTTATCTAAATTTAATAAAAAACTTTCTTTACTTTCTATTATACCCTTACTATTTTTTCTATTATAATCATTTGCAGTTCTAGCATAATTTATTATAAAATCTTTCCATTCATCATCATTTCCATACCAATCATATTTAGATTTATTCATTTTTTTCAATGCTCCTGATGTTGGATATACTTTTTTAATTCTAAAATTATATATATATATTCTCTATCAATAACACATTCAACCAATCTTTTCTTTCCTCTAGGTACTCCAATAACAACAAGTCTTTCTCCACCATCTCCCCATTGGTGTGGTGCAATATATACCTTAGTTCCTGGAGAAAATACTTTCACTCCATAACGTATTTCATGATTTTCACCATAAATTCTCTTATCTATTATATTACCAACAAGACACCATCTCCATTCTAATGCTTCTTCTTCCATATCAATCTTACCTTTCATCTAATACTTTCCCAAGTCTCTCTTCTGCTTTTTTAACAAAATAATTATCTTTTTCAAAAGGTATTTCTAAACTTTCTATTATTTCCTTTAATTCTTCAATTGTTGTAATATTTTTATTTGTTTCTGTTTCTATTAAAAGGTCACCATTATTTATATCTTTTATTGCAAGCTCAATATTATCATTATAATATATAATATCATCTTCTATAATGTTCATTATTTCGTAATATCCAAGTTCTTCAAAAAGTCTTATACCTTCAGTATAATCAAGCACTTCACAACTAGTTGCTGCTTGACTTACTATCTCACCTTTTTCATTAATGTTTTTCTTTTTAAATGTTATCTTATTAACAATTTTTCCATCATTGTATATATTTCTTATAATCACTGCTTTTGACAATATTTCTCTTATTGTTAATTCTTCTATCTTTAATATTTTAGGTATTAAATAATGGTCATCTAATCTAAATTTTCTTCCTTTTTTTAATCCCTTTTCTTCTAAGTGTTTAACCAGTTCTTCTTTTGAACATAATATTCTTATTGTAATTTCATTTTCTTGTTTTATAGGCATGTATTCTCCTTAATCTTTTAAATTAAAATAACATATTTCTAATATATATTTTACTTCATCAGTTATTTTTATTACTTTTTCTTATTTCTTCTATTGTTAACCAATTATATTCATAATGTTCTGTGAGTATAATATTTTTAGTATTCTTAACATCTAAAACAAAATTATATTGTCTTGCTTTTTTGCCTCTTCCTGAAATATAGTCAAAACTACCTATATATGATTTCACATCCACAACATCAAGATTAGTTTCTTCTTTTACTTCTCTTACAAGTGCATCATATATATTTTCTCCTTGTTCCATATTTCCACTAGGAAGTTCATCTATTTCTCCCATAAAATCATCTGTCTTTCTAGACATTATTAATACTTTATTCTTTTCATTTAAAATTATTGCTCCTACAACATTTTTAACAATTCCTTCCTGTTTCCCTTTTCGTATAAGCAATTCATATAATCCCATTCTCACCTCTTAACTTTATCCTAATTCTATTCTATATAACTTTTATTTATCATAATACATAATTTCTTTATTTAATTTTTTAGCATATTCTATCTCATTTTTTGTACTTTCTCCAATATAGCCATTTATATTACAAACAAATATTGCATCAGAAATTTCTATTCTTTTTAAATGTCCTTCTTTTAATAATACTATTTGTTCTTCTGTTAAAACAATCTTAGTATTTACAGGATAAATCGGATGTAATACACAATATCCTTCTAAAGATAATTTTTCTCCTATTTCTAACATTTCTTTTTGAAATTTAAAACTTCCACATATTGTTACTATTTTCATTAATTACTCCTATTTATGCATACATTTTTGCATTCTCATTTATACCTTCAATGTCTTTTTTTATTAGCAGGAACACTTCTACATTATCTTCAAATACTTCTGATACCGATCCTAAAGGACTAAAAGGTTCTTTTTTTAATGTTTCTATACTTAAAATTCCATTTTTATGTACATATTTTATCAATGTTTTAACAAACTCTATTTGCTTACTATTTAACCTACTATCGTTTATATATTTAGCAAATATTTCGTTTGCTATTTCTTCATCAATACCTACAATACTTCTTACTACTTCTATTAAGCTCATATTACCATATGTATTATCATATTCTATACTATTACCTAGCCTTTGAAACATGCCTTCTAATTCTTTCTTTTCAGTTTCATTTAATTTTTGATTATGTCTTATCTTATACACTGTTAAATTATCTAAATTTCCTTCAAAGAATTTTTCTACTTTTTTCCTATAACTTTCATAGTTACCGTTCTTGAATATTGTATCCTTCTTTTTTCTCACTAACTTTAAGCTCATCTATTATATCCACAGTATATATTCCCCTTGGTGGATTATCTATATATTTCATCAATTCCCTTAATATTGTTCTTGTTTTTTCTATTTCAAAAAAGTCACTTTTTTTCCAATATTCTGGTTCTGATGCTTTTTCTATACGCTCTTTTTCTGATACTACTTCTGGTATTGTTCCTAGTTTTTTTAAGTCTTCTACTAATTCTACAAGTATTCTTCCTTGTACAGATGTACTTTTACCTGTAATTCTTGCTACTTGTAGTCCATATACTAAATTATCAAATCTTTTAGCAAGTTCATCAGAATCTTCACTTAATAATATAGGAATTATATTTTCTCTTATTTCCATATATGAGATATTATCAATATGTTTCCAATTATCAGGATTTGAAAATTTATCTATATATACTGCCTTATTCCTAACTATAAAACTGTTAATGTTAAGTTCTGTTATTTTCTTTAAAAACTCTTCTACTAATTCTTCCCTATAGTTTTTATACTCTTCTTGTGATTGGTAATTAATATTTTCTAATTCAACAATTAAATCCAGCTTAAGATTATATATCTTTTCAGTTAATGATTGTACACTTTGTACTTCTATTCCTCTAGCATTTTCTTCAAAGAATTCAAAATTTCTACAACAGTCAAATATATAGAATTGTTGTTTATGTTTATCTATACCAAATAGATTTTTACAAAGCCTTGTTCCTCTTCCTATCATTTGCCAGAATTTTATCTTTGATTTTACTGGTTTAAAGAATACTAGATTAAGTACTTCTGGAATATCTATTCCTGTATCTAACATGTCCACAGAAACAGCAATTTGTGGCATCTTATTTGGATTTTGAAAATCTTCTATTAATTGACTTACATAATTTACTTGGTTGTCTATAACCCTTGCAAATATCCCATTATACTTAGGATATATTGAGTCAAATACTTTTACTATTGCTTCTGCATGTTTATGATTTCTAGCAAATATTATAGTTTTTCCGAAGCTTATCTCCTCCTTCTACTTTTAACCCTTTTTGCATAACTGTTTCTAATATAATTTTTATTGTATCTCTATTAAACAGCCATGAATTTATAGCAGAAGAACTTATTTCTTCTTGTACTTCTCCTTCTTCAAATAGGTTCTCATATTCTTCCCTATCTTCTTCTTTAAGTTCACTATATTTTATCCCACGTTCTATAAACTTAGTTGTTGTACTTATTGTATGATAATCTACTAAATATTTTTGTTTTACTGCTTCATCATATTCATATACAAATGTAGGAACATTATTTTCAAGTTGGAAAAACTTATATGTGTTTTTATCTACTTCATCTCTTGGTGTTGCTGTTAATCCTACTAAAAGTCCATCAAAATAATCAAATATTGATTGATATTTTTTGTATATACTTCTATGTGCTTCATCTATTATTATTAAATCAAAATGTCCTGGTGTAAATAATGTTATTCCATTTTTGCTTTTCATTTTATCAATGCAATTTATCATCGTTTGATATGTTGAAAATATTATTCTACTTTCTTCTGGATCCCTATCTTTAGAAGATAGCAAATTACAACATGACATATCTGGTAATAATTTCTTAAAGTTTTTTTCTGCTTGTTTTACAAGTTCTGTTCTATCTGCTAAAAATAATACATTTTGTACCCAATTTTTACTTGTAAGTACATCAACTAAAGATATTGCTGTTCTTGTTTTTCCTGTACCTGTAGCCATAACTATTAATGCTCTTCTATGTTTTTGTTCAAATGATTCACATACTTTTTTTACTGCTTCTAATTGGTATGGCCTATTTGCTATATTATTAGCTATAAATATGTGTTCTAGATTTTCTTTTGAATTTCTCCTCTTAATTAGAAGTTGTAATTCATCTTGTGTATAAAATCCTGCAACTTTTCTTTCTGGATATGATAAATCATCCCACATATATATTTCTTTTCCATTTGTATAATATATGATAGGTCTTTGTGCATATTCTTTTTCTAAACAATCTGCATATAGTTTAGCTTGTTGTTGCCCAATTTTCGCATCTTTACTTGTTCTTTTAGCTTCTACTACTGCTAAAGGTTTTCCATTTTCTCCATATAATACATAATCTATATATCCTTTTTCTTGAATATTTGGCATTCCTTTAACTTCTACTTCTTTTCTAATATTTGTACTATCCCATCCTGCTATTTTTAAATCTAAGTCTATAAATTGTTTTCTTGTTTCAAATTCACTAATATCACTTACTTTAAAATTATATGCAGTCTTTTTACTTGTTCTTTGTTTAGTTAGTTTTTCTCTTAATTCTTCGTTTTCTTTTAAGATTTTTTCAATCTTTTCATCTTTTTCAACTAACTTGTTTTCTAACTCTTCTCTTTCTTCTTTCTTTAAATTAGCACTACTTTCACCTGGTAATTTTCCTTCATCAAACTTTGTTTCTATATAATTTGAATCATAATAATATGCTATCCAATCCATAAAATCAAACAAATATTTTAAGCATAATACCGCTTCTTTTCTAGTAACCTTCTTATTACTATGTACTGCAAAGTTTCCAAGCTTAATTATATATGTCATCCCATTAAAAACTTTTTCATTAATCATACTTTTAAAATTAATATCATACACAAGAGAAGATAAGTTATTTTGGTATGGTAACACTAATTCTCTATCATTTGCATATATCCATTTTACTGCAAGTTCTAATGCTCTTCTACATAATATTGTACAAGATACATTTGCTACTGCTATACTTTTTTCTGCTTCTTCTGCCGCTTCTGCAAATGTCTTAAATATTTCGTTTTTTAGTATAAAATCAAAATTAGACATATCTCCTCCTATCATTAATTATATTATATATCTTTTCCATCATCTTTAATTGTATCATACTTTCAAACTTCTGTTTATCTATTTGTTTAACTATTTCTGAAAATTGATTTTGTAAGGTAATTTCTGGAATTAATATTCTAAAATTCAAAAATTTATCTTTAGATAATTCTATTTGATTAGTAGATCCATTCACACATTCAGCATATAATTCCTTTTGAACTTTTTCTTGCATAAAATAATATTTAAAAAATATTGGATTCACCTCTTTATAATTAAGCCTTAATATACTAACATGACTATCTGCCATATATTTATGCTCTTCTCCATAATATACATTACATCTACCAAGCGTTCCTGTTCCAGTTGAAGTTATTAAAACATCACCATTTTCAATCATTTTTTCTAATGATGTTAATGCTTTATTTTCATCTTGATATTTAGCTTTTTCATACTTAAACTCGTCCCAATATATACATGCTTGACTTATAACTTTAATATTGGATTTTTCAACATAATTTGGTGTTTTTCCTCTTGAAAAATATACTGAAACATTTTTCATTTTTTCTTTTATTTTTATATCACCAAACATCTCTACAAACTGAGATTTGATAAGCTGATCTAACATAATCAACTGTTTTTTCTTTTTATTCATTATTTCGTCAATTTTATTTAACTTAGATACTATTTTTTGCTGTTCTACAATGTCTGGTATCTTGTTTATTTTTATTTTTTTCAGTCCTTCATTGTTTAATGCTTTTTGTGTAGCACCCTTGCAATATTTATCTTTGTCTCTATTAAATTTAGTTGAATTAAATACCCAATACATATAATCCGTTAATATTCCTTCATTAGGTTTTATTATATAAAATCCTGTAGAATATATATATTCTGAATTTTCTTTATCTATTTTCATTACTTTTTTAGTATCTTTCATTTTTGCAAATATAACATCACCTTCTTTAGCAATTTGATTAGCTCTTGATGGCTTATTCCTATATTCAACTTCACTAGAATTAATAATTTTATTTTCTATTACATCCCCTGTAGCTATATATTTTTTAATTCCTTCAAATTTCTTAACAGATTCTCCTGATATAGTACAATAATCTAAAATATTACCTATCATAAAATATCCCCCAATTCCTTAAGGATACTTTGTATCTCATCTTCCATATCCATAACTCTTTTTAAGATTACCTTTGGATGTTCATATTCTTTCTTCTCAATAACTATTTCCTTATACTTGTTTATAGATAAGTCATAATCATTTTCAACTATTTCTTCTTTAGGAACAAAGAAAGATTTTTCTGTTCTTTTTCTTTGTTGTTCTTCTTCAGAATTTCTATTATTATATCTTGAAATAACATCTGGTATATCATTTTCTTTAACAGGTTGTCTTTGGTCATCTAAACTAAATCCATCTGCTGTCATATCATAAAACCAAACTTTATCTGTTCCACCTTGTCCTGTTTTAGTAAATATCATTATTGCTGTAGAAACTCCTGCATATGGCTTAAACACACCACTTGGCATAGATATAATTGCCTCTAGTTTATGATTTTCTATTATTTCTTTTCTAATTGCTTTATGCTGGTTTGAACTACCAAACAAAACTCCATCTGGAACTATTGATGCTGTTCTACCACCTGTTTTTAATATTTTTAAAAATAATGCTAAGAATAATAGCTCTGTTTTCTTTGATTTGTTTGTTGTTGTACGTAAGTCTTTTGCTATAGTTTCTAAATCGACAGATCCTTTAAAAGGTGGGTTTGCTAAAACTAATGTAAACTTATTCTTATCTTCATTTTCTTCACCTATTGCATTCTTATATTCTATATTAGGATTTTCAATTCCATGTTGCATTAAATTCATTGCACTAATTCTAAGCATTGTTGTATCAATATCAAAACCATAAAACATTGTATTATTAAAATGTTCTATTTCTCTAGGATTATTAAACATTTCTTTATGATTTTTTCTTAAATATTCTCCTGCTTCTACCATAAATCCTGCACTACCACATGCTGGATCAACAATTATATCTTGTGGTGTTGGTTTCATAAGTTCAACCATCATTCTTATAATATGTCTAGGTGTTCTAAATTGTCCATTTGTTCCTGCTGTTGATAATTTAGAAAGTAAGTATTCATAAACATCACCTTTTGTATCTCTATCTTTCATAGGTATTCCATTAATCCCTGTAACTACCTTTTGTAACATAAGTGGTGTTGGTATCATAAATATTGCATCTTGCATATATTTTGAATAACTAGATTTTTTACTATTTCCCAATGATTTTATAAAAGGAAAAACATTTTCTTGCATATTTTTATACATTTTTCCAGCTTCATAATCTTTAAATACACTCCATCTACAATTTTGATGTTCTTTATCAAAAATTCTACTTGATGTAATCCCTAAAAATACATCATCTTTTTCATTTCTTAATTCTATATCATCTAACCCTTTTATAAACAGTAGATATGTTATTTGTTCTATAACTGATAATGGATTTGTTATCCCACCAGTCCAAAAATATTCCCATATTCTATCTATCTTGTTTCTTATCTCTATATCCATATATCCCCCAATTATTGTATATACATTTGTTTATACCATATAACAGGCCTTTTCTCAATAATTATATGTGTTTTGAAACAAAAAGTACCGGTAAATTTCGGTACTTTAATATTCTTTAATTATTCTTCACTTTTCTTAATCATCTTTGCAAATGCTACTATTATTAAAATATAACATACTGTTTTAGGTATCATAAATGCTCCTAAAGTTGGAACTTTAGTTGTTCCAAGAACTACTATTAGGTAGAATAAAAATGATAATAATACATTAATCCATATATGTTTAAACTCATTACATTCTTCTCTTTTTTGATAATATAATACTATTATAATTATTCCCATAATTGTAAATGGTATATTTCTTATTATTCCCATCATAACTGAACTATCATTTGTAATCCATTTATTTTGTGGAAGCATACATAATATTATCCTTATAATAGCCAATATCCAAATACTACATTCTATTTTTTTAGTATTTTCGACCTTATACTTATTCTTGCATATATAAAACATTAAGATGTAAAAGATTGTCATAGTTATTGATGTTACTAATTTTCCAATCCCTAATGCCGCTGTAAAATTACCTTGAATAAAATATCTTAATACTCTTGGCACTAAATGCAATGCATCTCCAAATCCTAGTAGTAATGTTGCTGTTCCCATTAACCTACCTAAGCTATTCCTATATTTAAACAATATATATACTCCTATTACAAATGCTGTTATTAAGTAACACACATCAAAAACTGTTTCTCCATATACCCTCATTATTTCTCCCATAATATTTTCCTTTCTATCCAATTAATTAAAGCTTTTTCCTTTTTTATTGAAAATAATATAAAAATTGTATATAATATTTATGCAGCTATAGCTCAATTGGATAGAGCATTTGACTACGAATCAAAAGGTTGCAAGTTCGAATCTTGTTAGCTGTACCAATATTTTATTCAAAAAGCTTGTTTATTCAAGCTTTTTTCTTATTTTAATAGATATTCTAATGTAGCAATTACCATATCTGGATACTTATCTGCTCCTTTTCTTAAATTAAATTGTCTTTTCACTTCATATAACCATCTCAATTTAGGCATTCCTTTTGGTGGTTCTTTCTCTTCATAATATTTTATTTTTTCTTTTAATTCTTCCTTAGTATATTGTTTACTCACACATTTCCCATTCTCATAATTTTCTAAGGATGATTTTTCAAACAATTCCTCTAAATCATTCTTCTTCATTAATTACACTCTCCATATATTTATATTATCTATCTAGATTCTTGATTATTTGCTCTTTCTAATAATTTTTCTGTTCTTTGTAATAATTCATCTGTTTCTTTTATTACTTTTTCTGCTTCAATTAAATCTAATTCCGTTTCTTTTATAACTTTTTCCACATTATTATTCATAATTATATTTTCTCCTTATACTTTCTTTTCAACTTAACTATTTCTACATTTACATTTTTAGCACTTTTTTCTAAAGTTCTCATTCGTTTGTTTAATTTTTTTCTAGTTTCTAATATTCTTTGTCTTTGCATGTTTATATCTACAAGATTTTCTTTCATTTCTTCATATATAACTTTATCTTTGTCTTCCATATATTCCTTTCCTTATCTCTTAATATATTTTCCAAAGATACTTCTCCCATATCATCATTATATCCATCTTATACATATATTTCAACTTAAAAAAACTCCCTATTCCTAGAGAGTTTTCAATCTTTTCATCTTAAGTTTAATTTACTACTTTATTATTTTTGTTATTATTCTCCTATAACATTACTATATATCTCTTCTGATATATCTTCTATTGTTCTCATGTTTTTATTTTCATCAATACATTCAATCCTAATCCAATCATTCTTATGTGCAAGTTCTTCTGCCATATTATATGCATCTTTTAAAAATTCTAGATCTTGTTCATGTATATCTTTTTTATCATTTCCATCTATCTTATTTTTTCTATCTTTTATAAGTTTTTGGCTATCTTCAACACTTAAATGTAGATATATTACTTTATCTGGTCTTGGTATTTTGTATAGATTATATTCAAAATCTTCTTCCCATCTTAAGAATTTTTCTTTTTCTTCTTTGTCTTGAATTTTAGCTCCTTGATATATCATATTTGATATTACATATCTATCTATTATTATATAGTAGTCATCATTATAATATTTTTCTATTTGTTCTTTAAATGTTATATATCTATCTATTGCAAAAAATGTTGATATTATATATGGGTCTTGTTTTTTTGGATCTTTTCCGTATTCACCATTCAAATACTTTTTAACAAATATTGATGAATAACTTTCATAATTAGGAAATGTAAATCTTATTACTTTTTTTCCTTCTTTTTCTAATCTTTCAAATAGCTTTTTAGTTTGTGTTTCTTTTCCACATCCATCTGTACTTGATTCTACAATTATAATTTTCCCCATAATATTTTTATTCCCCTTTTATATATTTCTTTTCTTCATTTTTTCTTCCATTTAGCATTTCAGGATCAAAGTTTTTTATTCTTATATTATTAGTGTAAAGTTCAATTCCTTCTGCTTCTAACACTTTCATTATTTCAAAATTTATTCTTTCTTTTACTACCAAGAATCTTGGTTTTTTAGCTTCATCAATATAACAATTTATTGTTATTTTCATACCTTCTTTTGCTATCTCTTCAAATTTTATAGCAATTGTTTCTGTTAAAACCTTTTCATTATTTTCTAAAAATAATCTTACTTTATCCATTACTCTTCTAACTTTTTCAATCTTTATACCATATGATATATATATTGGAAGATTAAATCTTCTATTATCTATTTCACTTATATTTGTTACACATTCTGTTGTTATCTTTAAGTTAGGAACATTTATAACAGAATTATCATCTGTCCTTATTTTTATAGTTCTCAATGTTATATTTTCTACAACCCCACTATATGAGTCTCCTTCAATTATATCACCTATTTTAAAAGGTTTTTCTGTCATTATTGTTGCTCCAGAGATTATACTTTTTAAGAAATCCTGAAGCGACAAGCTTATAAACGCTGTACTTATACCAAGTCCTGCAACAACCCCATTTAGATTATATCCAAATTCTGCAAGAACAACTACACCACCTATAAAATATGTAATTGCGACAAATACACTATATATAAAATTAATTATAGGTGCACTTCTATCTGAAGAACTATCTACTTTTTGACTCATAACTTTTGATACTATACCTTCTGGTTTTACTAATATTGCTATAAGTCTTGTTATTATTATTATTGTTACAACCCTAAAAAATTTAGTAAACTTATCTATAAAATTTACATCTTTAAACCATATTAGAAATAACAAATATACCCCTAATATTATTATATAATTTTGCACAAATTTCATATTTCTTTTAGTTGTCTCATTTTCTTTTACATTAAATGATTTAAGTACAAAACTTGTTATAGAATTTACTATTTTTTTTCTAAAAAGCATGGAAAATAGAATTACTAATGTTAGTAATTCATTACTAAAAATACCTTTAATTTTTTCATACTGAACTGTTAATCCATAAATAAAATCTAGCATTCTATTTTCCTTTCTTTTATTATTATATCCTTATATTTATAATTTAGATATATATACATATTTTTTGTATTAATTTTATTATATTTAAAAATTATAAAAATTAATGTCCTTCTGCAAGTTCTTTCTTTATTGTAACTTTTACTACATTACCTGTATCTACTATCTGTCCTGGAACTGGATCTTGTATCATAACAACTCCTTCTGTTCCATCAAAACTTACATTAAGTCCCTTAGAATTTAATATATTAATAACTTCTTCTCTTGTCTTTTTCTTTAAATCTGGAACTTCTACTTGTTTAATACTTTCAGAATCATCAGTATTTAGATATATCTTACCTGATTTATCTATTATTGTTCCTGCTCTTGGCAATTGTTTTATAACCTTACTATCTGGATTCTTAGAGTTTAAAACCACATTTATTCCTTCTGCTTTTACAATATCATTTACTTCTTTTACTGTTTTTCCTACAAAATCTTTTGTTTTTATTTCATTAGCATTTGCTTCTGTTTTTTCTGTATTTGTTACTAATTTGGTATTTGTAAATATATCTTTTAATATTTGTGATACAACAGGTGCTGCAACTTGCCCACCTTGTCTTGATTTTCCTTTTGGTGCTCTTATTACAACAAGTACTGCATATTCTGGATCTGTTGTTGGTGCAACCCCCATAAATGATGCAATATATTCTGCAGATTTATCACTATAGTCAGGTTCTGATGTACCACTCTTTCCTCCTACATTAAAACCGTTAACTTCTGCATTTCTACCTGTACCTGTAGCAACAACACTTCTAAGCATATCTCTTAACTCTTTTGATGTTTCTGATGAAACTATTTGTCTTACTTCTTCACTTCCTATATTTTTTTGACTACCTGTATTTGTATCTTCTTCTTTTAATACAACTTGTGGTTTCATAAGTTTACCATCATTTACAAGTCCTGATACTGTTGTTATAAGTTGGATTGGTGTTATTTTAAATCTTTGTCCAAAAGATAATGTTGCAAGTTCAACAGGCCCTACTTTGCTTCTATCATAAAGTATTGGTGTTGATTCTCCGTAAAAGATCTATTCCTGTCTTTCCTGTAAGCCCAAATCCACTTAAATACTTATAAAATAATTCTGTTCCTATCCTTTGTCCTAATTGAATAAATGCTGGATTACAAGAATTTTCTAATGCTTGTCTTAATGTTTGTGAACCATGTGGATTATAACTTCTCCAACATTTAATATCCCAGTCATATACCTTTTGTACACCTGTACAAATAAAATCTCCTGGCTTATCTGTTGTTGTTTTTGCTTCTTCAAGTCCTATTGCTGTTGTTACTATTTTAAATGTTGATCCGTGGTTCATATGCTTCTGCAACAGCCTTATTTTTCCAAGCATCATATCTTAAATTTGTTTGTGTTTTAGCATCTAATTTTTCCCATTGTGTTTGATCCATACCTATTGGTGCAAATGGTTTATTTAAATTATATGTTGGATAGTTAGCCATTGCTAAAACTTCTCCTGTTTTTGTACTCATTACGACTGCAATACCATCTCTTGCAGAAGTATCTGCTATTGCTTGTTTTAAATATTTTTCTACATTTGATTGTAATTTAATATCTAATGTTAAATATATATTTTTACCATCTTCTGCTTGAATAAGTTGTTCTGGTGATTCTTTTGTGAAATTTCTATTAACATCTGATTGTGATACAATTCTTCCTTCTTTTCCTCTTAAAACTGAGTCAAGTTTTTTCTCAATTCCTTCAAGCCCTACATTATCTGCACCTAAAAAACCTATTACATTTGATGCAACATCATTATATGGATAAAATCTTTTTGTATCTTTATCTATATTTATACCTTGTACAATGTTTTTTTCATCTAAATATTTCTTTAATTGTTCAATTTTTTCTTTTTCTTGTTTTTTAGCAATAGTTATTACAGGTTTTTCTGATTTTAAATCATTTAATAATTCTTGTTTATTTATATCAAATATTTTAGATACTGCTTCTGAAAACTCTTCCTTATTTACTGCTTCACCCTTTTTATTTTTTAATAATTTAGGATTTGCAGTTATTGTATCTACTTCTATACTTTGTGCTAAAACTTCTCCATTTCTATCTAGGATATTACCTCTTTTTGCAAGTATACTTTTTTTAGTTAATTGTTGATTTACTGCTATTTCTTTCAATTTTCCAGCATTTAATATTTGTGTATTTGCAAAACTCAAAAGTATCACAAGAAACAAGAAAATAAACCCAACCAAGAGCCAACCTGTTCTTACTGGTCTATATGTATCTTTTTTTATCCTAACAGGATTAGACCTCTTATATATCTTTTTTATTATTTCTTCATTACTGTCTCTTACATTTCTTCTCTTTTTATTCATACTCACCTTTTCACATAACTTTTACATTATTATATATTTTAAAATATGTTTTTTCAATTAATTTAAATAATTCAAGCAAAATAGTAATTTTTATTTTTTCATTAAATTTAATTTATTTTGTTCTATTTTTTCTTTTCTTTTTATTTTTTCCCTTTTTCCTTTTTTCTTTGATTTTATTCTTACTTTTGCTTTTACTTATATAATTATTTTTTATTTAAACTTAAATAATCCAAACTTAAAACTTATGTATTAAAAGAGTTATCAGATTTTAAATCTAATAACTCTTATTTTCACTTTTTAATATTTTTCTTAAGTTTTTATTAAAATTTTCTTAAAATAGCCTGATGCTTCTAAATCTGCTATAATATCATCATATTTTGGATTCTTGTATTCAAAAACTTCTGGTATCCGTCTTTTAGCATTATATACATAGCTATATATTATAATGTCTTTATCTTTTCTTAAAAGAATAAGTTTTATCTTATAACTTCCTCCTCTATTTCCTACAAGCTTATCATCAACTACAAGTTTATAGTTTTCTCCTTTTAGATATTCTACCATATATTCCCTATATGGATGTATAAAACAATCCATATCTACATTTGAAGCACCTTTATTTTGTTCTAATTCTTTTACTAATTTTATCTTAAATGTCATAATAATCTCCTCCTCTTAATGTATAAATTTACACATCAATTATTTTTACTTTATGTTCTTACCTTTCTGCTATCATAAATTATATATGTAATATAAAAAATAAACAAGGTAAATATTTAAAATATTTAACATTGTTTATCTTTTTACACTTTAATTTATACTTTTATAACTTA